>Ga0224511_10000467_pt1 | contig 19354 bp, 4 predicted proteins | sample SF_May12_sed_USG_2_FD_169988 | JGI IMG/M metagenome (GOLD analysis project Ga0224511, IMG submission 169988) | Sediment microbial communities from San Francisco Bay, California, United States - SF_May12_sed_USGS_8_1 | ecosystem: Environmental > Aquatic > Marine > Sediment | place: USA...
GCACATTCACGGTTAACGAACACCGAGAAATTATTATCAAAAGCATTCTTTAATAATTTATTAGCACGAGTTGTTTGTTTTTAAAATAACATAGACTATAGGTATCGAGTTGTCTTTATAGTCAGAGAAAAGATGTTTGCAAGATTGGAACGTACACTCCTTTGAATACGAAGAAAACATACAGTCACGTTAAAATATTTCTGGACAGCTTAGGGTTTTTGGTAATAACGTTAACATGAGCGTCAAGTGAGAACTCTACAACTCAGGTTGTAATGAGAAGACATACGAACTACTTAACGAATCATTCGGTACTTCATTATACCATTGATTCACGAAATAGATTTTCGTAATTTGCGTGCAAGCGCTTAACCTGACAGTATTTTTATATCAGAGTTCGTCCATATATAATAAACGAATACCTATCAGCATTAATAACGAATGGCGAGTACTGATCGTTTTCAGGAAACCAATTGTCCGAGATAGAACAGTACACCTCAGCACATCTAGTTTATGTTTAAGCAGTGATTCTTTGACTTTACTTATGAACACTTTAACATCTCTTGTTCTACAATTTAAAGGTTACGCTAGAGAAACATAAATGAGTGTTTGCTTACAGTCGCATTTACCAAGGTATGCCATCAAATCTTTTTATAACCATGTCAGCAGTTATGCCAACGTTTAAAACAATAATCAATTGAAATGCGTGTTGCCACGTTTAAAGAAATGGTTTTAAGGAAATGCAATGATATTACAGTGAACATGTGGTCGTGATAATAAAAGAATTTGAATAAATACGAAGACTTATATATGCAAATCGAAAATTACGCTACCACAACATTTCAAATAGGTTGAAATTAAGCTAAATACTTTAGACATAAGTACAATTATTATAGAAGTATCGTCCTTGAAACCTTATTGCACTGTGTATGGTTAATTGGAGGAACATCAAAGGGTGCACGTAATCACAAAGCTTATTAATGAACAATTAAATATCGGAATGACTGTTTAATTTCAGAAAGCGCTTTCTGAATGCATGTCAAAACATCGTTTCAACACATAATATGGTACATTTGTTTTATTGTGGACAAAACCAACCAAGCAACCAGGCCAACAAATAGCCGACACAACACAATGATCGATGATAATTAAACTTAGTTCTTTAATACACTCAGAAATAGCTACAGTATTTCAGAAAAATATGTTTGCTTTCCAGATATTCGAATTAGTGTCATTTAAAGCCAAATGAGCATATTTCTATCCAATTAAATAAGTGACAGGTAAAACCTGAAATTTCCTGATACATGTTGAGGTAATTACTTGTACATAAATAGAATTGTGTGATTAATTGATACATGGCCTTCTTTTTAAAACTCATTTCACATTTAAACGTGTAAAGACACAGCAATCTGAATTTCAGATAGAAGCGAGACATAGTATAAGCTTTAAGCTTCCTTCTCAATTCTAAGTAATATTTTTGTATTTTACATTTGTCACTTACGTTACTGTCAAACCCTGTTATTAATTGTTTTCATGAACTTTACAACATGTATTATTTGTACAATGTATATCTTGTTTAATGAATATTGGTTAAACTAAAGACAGAGCCACCAGGACACACCCTTAAAAGAAAAGCATATGCATTTATAAACAATGTAATAATATTTAGAAATAAAACAAAACAGTGTGTTTGATTTATACTTCCCTGTAGAATTAGATCTTAATCAAAGTGAGATAAGTGCGTGTAAATCATCACATTAGATGTACTTTCATAAGCATAATAATTACTGATGATTAAAATATTTAAGTTTGTATCATTGTGGGAAAATAGTGCATAGGCATGACAGTAATGACCCTTTGTAAAGTACTCTGTGCTTTATGTCAAAATTAGCTGCATTTAAAGGACTAATGAAATCTTGTAACACGAATTATATACTGAAAATAAATTGCATTTCGTATTGATTAGACGATTCGGGATAGAATGGTTATTTCTTTGTTCTCGAACACCGAAGAATCTTAATCCAATTCATTCATTGACATGAACACGAGATGTTTGTTTCAAATAAGAAAAGCTATGGGTATAATGTTGTTACATCTTTGCAATCAGATTAATGATGTCTGCATGATTGGTACGTATACTCCTTTACATAAGACTAAACCATACACATGCAAAATTGCCTGAAAAGCTATTGGTTTCCTGTAATATCGTAAACGCGAGTGTCAAGGGAAAACTACAACAACTGATGTTGTAAAGTGTTGTAAAGTGAAGACATACGAACTAATAAAAACATGTTCGGTACTTGATTGTACCATTTCGTCGGGAAATAGGTTGTCGTAATTTGCGTGCAAGCGGTAAACCTGACAATTACATTATTCGTTTTGGGATTTCTTCTACATATACGAAACCAATATACCATGTATATCAGCATCTATATCGAATAGCAAGAAATAATTTGTTAAGGAAACCAATTTGACGAGATGTTAACTTTTAATTTGTAAGAACGTAAGATGAGCAATCATATTCTCTTCATAACCAGCAACTGATTCTAATAATATGTCTAACATGATGTATTGAGATGTGACAGTTTAAACGCAATTATCAGGTTTTGTTGGGTTTATAACAAATCAACACATACGAGAACATGTTGAATGATTGGCACACAACCTTTTTTCAAAATGCTGCCAAACGCAACAGCAAAATAGTAACATAATCATATCGTTTAGTATAATAACACAACTTAACACTCCTTCGTCTAGTAATTTAAGAATAGCTGTGTTTTATATATAACAAAAGTCAAATACTACACATTTCACGTACGGGGATTAGACCAAGGTGTATGAACGGGACACATCATGTATAACGTATTTCCATTGGCTAACATTCAACATATGCAATTAAGTAGATCCACGAACATAAACCACAATGTTGCACACAAACCTTTGATGGTGCAGCCTTTTCATACATCCACGCGTCGCCGGCACACACGTGGAACAGACACACAAACACTACCGCACACGTGATCCGTCCGAGTTCTGGACGCGACATCATCTTGACTCGCCGCGTGAAATCTTTACCACGGTCAATTGTTATATGTCCAACACAATCTTTGTCTTTTCTGAAAATATAAAATATAAAAAAAACAGAAAGACTTGAAATGATGTGACCGTTAATTTGCCACAATATCTATAAAATAATTTTCTCTAATATTGTCGGCGCAAAAATACTGAAAAATATCTTCTTTGTACCTACTATCTTTATGATTTCAAATAAAGTCTCAGATTGTTGCGCTTTCTTATAACAACACTCCGTTTATTTCTGCTATGAACCGTTAGCGAGATAATGATGCAAGTAATATGTAAACTTCCAGAAATTATTCTGAACATTGCATCTCCTCTGTTACGTATCCTTTTCAGTATCAATCCGCCACAATTCTACTTAACGTCGCTTTCTGATTACATCAATATCGGCGGAAATATTGTTTCTTAAGGCAGACGTGTATAAGACTGATTTGTGAGATCATAATTATCTTCCAGTGAAGAATTGTAACTCACTTCAACCATTTGCTGCGAAAGTGTTAAAGACCCTGGCTAATATGTAATAGAGATGTCCAACACGCAGTAACGATATGAGTTAGAGTAAATTCTATAGAGTGAGCGGGGGAGACTCGTATGTTGTCTCGGCATGCATTCATTTACATTTTTTTTTAATAGCAAGATGGATTTTATTAATAATTTTAGATATTTTTGGCAGATTTTCGTGATCTTTATAGCGTGACTGATAGAACGTACAACATAATAATGAGTAATCCTATTTACGATCTAAAATAAAAATATAAGTACGCAAAGTTGTTTTGTTAACATAATAATTATGAAAACATTAATTGCGTCACTGGAGCACGAAAAGTGTGATCTGAAACATATAATGGACAGTTCCACAACTGTCAATCATGATCATTTATAACTGTACATGGTCATTTTAATCCAATAGATTAGGATTATATTGTCGGCTGACAATCTGACCTAGCAAATACAAAAGAAAGCATACTTCCTGTTTGTGATAAACCTTATCACAAGATCAAAGAAAATATGCCGCTTGGGGAGGAGCTTGAAAATTTGTGAATCTATCTAATAATTCATGTGTCGCCGGCAAACAATACTAAGTTGAATATCCGATATAATAAAACATAATGAAATGTAAAGTGCTTTAGATTAAGGAAAAAATTTCTCCCCCAAATTTGAATGTGCTTCTAGAAAACATTATGTGGAAATGAAATTTCAAAACTAGCAAAATTTAATGCTTTAAATGTAGATGTTTTATCAGGCAGTTATTTAGATTTGAAAGATAGTTTGTTTCCCATAGTTTGGCTTAAGGAGGTTTGGGAACATTGACCTAGTTCTTGTGTCGCAAATCAATGAGGTTCATTTCGTTCTTGATTAAAACTATGGATTTTCGCTTGTATTAAATCCAAATAAAACAGACAGCCAGTCAAATAAAATAGATCTACCACCAGCCGTATTAAAACAGTGTAGAATTTAATAAAAGAAAACATGTAAACAAGTGAACAAGTGTTGAGTAAATATTGTGGTGTATGTCATTAGCAGATCCATGGGGGTGCCCTCCTAACGCCTGCAGACCTATACCTTTTTTATTCCCCAAATGCTTAACTTTCTGAATAGTTTTCGATCGCTTCGCTCGCGATTCATTTCAAAAGGGCCAAAAACATGCTAAAAATATTTATACTTCAACCGTCAACACTTTCACACCCCCACCCCGTTGACAAAGTCCACGCCCCGCTCCCCTAAAATTAAATCCTGGTTCTGCCACTGTATGTGGGATTTGTTTTTCGGCGCAGTCGTTTAGGTTTGCTTTTGACCCAGGGATTAAATTGTGCTTTAGCCAATGCAAAACGTTGTAAGCGAAAATTCGTCAACTCAGTATTAAGGAAATAGCTCTGCGATTGGTCCAAATTGTCAACGTGCACTGGTATATGAATTTGTTAAAATCTCTATGATGCAAATAATCACGGTTTTAGTTGTTTAATAAATTCTTAATAAAGGTGTTTACGACTGTGCGTTTAAAAGGCGAAACGTAAACTTTCTTTTATTCCTATAGTGTATTTTTCATAACCAATTTATGCTGCTTGTGTGTAGGTGTTTTTGTAAGTTACAAGAAGACCAATATTTGTACACAGGGTACCAAGCTGTTCTAGCATAGAGATCAAGTGCTTTCAGCTACGACAACAGTTGTTAACCTTACATACACAGTTGGCTGTCCTAATTCTTGACTGAAGATGCAGTGTAGTAGGTTAGCGCACTGGACACCATTATTTCATCGCGTGCCGACTATCACGGGGTCAAAACCGCTCGAGAATATATTGTTTTAATTTCATTTTTATTTTAAATACACATTCCACTAACTCAAATTTATTTGCCGACTTTTAAAAAAAATAGTTCTTGTTTTTGGTCTTGCTCACTTGTGTAAACATAGAGTTATAAATCACAATAATTGCTCAATAGAACGCGAAAAACCCACTTCATCGGTCTAAGACATATTTAGCATCTTAAATCATAGAGCTATTATTTCATTTGTCAGAATGGTTATCACTTCTAGTGTTTAGTTTAGGGACTTGTGTTTCCGACGTTCCTCTGGAACGTGAACGATTGATTTAAGTGAAAATTATAAAAGCGTGACACCAGTATGGTAATAATTTGAATACTAAAGAATAACAAATTTGACCAAAACATATTTAACTTTGTGATAAACAAAAATAAAGTTTTTACCATATTTTGTCGTTTTCTGCTTATTATTCTTATGATACACAAAAAGTGTAGGTTGGAATAATGGTGAAACGAGATACTTGATTATAATTCAGCTATAGTTAAATCAAACTTATTTACTTGCTTTGATTAAAAACATGATTCCTAATTACATAAAATGTTTTGTTTACGTTTGGAAGAATTATTTATGCTTGTTGGCCATTTTGTATGTTTTCCTATTCCGTTTGAATGCCATAAATACGCAGAACTCAGGAAGGAGTGGTTTTCATAAAATCATATTCTGACATAGTACTAGATGCTAACAGATGGAGGGTAATACCATATTTGTCTACAATTGATACGCCGATCCATCGTGCCATGTCAAAACGTCAAAAGTTGTACAAAGGCTATATAAATTGAAGAGATGTTCAAACAAAGAATGTTGTAAACAATGTAGATATGTCAAGTTTAAGGGCACCATGACAAAATGGCCCGTAAAGTCTAACACACTTCATTGTACAATATCTCTTAAAACAATTTATACCGTGTGTGCGAAAATCTTTCTTTTAAGATTTGAAATGTTGTCGGTAATATTATAGACAGCACCGTGGTCACTAAAGAGTAAATAAAGACCTTTTTTAAATACTTTGTATATATTTCATTACAAATATTGTGTTTATACGTCACACAGGATGTAACACAACAACCTATCGGAAAATTGTATTAAAACGCTCATGTCTGAGTATATTTAGATGTACAGTTTAGTTGTAAACATGTATTGTTTCTTACTAAAGGTCAAATGTTGTTTCAACCACTACAGTTGTCGCTTGAGGGGAAAGGTCAGGGCTAAATGGCCAATAAGCAGCCCAAAATAGTCATTTGTTCATGTTTAAAAGCGAGCAAATCATATTGAAATATATTAAGTAAAATATTGTTATGTTTTGTTATGGCTGCATTTTGGTCATTTAGCCCTGCATCTCCCCCTTAACAAGCAATGTTTAGCAAATTGTTCTTTGCATTGCTTCTTAAATTTTCTTGAGATTTCTGAGACGTTAATTATGTCTCACAATACACATGGTTTTTAGCCGTTCATCGTTTTAAATGTAACATTTTATCATTACATCACAGAATCTTTGACAACACATGCATTATGTTTTATACTAATGTGTAGGAGTAAATATATGTGTCCTTTCTAAAACTAATATATGTTCGTAGTCTTTTGCACGAACGTTTTATACAATTCGAAAATAAAATGCATAACAATACCAAATCACATACATCAGACCTTCGGATGGATAGTTAATGCACAGATAATGCTACCGGACACATATCTAAATAGTTTTGCATACAATCTACATCATAAACGGATCAGTTTGGTGGAATAACAATAATGGAATTGACGTGAGCATACATATTTCAAGAAGGTTGGTGAACTGATTGAGGCATGAATAAAGGTGACTTTTAAGATTCTTCACCCTTATTACTTACACATGTTTTGCGTTAGATATTGTCCACATGAGTTTTTGTATCTCAAAATAACATTTCCTTTTTGTTGTTCATATTATTAATCGATTTGGCTTTAAATACATTTGCAATTTACCCATTTAATAATAATAATAATAATAATAATAATAATAATAATAATAATAATAATAATAATAATAATAAAATTAATAAGTGATTGATATGCAAATATACATAACAGAAGAAATGCGTGTACAAACGCCAACAGTCCAAGCTTACTTTAAGTTTTACTAAATATAAATGACTGTATTACTGGAGCACGGTGATGCTTCACAACGCAGTAAAAGAGTTTTGTGCATCATTGTAAAGTTATATTTTCTACGCTATTGGGATCATAGAATGTATGTTGATTTGGTCTGTAAGTTAAGTTCTGTTCATGCGCTAGGGGACATCATTGGTATGGCGTATTTAAATACCATTTATTAATACCTTCAATAAATCGAGGCTGTTATTCTCACCTCGAACGCCAAGCTTCCTGAAAACTTTCCTTTTCCTAACATTACTAGAACTACATAACATATTGTATGTGGTACATGTATGTGTAATAGTGCAATGTAGTCTGGGATAAATATATACTTTCTATTTATCAGACAGTATTCATAGTTGAGTACATACCATTTTAACAAAAATAATAGCACCGTTTTGTCTGGACAAGAAATGTTACTAATTATATTTCGACAGTAAAACTAATCTCTAGTCTAGGTCGTCGCTGTATGCTTATCCAAGGCATCGTTAATGGCACTATGCCATTTTATATATATAATCAAAGGAACCATAAAGAAACTGGGCTTGGCAATGCAAAAGGTCTTCAGATGTGTTAAAAATGCACTGGAACATTTAGGTTACAAATCCAGAAATTGAAGATGTGCAATCTAGTAACCATCATATTTGAAACTGTTTTGAAGGTCAACTGCGCGAAACGCCAAACTTGGGACGACAATCTGAATTAAGTGTCGCGAACTGATGACATTCGTCGTATGTTTCCGCGATTTTATTGATCTCGTTAGCGGTTTATGTCAGTGTTACAATTAATCGCTGAATAAAACGTGGTACACATTTGGCTTTACTTTTTAATGACCGCTAGTTGCAAAGTTCAACATTCAGAGCGAAAAAGTACTTATCTAGAAAGCGTGATACATGTACTTACTATGTGTAGTCACACTATACACACTTAGGATATGTCATTGTGTTCTTTAGTTAAATCCAAATATATGTACGAATAAGAAGAAATCCATTGATACATGTATGCACTCTTTATGCAAACAAAGTATTACTTTACTTAATAAACCTTAACCTTTGTCAAACTTAAATACATTTAATGACTATTCTGTTTCAATGTCAAAAGCTTATTAATAATGAAATTATGGTAACTGAAATGTTATAGCATTGAAAAAAAAAGAATTTGATTACAATGTATTAAATATCTCATGACAAATTTGAACAGAGTATGATGCTGCGAGAAAAAGTTTTGTTAATATGTTGGGTCCAAATACTAATGTGCTAGAATGCGAACGGTTTTCGATATGATTGGTGTATGTGCTTAAAATGTGTTTTGGCAAAAAACAAAAAACTATTTTGAACAAACCGGTACAAAAATCTAAACAAATCTTCTTGAATGACTATTCTTTGATAAATCAAATGTCTATGTTAATTAAATGTCAAATGCCGGTTAGTATAAAAATGAAATTTGCGATATATGAGGCCACGAGACAAGAAATACATAATCTATTGTTAAACGAAATATTTGCTTGACACATATTAAACACGGCAACATTACAATCTGAAACGGGTTGAAGAGAACATTATGTTGACCTTTTTTGAGAAATGTATTTCTGTGTACAATCATAATAACACCAATCAACGTTGGGCCGACCAGAATGAATATAAGCATTTGTATGTGTCGCTCACAAAACATGTGCTCGACCAAAAACGTACAGTATTTACTTTAGCAAATTGTTATATGTAATTCATTTACAAATTGAATTGTGTTTCAATCTAGACCAGCATCATCTTCGACACTTTGTAAGGCAATGCTCGATGTTGTTGAAATATATTTGTTTTTTGTGTGTTTTTATTTAGATCCATATACACAATGTACGAGGGTTGTTCAATAAATAATGAGAATGTGCTTATAACTTTTTGATTTGCCTTTAATTGGAATAAAAGTCATTATTAATGTAAAATATAGCTTATTTCAAACTAAATGTCTAAATGTTATAGGCTTATGACAAACAATAAAGGAACAACATCATTTTCAATTACCATAGTAACGCACTACCGCCCCCGTTCAAAATTTTGTGCAAATGCCATTTTTTCATGACAAAAAAGTCACATGATTATAAAAATATTCAGAATAAATCTTACAGAACATTTAAAGGATGCGTTCCCAACATATATTGCAAATATTAAGACATTTCAACATGTGGTTATTGAAATATGAGCTTTGAAAAAGAACTGCTCACAATGAAGAAACGTCAAAATTGAAATGCATTTTGCCACTTGACAAATGATTACACTATCATGCTGTGTTTGTTATGATGAAAAACAAATAAAAACTTTATTTTTCTGATTATTACAAAACTATAACACATTTTCAAAACATAAAATGCTAAATCTATCATTAAAAACTTTTTCATACACATATTAGCAAAACAGAAAAGACATCTAGTCATGTCAGACAAAGAAGACGTCATACAGGCGTTAGTAGTTTTACAGTTATCTAAGGGGCATTTTTGAATAGATAACTGTAGGCGGGACTTGAGTTTCAATACAAGAACTTGTATTTAAAATGTTAAACTGTTTAAAGAACAAATTTGCGTTATTTTAACAAACAACTAAAAGCGACATTAATGTTTTTATATACATTTTATGATATGAGTTTATGATGACTGCTTTAATAACGTCGTGACACATAATTTCTGCCAAAGGTCAATTACCATGTTAATGTGTCGCAAATCAAAGTCGTTCATTTTTCGTTTAATCAAATAATTGTATCTGTTTCAACGCACTAAACACATGTCACTTGTTAAACGAACACGTAGGGAAAAATAAAGATCTACCAATCATGTTTTAAATATCTATAATGTCTATAATTAATATCACATAAATAAGTTACCTTTCCGTTTTTTTCTATCATACAGATAATTGTTATCAATAAGAATTGTTTAATGGAATGCGAAAAACACACTTCGTCAAGTGTAGGCACCTATGTGATTATATGTTGTTTATTACACTAATTATCATTGTCTGTCTTTTGGTTTAATGTCTGCTTCTCCTCAGGCCTTTCTGATGTGAAACGTTGAATTAGGTAAAGAGTACATATGAGGAAAGTAGCAAAAAAAAAAACTCATTTCTGATAATAATTATACTAGTTGATCATTTAAAATAAAAATATTACCATGTTTTATCCTTGTATGTAGGATGTATTAATAGAGACACGATATATTTTATTATAACACAGCCAAAGTTAAATCATACTTATTTACTTGCTTTTATTAAAACATGACACCTAATTACATGTAATGTTGTGTTTACGTTTGGAAGGATTATGTATGCGTGTTCGTCTTTAGTAAGCTTTTCCTATTCCGTCATAAATGCCATAAATACACAGAACTAAGAAATGAGTGGCTCTCATAAAATAATATTCTGACATAGTACTAGAGGCTAACTGATGTAGGTTAATACCATATATGTCTACAGTTGATGATCTATCGTGGCATGTCAAAACGGCAACAGTTTTACAAAGGCTATGTCAATTGTACAATAGATATATCTCCTAAAAGCAATTTGCAACGTGTTTGCGAAAATGTTTCTTTTAAGATTACAAATGTTGGCGGTAATATTATAGACAGTCACGTGTCCACTAAAGAGTATGCACGTACCTTTATCAAATACTTTGTACATATTTCATTATCAACATTACTCAGGCTGTAACGCAACAAACTATCATATACTCAAGTCGGAGCATATTTTGATGTAGTCGAAATGTACATATGAATATTGTTTCTAAGGTCACATGTTGTTTCAAGTATAACAATGCTCGCTTAATAAGCAATTTTGGCATACGGTTCTTTTCGTTGCTTTTTAAACTTTGAGTTCTCTAAGATGTTAATTTGTTCTCACCATAAATATGTTTTATAGCAGTTAATCGTTTTTAATGTAACATTTGACTATAACATCACAGAAGCTTTGACAACACATGCATTATGTTTTATATTAATGTGTGGGAGTAAACTTATGTGTCCTTTCAGAAACTTATATATGTCTGTAGTCTTTTGGACGAGCGTATAATACTATTCGAATAAAAGCATTACAATACAAAATCACATACATCAGACATTTAGATGGATAGCTAATGCACGGATAATGCTACCGGACACATATCTAAATAGTTTTGCATACAATCTACATCATAAACAGATCAGTTTGGCGGAATAACAATGATGGAATTTATGTGGGCATACATATTATAGGGAGGTTGGTGAATTGATTTAGACAAGAATAATGGTGACTTATAAGATTGTTCACCCTTCCTTAAGTGTATTCACTCACAAGATGTTTGCATTAGATATTGCCCTCATGGTTTCTGTAAACTCAAAATTGTATTTCCTTTTAGTTGTTTATATTTACAACCGATGTGCCTATATTAACAATTATTATTTACCCATATAACATAACATTATGTTTATTCAGCGTTAAATGTACACAATACTTATAGCCATTGTAACAAACATGTGCGGGAATAGTAATACATGTACTTTGCCTGGATAAAACTAAAATAAGACTTACATATAGATCTATATCGTGTCTGTTGTTTTAACAATATAAACGTCTACGATGTAAACAAAAAACGTACATATAATAGGTGATTTAGATACACAAATGCACAATAAAGGAACTGGGGGTACACACATTAACAGGCTTATTTTTATTAAATTGTACTTTTAACAGTGTTGCTGTTAATGCCTTATAACGAAATATAAAACTTTGTGTGCATCATTGTCTAGTTATATTTGCTCTGTGAACACCATGCTTCCTATACAACAGAATGTGTACACGTAGTACATGTAGTTGTAATATTGCAATGCAGTCTGCAAACTCCCCGCAGTGATCACTTCCCTTGACAGTACATTAAATCACTGCCACCAGCAAGGTTTTACGCCCAAATACAGGCGGATAGTTTTTTTAATTATATTTTTTGCTGGACTTATCTCACCAAAATAAAGTATCATTCCTTTAAAAATATTAAATAATTATATACTAGAAATATTAATTTATCATATTAAAAAAGTAACTTAAAATATGAAATTATGAAAGTAAAACGTCACCGTACTATACAGAATACAACGTACTATACATACAGAAAACTAAACACATCACGTGATACTCTATCGTCACGTGATCTTTGCTGGAGGCAGATATTAAAGTAGCAACGCGTGACGTAACCGCTGTGAGGCGATTGTGCAGTCTGGGACAAGCATTTACTTTATATTATCAGACAGTATTCAAAGTAAAGTATATACCATTCTTAAAAAAACACATCGTTAAGACTAGACTTGAAATGTTACCAATTATATTTCGTTGGTAAAATTTATCTTATGTCTAGTTCGGCTCTTTATGCATACCAAGGCATTTAGGCCGATTATATATGTATTATCAAGATACCTAGAAATAAACTAGGCTTGTCAATAAATAAGGAGCTGTGTGGAAATTTGCACAACATCATTCTGGTTATGCATCATTTCATTAAAGAATAAGCAGTCAAGAAACTGTGTGTACATGTTCTATACAAGAAACATCGAAATCGGGACAGCAATCAGATTTAAGTGTCGCGAGCAGATGACATTCGTCGTGTGCCGTTGCGATTTTATTGATCTCGTTAGCGATTTATATCAGTGTCACACTTAATCTCAGAATTAAACACGGTACACTTCTGGACTTTCTCTGTAATGACCGTAAGTTGCAAAGTGCAACATTCAAAGCCCAAAAGTACTAGTCTAGAAAGCGTGATATATGTACATGTACTTACTACGTAACGTCACACTATGTTGATTTGAGATCCGACATTGTGCTCGTTAAAGAGGAGATACAAAGCTTAATGCACAAAGCAGCCCAAAATAGTAAATGTGTCATGTTCACATTAAACTGATGAAAGGGAAATGGAAAAACTATTACTGATAGTGAAATGAAATAAGTGAAATATTGTTATGTTACCTTAAAAGTACCATTCTTTAGTAATAAAACATAAAACTTATTGTTATGTATCCATTAATTAGCCAATACAATGTATTTCACGCGGGCCAGCAGAACTCACAATGAAATAGGAACACAGCTTTCACACTTAGCCATATTAAACTCCATGCAACAAAGGAGGAAAGCTTAAGAGTTTTATAAGTGAAACATCAAAAGTTTGTCTAAAACAGAAACATATATAGTAGGACGTAAACAAAAGTTTGAACCAAAATTGATTTGTCTTTTTTGCGGGCCTCACGTATTGAACAAAGTAGTTTTTCTGTAATATTTTAACATGCACGGATAACGATATCTGGTGGTTTCGCATATTTACGGGAATATGATTCACTGCTCAGGTTTGTTAAAAAAGATAAGGTGTGAACAATTCTGGTCAAAAGATACAGGCATAGAATCTAAAATTAACATATGTTTCAGCCAAATGTCTTTGTTGATTAAGCATTACATGCCGGTTACGATGAATACGAATTTTGCAATGGAGGCGGCCATAAGACAAAACACATTTGCAAGACACATTATAGTTAAAAAGATATGTGTCATTGACTCCTATAAAACACAGCCACAAATCTGAAATACAATAACAGAAAAACCTTTTCTTCACCTTTTTGGGAACAGCTTTTCAGTGTTCATCAATATAATTATTTATTTTATATTAACACCTGTTCAAGTCAACGGTTTTAGTGTGCTTTTTTCGACATTTCAATGATAATATAACAAGAACAATCAACGCTGACATGTGCAATTGTACCACATCTGTGCTCGACAAAAGTTACGTATTTTAATTGCAATACACAATATTTGTTACATTTACAATTAATGTAAAATGTCAAACTTTTATGCCAATCTAGACCAGCAGCATCTTCGACACTTGGGCGATGTTCGATGATGTTGAAATATAATTTGTATTGTGTTTTCTTTAAATCACGTCTGTTTATATGATTACTTATGAAAAATTAAAGATTTTTTGCACAACTCGTCGTAATGAGCAGAATATTTCATATATATAGTTTAAATGTATGCTTGTCTAGCCAATTAGATTTCGTTATTGGTGCAGAATTTAGTAATTGTTGGGGCCATCATGAGTATTTTATACCACGGTGTTGCAATTTGGATAGGGTTTATTACGTTTAATTAGCGGATTTGCGGGCCTCACGTTTTGAACAAAGTAGTTTTTCTGTAATATTTTAACATGCACGGATAACGATAACTGGCGGTTTCTCGTATTTACGGGAATATGATTCACTGCTCAGGTTTGTTAAAAAATAAGGTGTGAAGAATTCTTGTCAAAAGATACAGGCATAGGATCTAAAATTAACATATGTTTTAGCCAAATGTCTTTGTTGATTTAGCATTAAATGCCGGTTACGATGAATACGAATTTTGCAATGGAGGCGGCCATAAGACAAAAACACATTTGCAAGACACATTATAGTTAAAAAGATATGTGTCCTTGACTCCTATAAAACACAGCCACAAATCTGAAATGCAATAACAGAAAAACCTTTTCTTCACCTTTTTGCGACATTTCAATGATAATATTACAAGAACAATCAACGCTCGACAACAGTTACGCATTTTAATTGCAATACACAATATTTGTTACATTTACAATAAATGTAAAATGTCAAACTTTTATGCCAATCTAGACCAGCAGCATCTTCGACACTTGGGCGATGTTCGATGTTGTTGAAATATAAATATTATTGTTTTTTCTTTAAATCACGTCTGTTTATATGATTACTTATGAAAAATTAAAGATTTTTTGCACAACTCGTCGCAATGAGTAGAATATTTCATATATATTGTTTTAATGTATGCTTGTCTAGCCAATTAGATTTCGTTATTGGTGCAGAATTTAGTAATTGTTGGGGCCATCATGAGTATTTTATGCCACGGTGTTGCAATTTGGATAGGGTTTATTACGTTTAATTAGCGGATTTAACGGATATTTTTTAATTAAAAAGCACCGCAAAGTGTCACTCATTTCAATAGAACTTTTGCAATTACTCCTCATATCGTTTGCCTATTTTATAACTGAAAATAGACAATTCATGTTCTAAGTGAATAATCATTGAACTAACGTCTTTATCACAAAACAAACATGCAGTTAAAGAAGTCATTTTAGCCTCTACTAGCCTCTAGTATCCGATTTCGTCTTTGTGGGATGAACTTGGTTTTATTTTAAATGGCAAAAGTGCATTAGACCGTATTGTGAGATTGTAATTGCCTTCTAGTACTTTTAATTCAATTCCAACCATGGTGTGCAAAGCAGGAGATTGTTAACGGTTTTAGTTAGTATGTAGGCGGAATAGCCAACATGGAATAACGACATGTGTTCTTGTATACCTAATAAAAGGACGACAAGATTAAAGAACTATCATGAATGGATTTCATTCATTTTAATAGCATTTTTACATTGACACGACTCCCCGTTTTGACGCGGTGAATACAATATGCAACCCATTTGTGCTAAAAAGGTCTATCCTGGAGTCTGGTGCTACATTATTTTTTCACAAATCACTTTTCAGTTTAAGTGTTGCAAAGAAATGTCATTCGATTTGTGTTTGCTCAAACAAATTAATTTTCTGTAAATAAAAAACTAAAAGAAATGTAACACAACTACATTTTGTATCAAACAACAAGTAAGGAAATAGTATATATATAACGGAAATTGTATAAAATTTCTTGTAAAAGCATAGTTAACTCTTTGTGCGTTATCGTCAGAAAAAAACAACGGTTATCACCTCAACGTAATTGCAAAAATGTTAACTAATGTACAATGTTATTAGAAAACTACATTACAATGCAAATGCACATACATATACATGTATTAGAGGTTCATATGAATATGTATTGTGCGTATAATGCTACCGGACACAATTCTTAAATGTTTTGCATAAAATCTACATCATAAAACGGATCAGTTTTGCGTAATAACAATGATGGAATTTATGTGAGCATACATATTTCAGGGAGGTTAGTGAATTGATTTAGAGAAGAAAAATGGTGACTAATAACATAAAAAATAGTTTTTTTCTAAATGTCTGTTGAGTCTTGATGTTCTACGTGTTTTTGTCTTGTTCTGTGTGTTGGTTTTTGTACGGGCCATTTTGTCATGGCGCCCTTAAACTTGTTGTGTGCATCAGTGTGTAGTTGTATTCGTATGAGCCATTTGGCTAAGACAATGTATGTTGCTTTGGTCTGTAAATTGAGTTTCGCCCATGCACTGTGGTAAGTCAGTGGTGTTGCATGTAAAAAACCATTGATGATCACCGTCAATAAACCGAGGCTGCTATTTCCCCGTGAACGCCATGCTTCGTGAAAGCTTTCCTTTTTCTAACATTACTTGAACTATATAACAGATTGAATGTGGTTCATACAGATGTAATGTTGCAATGTAGTCTGAGATAATCACATACTTTATAGTAATCAGACAGTATTCAGAGTTTATGAGAAATATAACATAATTTAGTCTGGACTTGAAATGTTACCAATTATATTTCGTTAGTTAAATTAATTTCTTTTCTAGATCTTCTCTTTATGTATAGCCAAGGCACCATTAACGCTAGGTCATTTATATATGCATACCTAGAAATAAACATTTGACAATACAAAAGGTCTTCAGATATGTGTCAATTTGCACAGCAATATTCAGATTATGACGTCGAGTAATTGAAGATTTGCAATCTAGTTACTTACCTTATAAGTTGTTAGAATTTGTTTATGTCAACTGCGTGAAAGGGCGAATTCGGGACAATAATCTGAATTAAGTGTCGCGAACTGATGACATTCGTCATGTGCCGTTGCGATTTTATTGATCTCGTTAGCGGTTTATATCAGTGTTACAATTAATCGCTGAATAAAACACGATACATTTCTGGACTTTCTCTGTAATGGTTGTAAGGTGCAATATACAAAGCCAAAATGAACTTGTCTAGAGAGCGTGATATATGTACCAAATAGGTGTAGTCACAGTATGTACATTTGTGATCTGGCATTGCCTTCTTAAAATGAAGCAAGCTATATGTACGAATGAGAAGAAATCCATTGTTATTATTTAAAAAACCTTAACTTCTGTCAAAATAAAATAACTTTAATGACAATTCTGTGTACATGTGTTAATGTCAACAGTTTAAATGTGCTTGTTGTGACCTTGCCATAGAATGCAAACATATTTTCAATGATAATACAACAAGAACAATCAACGCTGGACCGAAGAAGTAACAACTGCATTTGTATGTGTCGCCCAGCATAATTATGCACGACAAAAAGTGCGTAGTTATTTTAGCAATACAAAATATCTTTTTTTTCACTTACAAATTTAATTGTATTTCAACCTAGACAAGCATCATCCTCGACACTGTTGGGCAATGGTCGATGTTGCTGAGTAATATTTTTGTTTTTTAATCATATCTATTTATATGTTCATGTATTATAACAGCAAATTCTTTAACATTACTTCTACGACTTAATTGGGTTCCGTTTTTGGTGCAGGAGCCAGGCACAGTTGGCGCCATCGTGCGGATTTTATGTCACGATGTTGCAATTTTGATGGGGTTTACTACGGTTAATGATCGGAGTTAACGTGTTTTAGTAATAAAAGAGCACCGCCTAGTCCAACAAAATACCAGTGCCACTTATTTTTGTAGCTTGTATTTTACAATAGTTGCAAACCAAACTCGCGCACATAATTTTATTGATAGTTTTATGCTGAGAATTCTTTTTACAAAATTATTGCAATTACTTCTTAATTCATTTACAATTTTAATAACTAAGGAATTCATGAGAGAATCTTCATGCTCTAACTAAGAACCTTGACCGGATTTATTTCTTGCAAAACAAACATGCAGTTCTATTAGTAAGTTTAATCATCGCATTTCTGTGTCATATCCATCGGCTACAGTTTCTACTAACCTCTGGTATCTGATTACGTATTTGTTGGATAAAATTGATTTGATATTCAGATGGCAAAAATACATGAGACCGCATTTTGAGATTGTAATTAACTTCAAGTAAATCTTTTAATACACTTCAAACCATGTTGTGTAAAGCAGGAGATTGTTAACGGTTTAGTTAGTATGTAGGCGGAATAGCCGACATGGAATAACGATATGTGTTCTTGTAAATCTAATACTAGGACGATGAGATGCAGCTATTGAGAATGCCTCGCCATGCGTTGGCTCATTACAGTTGTTATACATGTATCTAGAAGTGATGTCATTAATTTCGTTTCTATTGATATCCAATATAAATTGACACGTTTCCCTTATTCTTCTAATGCGGCGATCTATTCAAAATGCAATCTAAATATTATTTAAACCTAAGTAGTATAAGTAGTAACTTTTGTCAAATATAAAAACAAATTATCATTTCTTTAGGTTACCCTATGTAGATATTGTTTGCTACTCTACATTGTATTAGTTTATAAGGTCAATTAACATGATCATGTGTCGCATATTAAAGTATAAACGCACTTAACACATGCCACTCAAGTAATAAACGAACACGTAGGGAAATAACATAGATATACTAAAACCGTTTTAAATATTTTAAAAAGGCAAGATCAAGGTGTATTATTTGTCTGGTAAAAATAATAATCAAGACAAGATGTGTTGAATTGAACATACACGGTTAATGTTTAGACAACTTATCACGAGTTATCAGTGAATCAGTTTTACTCTTCTTGACATTTTGTTATAAAGTGTACAAGACACTGTTTATTAACGTAATTATTATAGAATTATTTGTGATTTTGAACACATATTATTAGTTGTTCAAATTAATTATATTATGTTATGAATACTGTCTGTAAGGTGCAACATTCAAA
>Ga0224511_10000468_pt1 | contig 19352 bp, 20 predicted proteins | sample SF_May12_sed_USG_2_FD_169988 | JGI IMG/M metagenome (GOLD analysis project Ga0224511, IMG submission 169988) | Sediment microbial communities from San Francisco Bay, California, United States - SF_May12_sed_USGS_8_1 | ecosystem: Environmental > Aquatic > Marine > Sediment | place: USA...
AGTATTGCTGATCAGGTGTTCATCGTACCTTTGCTATCCATTATTGAGTCTTTACAGGTTAGTGAAAAAGAAATTAATGCTATTGCTAATGAGTCTGAACTTTATCCTTATCGGGATGAATATATTTCTGTTATTCGCCTGCGTGAAGTCTTCAATATTCAGCCAAATAATGAAAAAGATGAAGCTGGTTTGTTAGTTGTTATTGATATTGGCGGTCGACGAATAGGTTTATATGTTGATGATGTTGTTGGTCAGCAACAGGTGGTGATTAAAAGCCTGGAAAAAAATTATCGGCAAGTACCAGGAATAGCTGGTGCAACCATATTAGGCGATGGTGCAGTGGCTTTGATTATTGATGTGCTTGGCTTAGTTCAGTCGTCTCGATAATAACTGTGTTTCTAGATAATCTGATTTAAGTGTTGAGGTGGTAGAAGGAAAACAATGCGAACTATAGCAATTATTAACCAGAAGGGGGGGGTTGGAAAAACCACGACTACCGCCAATCTTGCTCATGCATTCGCGATAAAAGGATATTCTGTAACTGGTATTGATCTGGACCCCCAAGGGCATCTAGCCGCGCACTGGGGTTGTTATCGGAAAGATTCCTATGGTATTGATCAGGTTTTGTCAGGAAAGAAAATAATACCTCAGGTTGCGGTTTCGGCTCGAGATAAATTACATCTGGTACCAGCAGGTGCTGAACTTAAAGAAATTGAGCGTGGAGAAGGTGGCGCTATTCCGGTTGATGCATTAAAGGAAGCTTTATCTTCAGTCGCCAATACTCAGGATTTTGCTTTTATTGATTGTCCGCCTGCATCAGGCTTGTTGATTGATTATGCGTTATCAGCAGCAGATGAAATGATTATTCCAGTAGCCGCTGATTATTTAGCTTTGCGTGGATTATCTGACATCATGGAAACAATCAGTAAATTTGAACAACAGTTTGAGAAAAAATTTACTTATTGGGTTGTGGTTACACGCTTCCATACACGACGTAAACTGTCGTGGGAAGTGCGAGAGAAATTACTGGAATATTTTCCTGACAATTTGTTAGCAACCAGTATTAGGGAGGCAACTGTTCTGGCGGAGAGTCCCAGTTTTGGTAAAACTGCTTTTGAATATAAGGGTGCAAATTTTGGTGCGTATGATTATGCATCGTTAGCGAGAGATCTTTTAAGTGGGGAATGCTATCGTGGCGAAGAGTGATAATAAATCTCAGGTCTTAGGTGATGATCCACTGGCATGGTTAAATGCTGGAAAGGCATCAGGTAAAAAGGTAGTTAAGAAAAAATCTGTGACTAAAAAGAAGGCAGCATCTAAAAAGAAAGGGATTAGTAAGGCTAAGACTGAAAATGATAAATCTAAAAAAGAAACAAAAACAAAAAGTATAGAGTCAGCCAAGGTTGGAACGGCTGCAGTTAAAAAAACAAGTCGACTTGAGCTTGAGTCTTCATTAGTGATTAATAAAGCCAATGACTTTCATGAAACTCTAAAAAAACTTTCTGCAAATGGACAAGATGTAGAGATTGATGCTTCAAAAGTCGAGATTATCGATAGTGCAATTCTGCAATTGATTTTGTCTTTCATAATAAGCCTTAAAAATAAAGGCTTAAAATCATCATGGCACAAGCCTACAGAAAATTTGTTAGACAAAGCATCAGTTCTTGGTTTAACAGATGACCTTGGTTTATGAGGTGTTTTTTGTATGGTTGAAGTAAACTCTGTTCAAGTCGGTTATAAAAAAGAGTATTTGTTTACAGATAAAGATTTTTTTTATCTAAGCAAATTGGCTGGTGAACTGGCAGGTATTAGTTTGTCTTCTGGGAAGCGTGAGTTAATTTATGGGCGTCTTGCTAAACGTCTTCGGTTATTGGGTCTAGATAATTTTAAGCAATATTGTGACATTCTTAAGAGTAGTGAAGAAGAAGGAGGAGATAAAGAAGAGCGTACACACTTTATTAATTCTATAACGACTAATGTCACCTCTTTTTTTCGTGAAAATCATCATTTTGAATTCATGGCTGATACATTATTGCCAGAATTAATTCGTAAGAAAAATTCAGATTCTCAACCGCAACTGAGAATCTGGTCTGCAGGTTGTTCTTCGGGTAAAGAACCGTATTCAATAGCGATGGTGCTTAAGGAGTGTATTCCTGATTTTGAGCGTTGGGATGTAAAGATTCTGGCTACAGATTTAGATTCCAATATTTTAGAAGTGGCCAAGGCCGGTGTCTACCCAAAGGAACACCTAAAGGAAATATCACTGGATCGACGTAAACGCTGGTTTCAATCTGGCAGAGGCAGTAATGAGCAATCAATTAAAGTGACCGACGATATTAAAAATTTAGTGACCTATCGTAAGCTAAATTTGACTGAACCATGGCCGATGAAAGGTTCTTTTGATATTATTTTTTGCCGTAATGTCACTATTTACTTTGGCCGTGAAACTCGTATTGACTTGTTAGAACGTTTTGCTGATCTATTAAATGATAATGGCTGTTTGTTTGTTGGTCACTCAGAAAGCTTATTTGGTTTGACCCAGAGGTTTAGTACTGTTGGTCGTACTATTCATAGGAAGATTTTATGAAAAGACCTAAGTACCGACATACTTCTATAGATATGGCAAATGCTCCGCCAATAATACAGGGCTTTGAGCATATTAATCGTTACTGGGATACCAAGCATGATATTTTTGCAGCAAAGATTTTGCCAGGTGAGTTTTATGTATCATTGCACGGTGAATTGGTTACAACCGTTCTGGGCTCCTGTGTGTCTGCCTGTGTTCGTGACAGGGTTTCAGGAGTTGGAGGTATGAATCATTTTATGTTGCCCGATAGTCGTGAGCGAACACGTTCTTCTGCCTGGGAAAATACCCCTGTTAGTGCTGAAACCCGTTATGGCAATGTGGCAATGGAGCGCTTGATCAATGTTATTCTTGCCAGCGGTGGTAAGCGTAAAAATCTTGAAGTTAAATTGTTTGGTGGTGGCAGGGTATTAAATATTAATACAGATATTGGTGGTAAAAATGTGGATTTTGTTAAGCATTATTTGCAAACAGAAGGTTTGCAGGTTGAGTCAGAAGATACTAAAGGAATATGGCCGCGTAAGGTTCAGTATTTTCCTTTAACTGGAAGGGTGCGTGTAAAGAGACTCAATGCATTACATAATAATACTTTGCAAAGGCGGGAACAGGAGTACATTAAAAGACTTAATGATAGGAAGGTGCAGGGTAAGGTTGACCTTTTCTAGTTGAAATATAAAAGAAGTAATTGTACAAAATATTTTTATGAAAAAAATTACTGTTCTCATTATTGATGATTCTGCTGTAGTGCGGAAAATTTTAAGTGACATTCTGTCTTCTGATAAAGAGATTGAAGTTGTTGGTACAGCAATGGATCCATATATTGCCAGGGATAAAATTAAAAAATTACATCCAGATGTGCTAACGCTGGATATTGAAATGCCGAAAATGGATGGTATTAGTTTTCTGCGAAATGTTATGCGGTTGCGGCCGATGCCTGTTGTGATGATTTCATCGCTAACGCAGAAGGGAGCAGATATCGCCCTTGAAGCATTGAGTATTGGTGCCGTTGATTATATTAGCAAGCCTAAAATTGATGTTGCTCATGAGTTGAGTAGTTATGCCGAAGAGATTATTGAAAAAGTAAAAGCTGCTGCTAATGCCAGGGTTATGCCTGCAGCTTCCGAATCACCAGTAACCAGGTTGGCGCAGAGTAAGAAAATTGAAGCACTAACCAGGCTGCGTAAAAATAAGCCACAAAGAAAGTTAAAAACAACAGAAAAAATTATTGCAATTGGGGCTTCTACAGGTGGTACAGAAGCTATTAAAGAAATTTTAATTAATATGCGCCCCGATTCGCCAGCTATTGTCATTGCCCAACATATACCGCGAGCCTTTAGTACAGCATTTTCTAAACGTATGGATAGCCTTTCGCCGATGGCTGTTTGTGAAGCGGAAGATGGTCAGCATGTGCTTCCAGGGCATGCTTATGTTGCGCCGGGAGACAGACACCTGGTTCTGGTTCGTGATGGCGCGCGGTATTACATCAAACTGGATGATGGTGAACCCTGCAACCGGCATAAACCGTCAGTGGATGTAATGTTCCGTTCAGTTGAAGAAGCCGCTGGTGAAAATGCTATTGGTGTTTTGTTGACGGGGATGGGTGCTGATGGTGCTAGAGGTCTAAAGCAAATGCATGATTCTGGCTCAAAAACAATTGCTCAGGATGAAAATAGCAGCGTTGTGTGGGGTATGCCAGGTGAGGCAGTTAAGCTCGATGCGACAGATTATGTGCTACCCTTAAGTAAGATAGCTCAAAAGATCGTAACGTTAATTGACGAAGCAGAATAAAGAGGAATGACGTGAGTATAAATCAAGATGAATCCTCTAAGATCCAGTCACTATTATATGATTTGGAGAGTGAGTTATATGTTCTAATTAAGCGTGAACATGCAGAGATTAGTGATGAGCTTTCTCAGATGGGATCGGTGGTTAGTGATGCTATTAAGACACTGGTTCAGAGTCTTAATAACCTGAGTGGGCAGTTAAAAGAGCAAAATGAGCTAGTGCAGAAAATTTCTTCAGCCGTTGATGATGTTGAAAGTGAAAAACAGCAACAGGCCTATCACGCATTAAGCAAGATGGTGACTCGGAATATTACAGACGTAGTTCGCTCATTTCAGTTTGAGGATATTGTGCAACAGCTGGTTAGTCATTGTGGTAGTCGTTCAGAAAATCTTGAACAATTATTTGACCGAATTAATCAGAATGTTGTTGACCTGAAAAAAGCGGATCAAGGTGAGTCAGAGTATATTTTATCGGTGATGAAGACAGATATAGCTAAAATTAGTGAGGATTTAAAAAAGGAAAATCCGGTTAAACAGACGTCTATGATTGCCGGTGGCACAGAACTTTTTTGATAGAAGGGTTTTTATCTTGTCTTAGAAAGATGTGTAAGTTGATTTAATCATTATAATTTAAATAGTAGGTGATTTTTATATAGGGATATTAATAATGGAATGAAGAACTGTATAAATCAGGAGAATGTTTTATTTGTAGCTTATGGTCAGGTTAGGGTTGCATTCTTTGTTGGGAAGATGCTCCAGATATTTAATCAATAATCGGTGAGGAAAGAAAATGAACATTAACATGAATATGTCATCCAAGATCAGAGCAGCATTTTTTCTGCTAACGGTGCTGGTGCTGATTTGCGGTATTACTGGTTATTATGGTGTCAATAAACTGAGTGCATCGCTGGAATATTTAACCGGGCCCGCCTGGGATACCGCCGATGGGGCGATGAATGGCTCGATCAAAACACAGGCTGAAATGCTGGTGATTGAGGAGGTTTTTGCGGGTCTGGCGAATTTGGAAACAGCCCATGATGAGATAAAGGGGTTTGCAGATGAGGCTCATGAATCTCTGGAACTAATGAAAGCAGCGGGCTTGCTGGATGAAGCAACAATCAGGGATATTGACGAGGCGGATGAAGATTTTGAGGAGATATCTGTACGAGTAATTTCAGAATTTAAAAAATTCTCTGCTGTTGACCAGCGTTTATCGAGCAATTTCTTTGATTTTGAAATATTGATGTCACATGCTGAAATAATAGGTGATGGAGCTGTTGAAGAGCTGGAGACAAATCCAAATAAAACGATTAGCTGGAATTCAGGATTGGCTCAGAAATGGGAAGCGGCTGATGGAGCCATGGAGTCACAGATCGGTATGCTGAAGACCATGTATTTTTATCGTCGTATGTTGGCATTTAAAGATGCGCAGCAGTCCTTGGCTGGCATGAAGGTAGGTATGGATATGCTGGATGAAGCCAGTGAAGGCATGATAGGTCATTCCAGCTTCAAGAAAACCCGTGTCCCCGAGGGTAAATATAAAGGGCAAAGTTATAGTAGCGCTTTAAGCCAGGCGGTTAGAAAACATAAAACAGATTTTGCCGAGGCATCTGAAATATTTAAGACCTATGCTGCAGTACGTGATGATTACGAAAAAAGTGCCGCAGCTATATTGAAAGTACTGGTTGAAATTGAAGCCAAGGGCGATGGGATAATTGAAACTGAAAAAGAGACGATTGCTCCAGTTATTGATTTTGCTAATGGTATGATTGTCATCGTTATTATTGTTGCGGTAATGATATCAATATTTATGGCTATTGTGATTCTGCGTAGTGTGAACATGCAATTAGGTCGTGATCCTGCTGAATTGATGACGATTTCAGAGTCAATGGCTAATGGTGATCTGGACATCAAGATTGATAGTAATGCCGTTGGTGTTTACGGTTCGATTGGCCAGACCATACAGAAGTTACTGGAGATCATTTCCGGTATTAAATCGGGTGCCAGTGAAGTCAGTGTGGCTTCTGAGCAGGTGTCACAGGGTAATGCTAATTTGAGTCAGCGTACTCAGGAGCAGGCTTCCAGTCTTGAAGAAGTAGCTTCCAGTATGGAAGAGATGACGGGCACAGTGAACCAAAACTCCGAAAATGCGCAACACGCTAATCAATTGGCAATGGCTGCGCGTGAGCAGGCAGATTTAGGTGGTAAGGTTGTCGGTGAAGCTGTCACCGCAATGAGTGAAATTAACGATGCCAGCAAACAGATAGCAGATATTATTGGCGTCATTGATGAAATTGCTTTCCAGACTAATTTGCTGGCTTTGAATGCGGCGGTTGAGGCAGCACGTGCCGGTGAGCAGGGTCGTGGTTTTGCAGTGGTAGCCAGTGAAGTACGTAACCTGGCTGGTCGCAGTGCAACAGCAGCCAAGGAAATAAAGGATCTGATTAAAAATAGCGTAGAGAAGGTAGAAAATGGCTCAAAACTAGTTACTGAATCAGGTGGTGCATTGTCTGAAATTGTTGATTCTGTGAAGAAAGTCAGTGATATTGTTGCTGAAATTGCAGCGGCCAGTAAAGAACAGTCTGATGGTATTGGTCAGGTTAATACCGCTTTGTTGCAAATGGATGAAATGACACAACAAAATGCATCGCTGGTTGAAGAAGCTGCAGCGGCGAGTGAAGCTATGGGAGCGCAGGCACAGGAGCTGGATGCACTGGTGTCTTTTTTCAAACTGGATGAAAGTAATTATGTGCAGCATAGAGCAGTTACTTCTTCTGTTGCGAAGAGAACTGCATCGCATGCAGCTGCACCAAAACTTTCAAATCTAGGGACCAGTGAGTCAGTGAAAAAAATGAACTTGCCACAAAAGAATGATGATGGTGAGTGGCAGGATTTTTAATTTAGGGAATATTAGGCCTGATATGATTAGGTTTATCAAAAAAATACGAATGTATATAGGAGAAAGTTATGAGTGCAGCGATTGATGTAAATGGTACTTCTATGGAAATTGAAGCAGGCACTGATCAGTATTTGACATTTATGCTGGCAGATGAAGAATATGGCGTTGATATTCTGCGAGTACAGGAAATACGTGGCTGGGAAAGTGCAACTGCCATTCCCAATGCACCAGATTATGTACTTGGCGTAGTTAATCTTCGTGGTGTAGTTGTTCCTATTTTTGATTTGAGAAAGCGCTTTAATTTGGAGAATGTAGAATTTACCCCTGAAACAGTGACAGTTGTGGTAAAAGTGCAGCATGATACTGGTGAGCGTACTATTGGTATGGTGGTTGATGCTGTTTCAGATGTTTATAATATTACTGCTGGGGATATTAATTCTGCACCTGATGTAGGTTCCAGTGTTAATATGGAATTTATAAAAGGCTTGGCAACCATCAATGATGAAATGATTATTTTATTGGATGTTGATGAGTTAATTAATGTTGGTGTGCTTGAGGATATAGATCAACAATAAGTTACCAAATGTATCGGTAAGCTAATGGATTGATAAGATGATGGGCTTATTCTTTTTGGCAAATAGTTTTGTGAGTGGTTTATGAGCAATCAGGGAGACAATAAAAATGAAATTTTGATTGTTGATGATTCAGCAACCATTCTGGCGATGGCAACGAAAATGCTGCGGGATGAGTTTGTTGTTCATACAGCAAAAGATGGTGGTGAAGCATGGAATTTGCTTAGTGAAAATGAAAATATAAAAGTACTTTTTTCAGACTTGCAAATGCCAGTGATGAATGGCATGCAACTGCTATTAAAGATTAGAGAATCCAATGAAAAGCGGATATCTACCCTGCCTGTGATTATGGTGACAGGACAATCCGATTCACCTGCGGGTAAAAAAGCTGTTTTTGATATTGGTGCAACAGACTTTATTGGTAAACCTTTCGATGCAATGGATTTGTTGAGTCGTGCTCGCTCCAATTCACACCCAAATAGAAGAGCTGATGACCACCCTGATCGTTCCCAGCAAGTTTTTGTGACACCAAGTGGTTTTCAAAATATGGGGCGTGAGGCATTAGTTACTTCGCAGGAAACAAAAATAGAATTTTCGGTGTTGCAAATTGAAATTGTTAACATTGATGATATTAAGAAAGAGCTTGATAGTAAATCAGTACGACAGATCATTGTTTCCCTTGTGAAACGTATTAGTAGTGTGCTACGTGAAGGTGATGTGGCGACACGTATTGGTGAGAATAAGTTTGCAGTATTATTATATGCAGATAGCCATAACATTAAGCTAGCGGCTGAGCGCTTATGTGAGTGTTTGAAGAAACTGGTTTTTGAGCTGAATGGTAAGACCTTAAGAAAGGAGCTGGCTTTTGGCTACTCCTCGGTTGACTGTTTTGATACAAAAGCAACGTTTGTTGATTTATGCAAACAGGCTGATTTGGCTTTAAAACAGGCTAAGACCATCAGGTTGGGTAACCAGGTTGCTGGCTACAGTGAGCCTGGTAAGTCTGAAGTCAATATAGTCGAAAATGAGGAGGCCGACCTGTGGCCTGATTTAGCCCATGTTATCGATGGTGATTATCATCTTGTTGATGAAAAACACGAAGATGCACTGGTTCGACATATGGAGTTATATATTGAATATGTCAAGAAAAAGCTGATTGCATAGTCGCAGTGTGTGGATGTTATTTTTAGTTCTTTTTTATTACATCTACGCCAGCTTTTTAAATTTGATGCGATGTGGATTAATTGCCTCATCACCCAGTCTTAGTTTTCTATCCGCTTCATAATCAGCGTAGTTACCTTCAAACCAGACTGCTTTACTATCACCTTCAAAAGCCAGAATGTGGGTGGCTATACGATCAAGGAACCAGCGATCATGTGAGATCACCACTACGCAACCAGGGAAGTCAAGAATGGCTTCTTCCAGAGCTCGTAGTGTTTCAACGTCGAGATCATTGGTAGGTTCATCAAGCAGTAGCAGGTTGCCACCACTCTTGAGCAATTTGGCAAGATGTACACGATTGCGTTCACCGCCTGATAAATCCTTGATAAATTTTTGCTGAGCTTCACCTTTAAAATTGAAACGACTGACATAACCACGGGAGGCGACGGTGTAATTACCGATGGTGATGTTATCAAGACCATCGGAGATTTCCTGCCAAACTGTATTGTTGTCATTCAGGCTATCGCGTGACTGATCAACATAACCAATCTGTACTGATTCACCAACCTCAAAGGTACCGCTATCGGGTTTTTCTTCACCTGTCAGCATTCGAAACAGGGTGGTTTTACCTGCGCCATTGGCACCAATGATGCCAACGATACCACCGCGGGGTAATCTGAAAGTTAAATCATCATAGAGTAATTTATCGTCATATTTTTTACTGATGTGATCCGCTTCAATAACTTTCTCACCGAGGCGTTCACCAGGTGGAATATATAGTGATTTAGTTTCGCTACGCTTCTGGTAATCACTGGAAGAGAGTTCTTCAAAGCGTTGCATACGAGCCTTGCTTTTTGCCTGACGCGCTTTGGGGTTGGAATTAACCCATTCCAGTTCAGCTTTGATAGCCTTCTGGCGGCCCGCCTCCTTATTTTCTTCGATGGCGAGTCGTTGCTCTTTCTGTTCCAGCCAGGAGGAGTAATTACCTTCCCATGGAATACCGTGACCGCGATCCAGTTCAAGAATCCAGCCTGCGACATTATCAAGGAAGTAGCGATCATGGGTGACGGCAACGACAGTACCCTGAAAATCTTTGAGGAAGCGTTCCAGCCAGGCGACTGATTCAGCATCTAAGTGGTTGGTTGGCTCATCGAGAATTAGCATGTCGGGTGAAGACAGCAATAATTTACACAGGGCGACACGGCGGCGTTCACCACCGGATAGCTTACTGACATCTGCCTCCCATGGAGGCAGGCGTAGGGCGTCGGCAGCCACTTCCATGATACGGTCAAGATTATGAGCATCGGCAGCCTGTAGAATATTTTCTAACCGTGCCTGTTCAGCGGCGAGGGCATCAAAATCGGCATCGGGTTCTGCATAAGCAGCATACACTGCTTCTAGTTGTTCATGGGCCTGTTTGATCTCACTCAAACCTTCTTCGATATTGCCGCGTACATCCTTGCTTTCGTCCAGCTCTGGTTCCTGGGATAAGTAACCAATGCGGATATTACTGGCAGGGCGTGCCTCACCGATAAAATCAGTGTCGATGCCCGCCATAATACGTAATAGCGTTGATTTACCCGCGCCGTTGTAGCCGAGTACGCCGATCTTTGCACCGGGGAAGAAATTCAGGCTGATGTCTTTGAGAATTTCCTTTTTAGGGGGAACAACCTTGCCGACACCGTTCATGGTGTAGATGTATTGAGCCATATTCTAAATTGCCACTTGATTAATAATGCATGGATTATATCGGGAATGGTCAGATATTGAAGTGTATATTTGTATTGAAAAATATAAATAAGCAGTCTCTAATATAATTGAGCAGGGCAAAAATAGCTAAACCATGGTAAATCACTGGTTTATCGGTGATTTTTAATCAAAATACATGCAGTTAGAGTTGCTTTTTGTTAACATTGCCGGCCTTTCAGCGGCAGCTTTTAAGTTGTCTATTCAGAATATAGAAATCGGGAGTACAGATGTTTTCCAAAGAAATGAACATTGAGAGCTATGACGAAGCATTGTGGGCCGCCATGGAGCACGAAGTCCGACGTCAGGAAGAGCATATCGAGCTAATTGCGTCAGAAAATTACGCCAGCCCCCGTGTTATGCAGGCACAGGGCTCAGTGTTAACCAATAAATACGCCGAAGGCTATCCCGCAAGACGTTACTATGGTGGTTGCGAAAATGTGGATGTGGCTGAACAGTTAGCCATTGATCGTATCAAACAGGTTTTTGGTGCTGAGTATGCCAACGTACAACCTCATTCAGGTTCACAGGCGAATGCTGCGGTTTATATGGCTCTGTGTCAGCCGGGCGATACTGTTTTGGGTATGTCACTGGCACACGGTGGTCATCTTACACATGGTTCAAAAGTTAGTTTTTCTGGAAAAATCTATAACGCTGTTCAGTACGGTCTAAACGATGCTACTGGCGAAGTGGATTACGATGAAGTTCAGCGTCTGGCCGATGAGCACAAACCAAAAATGATTGTGGCTGGTTTCTCTGCCTATTCACGCATTATGGACTGGGATCGCTTCCGTCAAATTGCTGATTCTGTAGGCGCCTATTTGTTTGTTGATATGGCGCATGTTGCCGGCCTGGTAGCTGCGGGAGTCTATCCAAATCCAATTGATGTGGCTGATGTGGTGACATCGACTACGCATAAAACATTACGAGGTCCTCGTGGTGGTATTATTTTGGCGGGCTCGAATTCAGTGATGAAAAATGAAGACCTCGCTAAAAAATTAAACTCTGCTATTTTTCCGGGTTCACAGGGCGGACCATTGATGCACGTGATTGCAGCGAAAGCAGTGGCATTTAAAGAAGCACTGGAACCTGAATTTACAACTTATCAGAAACAGGTCATTGCAAATGCACAGGCGATGGCGGATGTAGTTATTAAACGTGGCTTTAAAGTTGTTTCAGGCGGTACTGACAATCACTTATTCCTGTGGGATCTGGTTGAACAGGGTTTAACAGGTAAGGATGTTGAAGCGGCTTTAGGTCGTGCGCATATTACGGTCAACAAAAATGCCGTGCCAAATGATCCCCAGTCACCTTTTGTAACTAGTGGTATCCGCGTGGGTACACCTGCAATGACAACGCGCGGTTTTAATGAAGAGGATTCGAAGAATCTTGCGGGCTGGATGTGTGACATTATCGATAGCATCAAAGATGGCAATGCAGATGAAAAAGTCATTCAAGATGTTGTAGGAAAAGTTAATGATATTTGCCAACGCTTACCTGTTTACGCATAACTTATTTTTTTAAAATAAAAGAGCGATACTATGCATTGTCCATTTTGTTCAGAACCTGATACCCGTGTCATTGACTCACGTTTATCTAATGATGGTGTTCAGGTACGCAGGCGACGTGAATGTGTTGCCTGTAGTGAACGTTTCACGACTTATGAAAATGCCGAATTAAACATGCCGCGCATCGTCAAGAGCGATGGTAGTCGTGTACCGTATACAGATGAAAAAATGCGTGCTGGTGTAATGAGGGCACTGGAAAAACGTCCTGTTGATACTGAACAAATTGAAGATGCATTGAATCGCATTAAGCATAAGTTAATGTCGGCTGGTGAACGAGAAGTGGCCAGTAGTAAGTTGGGCAACTGGGTGATGGAAGAATTGTTAGCGATGGATCAGGTTGCTTATATTCGTTTTGCTTCAGTCTATTTAGATTTCAGTGATATCAATGCATTCCGTGAAGCGATTGAGCGATTAGATCAACAAAAAAAGTCAAAAAAACGACGTAGTTAAATGCCTGTTGATATGAGTGATCAGGATCACACATTTATGCAACGAGCCTTGCGCCTGGCGCAAAAGGGTTTGTACAGTACTGATCCAAATCCACGAGTAGGTTGTGTTTTAGTCAAACATGGAGATATTGTTGGGGAGGGCTGGCACCAGATATCAGGTGAGCCTCATGCTGAAGTATTGGCGCTTGGACAGGCAGGAGATAATGCAAAGGGTGCCGTAGCCTATGTGACATTAGAACCCTGTAGTCACACAGGCAAAACACCGCCCTGCGCTGATGCCCTGGTTCAGGCGGGGGTGATCAAAGTGATTGTTGCAATGCAGGATCCAAATCCGCAAGTAGCGGGGCAAGGATTAAAGCGCCTGCAGGATAACGGCATCGAAGTTGAAAGTGGCTTGATGGAAGCACAGGCACGAGCTTTGAACCCGGGTTTTATCAAACGTATGGAAACGGGCCTGCCTTATGTGCGAGTGAAGTTAGCGATGAGTCTGGATGGACGTACGGCAATGGCATCGGGTGAGAGTCAGTGGATCACCGGAGATGCTGCAAGACAGGATGTGCAGTTATTAAGAGCCAGAAGCTCAGCAGTACTAACGGGGATAGGTACAGTTTTATCCGATGACCCTTCAATGAATGTGCGGCTTTCTGCTGAAGAGCTGGGCGTTGCTAAAATCAGACAGCCGCTGCGAGTTGTTCTGGATAGCGCTTTACGTTTTCCAGGTAAAGCAAAAATAGCTGAAGCCGATGGTGCTGTCGTGATTATGACGACATTGAAAAATGACCTTGCTAATGCAGTACAGATTGCAGAAAAAGATAGTCATGTTGATTTAGAAGCCGCTTTAAAATATCTGGCTGAAAAAGAAATTAATGAAGTGCATGTTGAAGCCGGTGCGATATTGAGCGGTGCGTTTTTGCAGCAACAGTTAGTTGATGAAATAGTGGTTTATATGGCGCCACATATTATGGGCGATGAGGCAAGGGGATTGTTTTCTCTACCTGGCCTGTCAAAAATGAAAGATAGAATTTCGCTGGATATTCAGGACGTGCGCATGCTGGCAAAAGATCTACGTATTATTGCAAAACCTGTTTATTCATAAATGTTGATTAGGAGAAAAAATTAGATGTCCACCATTGTTGCTGTAAAAAAAGGCGATCAAGTTTGTATTGCGGCGGACAGCTTAACCAGTTTTGGTGATTTGCGTTTAGCTTCTGAGTACGATGCGGATCATGACAAAATCATTAAAAATAAAAATGCGCACATTGGTATTGTTGGTAGTGCAGCTCATCAGCTGGTAATGGAAAGTATACTGGCCGATAAAAAAGTTAAAACTGATTTCTCATCAAAGTTAGCTATTTTTGAAACATTTAGAGGTTTGCACCCAATCCTAAAAGAAAAATATTTTTTAAATTCAAAGGATGAAGATGATGATCCTTATGAATCAACACAAATTGATGCTTTAATCGCATCAAAGCACGGAATTTTTGGTGTGCATTCTTTGCGTGAGGTTTCTGAATACACACGTTTCTGGTCGATTGGTTCAGGTTCAGAATATGCTTTAGGTGCGATGTTCGCTGTTTATGAAGATTATAAAACAGCAGAGGAAATTGCGGCCGTGGGAGTTAAAGCGGGTGCAGAATTTAATACTGCTTCTGCAATGCCAATGAGCAGTTATGTTATTGAGCTAGGTGAATAAGAGCATGTTTACTGGAATTATTGAAGCAATCGGAAAAGTGAAACGTATAGAACCTGTAGGTGGTGATATGCGTTTAACGGTTGATGTTAAGTCACTGGATATGAGTGATGTCAAACTTGGCGATAGTATTGCGGTTAATGGTGTTTGCTTAACTGCCGTTGAATTTGACCAAAATTCTTTTGTTGCCGATGTTTCAAATGAATCTATATCATTAACTTCACTTAAACAATTAAAAGCAGGCAGCCCGGTCAATCTTGAGAAAGCTTTATTACCCACAACGCGCCTGGGTGGTCACCTGGTTAGTGGTCATGTTGACGGCCTGGGCCAGGTGCTTAATATTGTTGATGATGGTCGTTCAATTAGATACACCATTAAGGTGCCCGCTGAATTAAAACGTTACATTGCAGTGAAAGGATCAATCTGCATCGATGGTACAAGCCTTACAGTTAACGCGGTGAATGATGATCGTTTTGATATTAATATTGTGCCACACACACAGGAAAGAACTATTATTCAGGGTTATAAAGCGGGTACAGAAGTGAATTTGGAAGTTGATCTGGTTGCGCGTTATTTAGAAAGTTTATTGTTGCATACCCCAGATGAGAACAGGGAAGGGCTTAGTCTGGATTTATTATCAAAGGCGGGCTTTGTGAGCTAGTCGGGGCGAAGATTATTTATTATGAAACTTAATACTACAGAAGAAATTATTGAAGATATTCGTCAGGGTAAAATGGTGATTATCATGGATGACGAAGATCGCGAAAATGAAGGTGACTTATTAATGGCGGCCAGTGCCGTGACTCCAGATGCAGTTAATTACATGGCGCGTTTTGGGCGTGGTCTGATTTGCCTGACACTCACAGAACAACGCTGTCAGCAGCTGCGTTTACCGCTAATGGTGGGGGGTACTGACGTCATGCAAAGCACTAACTTTACGGTCTCAATTGAAGCGGCTGAGGGCGTGACTACGGGTATTTCAGCGGCGGATCGTGCAGCAACAGTATTAGCCGCAGTAAAACCTGATGCCAAACCCGAAGATATTGAACAGCCCGGCCATATTTTTCCGTTGATGGCTCAGCCAGGCGGTGTCCTGAGTCGTGCTGGCCATACTGAAGCAGGTTGTGATCTGGCTCGTTTGGCCGGTATGGATCCAAGTGCCATGATTGTTGAAATTCTCAACGAAGATGGCACCATGGCGCGTCGCCCTGATCTTGAGAAATTTGCCGAAGAACATGATTTAAAAATTGGTACGATTGAAGATTTAATAAGTTATCGTATCAAAAATGAAAAAACTATCGAACGTGTTGCTGAGACTGATCTTGAAACGGAGTTTGGTAAATTCAGATTGATTGCTTTTCAGAACACGCTGGATGGCGGTACACACTTTGCTTTAGTTAAAGGTGTAATTAATAGTGATGAACCAGTACTGGTTCGAGTGCATATGGTCAATACGCTGGTTGATGTTATGGGTTCTGTGCATACCAAAGGTTGGCCGTTAAATGATGCGATAAAGCGCATTGCCAATTCAGAGCAGGGTGTGGTTGTTATTCTTCGTAATCATGAAGAGGACAAGGCTATGCTGCAGTGGATGATGAGTCATCTTGCTGTTGACGATTTGAAGAAAAAAGAACGTACTGACATTCGCACCGATGGTGTGGGTGCGCAAATTTTGATGGATGTAGGTGTGAAAAAAATGCGCCTGTTGAGTGCTCCAAAGGTGATACATGGTTTGGCTGGTTTTGGTCTGGAAGTGGTTGAATACATTTCCGGTGAAAAATAAGCTGAACAGAATATTAAGTTAAAAATATCAGAGTAAAAATCATGAGTGAAAATAATATAGAAGGTAGTTTACAGTACAGCAAAGGTAGTTTTGCTATTGTGTGTGCACGTTTTAATGGTTTCATTGTTGAAAGTTTATTAGCGGGTGCGATAGACACGTTAAAGCGCAGCGGTGTTGCTGAAAGCGACATTACTGTTGTTAAAGTTCCGGGTGCATTTGAAGTGCCTGTGACTGTGCAAAACCTGGCACAGAGTGGTAACTACAGTGCCATTATTGCACTGGGTGCAGTTATTCGTGGCGCAACGCCGCATTTTGATATTGTTGCCAATGAGTCTGCAAAAGGTTTGTCAGCTGTGGCGCTTGATCATGGTTTGCCAGTAATTAATGGTATTTTAACCACGGATTCAATTGAACAAACGATCGAACGTGCTGGCACTAAGGCGGGTAACAAAGGTTCAGAAGCGGCTGCTTCAGCTATTGAAATGGTTAGCCTTTTTCAGAAACTAGATTAATATATTTGATCTTTTAGTCTTTACATTTGTTTTTATAAGTTGAGCAATAATATGTCACAAAATACAAGCCTTGCTAAAGCACGTGGAATGGCAAGGCGTTTTGCTATGCAGGCAATTTATCAGTGGCAAATGACCAGTGATGATACAAAAGGTATTGCGCAACAATATATTGACGAAAATAGATCAGCGACGGCAGACTTTGATTATTTCAGGGAATTATTTTTTGGTGTTGAAGAGAACCTGGATGCCATAGATAAAACTTTGCTTCAGTATACCGGCCGTGCGATTGTTTCAGTTGATCCAGTTGAAAGGGCAATATTACGACTGGCCTGTTATGAGTTTTTGAAACGACTGGATGTACCTTACCGAGTTGTATTAAACGAGGCGGTCACCCTGACCAAAAAGTTTTGTGCAGCACAAAGTCATACTTTTGTGAATGCGGTTCTGGATAAGGTGGCGCATGAATTACGTACCACAGAAATATCACAGGCCTGAGTTGTTAATCAGCGTTGCCCTGGAGTAGTGTTATGGCTACTACAGAGTTCAGTCTTATCGAAAAATACTTTAGCTACGATGAAAAGCGCGATGATGTTGTGCTCGGTGTAGGAGACGACTGTGCGTTGTTAAGTCCTCCACAGGGTAAGCAGTTAGCGGTCACCGTCGATACGCTGGTATCGGGTATTCATTTTCCTGAAAGCACTTCTGCCGAAGACATTGCTTATAAATCACTGGCAGTGAGTTTAAGTGACCTGGCAGCGATGGGCGCTGAGCCTGCCTGGGCTACATTGGCCTTAACTTTGCCAAATAGCAGCGAAACATGGTTAAAAGCTTTCTCAAAAGTTTTTAAAAAAACCTTAAATGATTATGGCTTGCAGTTAATAGGCGGTGATACTACGCAAGGTCCTCTTTCAATTACCGTTCAATTAACGGGTTTTGTTGATCCAGTAAAAGCTATGCGTCGTGATGCTGCCAAAGTAGGTGACAAAGTTTATGTGACGGGGCATTTGGGTGATGCTGCTTTAGGCTTGAATTTGTTGGATGTACAAGAATTGCCTGATCCAACTATAAGCAAATCAACGATTAAAAAATTAAACCATCCAGTTCCCCGTGTTGAGTTTGCACAAAAAGCCGTTGAGTATTGTGATTGTGCTATTGATATATCGGATGGACTACTTTCTGATTTGGGACATATCCTAAAAGCTAGTGCCTGTGGTGCAAAGATTTATTTTGATCAGCTGCCTGTATCCAAAGCATTTCAACAGTGTTCAGTTTATTTAAGTGATCTTGATTACAGGAAGATGCTGCTGGCTGGCGGAGATGATTATGAACTTTGCCTGGTTAGTGCTGCTGAAAATGAAGAGGCGCTGTTTGCGATTGCTGAATCCATGGGCTTATTGCTGACGCATATTGGTGAAATAGATGCATCGGGCGAGTTAAGTGTAATCACTAGTGATGGTGAAGTTATTGAATTAAATAGTTCAGGTTATGAGCACTTTTCGCATGAATGAAACAGAATCTTATCAAGAACAGAAAACTGGTCGTATTCCATTCAATGCGCTGAAAGATCCCGTGGTATGTCTGGCTTTGGGTCTGGGAAGTGGCCTGTCACCAAAGGCACCAGGTACAGCGGGTACCGTCATGACGATTCCTTTATTTTTATTGATTCAGGATCTGCCATTGATGATTTACGCCACGATTACCTTGTTGATAACAATATTGGGTATCTGGATTTGTTCTTATTCATCGAAGAAACTGGGTGTGCATGATCACCCCGCAATTGTGATTGACGAAGTTGCCGGTTTTTTGATTACCATGTTTGCCGCACCGAGTGGCTGGCAATGGCTATTGGCTGGTTTTATTCTTTTTAGATTCTTTGATGCACTCAAGCCCTGGCCTATCTCATGGTTAGATAAGAATGTAAATGGCGGTTTTGGTATCATGATAGATGACGTCGTGGCGGGTTTGGTTTCTATGTTATTACTGCAGGCATATTGGCACTGGTTCATTTAATGATGAAATATTCGCGTTCAATAATTGTTATATTTTTTTTGACGATAATCGAGAGTGTCTGGGCCAGTCAGGATATTGTGGTACAGGGTCTATTTTCAGGTAAAGCGGTTGTTTTAATCGATGGTCAGCGTCGTATTATCTCTGTCGGTGAGACCAGCCCTGAAGGTGTAAAGCTGATCAATGTAGATTCCAGTCAGGCGACTTTGGAAATGGATGGTCAGCAGAAAAGCTATGTTTTGGGTTCTCCAGTGTCCCTTAATTTCACCAAAGTTGAAAATATTCAGGAAAAGCTATTTGCTGATGATCGTGGTATGTTCATGACTGTGGGTAGTATTAATGGTCAGAGTACGCGCTTTTTAGTCGACACGGGAGCTACTTCTGTCGCCATGAATACCACACAGGCCAGGCGTTTAGGGGTGCGTTATAAAATTGATGGTCAAGCTGCAACTGCAAGTACAGCATCGGGGTTTGTGAATGCATATCGGGTGTATTTAAAATCAGTGTCGCTGGGAAAGATTAAGCGAAAAAATATCGAGGCAATGGTTATAGACGGTGAGCATCCGGGGCCTGTTTTGTTAGGTATGTCTTTTCTTG
>Ga0224511_10000469_pt1 | contig 19352 bp, 17 predicted proteins | sample SF_May12_sed_USG_2_FD_169988 | JGI IMG/M metagenome (GOLD analysis project Ga0224511, IMG submission 169988) | Sediment microbial communities from San Francisco Bay, California, United States - SF_May12_sed_USGS_8_1 | ecosystem: Environmental > Aquatic > Marine > Sediment | place: USA...
TAAAGACACATTTCTTGCAACTTGTGGCCTAAAGATGACACTGGCGTGGATGAAGCTTGCTATAGTAAAATCCCATCACTATTCTAACAGGGTACCAGACAAAGGCTATCTGCGACACACTTTAAAACATGACGTATGCGAACAGTTTTCACTCATTACCTTGCCAATGCCACATCTGGTAAGCATTTCAGCAGTTACACTACCTACACCACCCACTCCGACTACAGCCACTGTGAAGTTCCTAATATCCTGAAACAAAGATTAAAAAATAGACATTGCGATTCTTCAACAACGTGGAAAACAATTGAGGAAATATCGGTTTCAGAGAAACTAAAAAATCTGTGATAATTTTGGCAACACCCTTTAGATTATGTACTATACTACCTAAATCTACACAACACACGAATTCCAAGGTCTCCGGGGAGAGGGGACTCTATTTGATGACTGTTAGATTGCCATGGGTTTTGTTAGTATCCTCCAAAACATCATGATGTACAAAACATACCTCATAATTATCCACTATTCCCATTCTCTTCAGTGCCATCAGACGACTGCAATAACAAATGTGATTAGATCTATGGTTATATTATAATGACTAGGTGTTTCTCCTAGTCCTAGCATAGAAAAGAAATAGCAGCTTCACTACGGCCAACAGCAACAAGGTATTGTTTCATACACGAGCTAGGGTGAATGAAGCCCAGATAATGTAATGTTGTCCTAAACTAAAGACCTAAAGTAACACGATTTTATGACAGGAGGATCCATCCTTTGCTATAGATCTATCTGATCTAATTTTTAATCACGTGAAACTGCTTACTAATCTGGTAGTCTAACTCTAATTTAGACCGTAATTTACTAGTCTAATACTACTACTACTAGTACTAGTTACTGTTAGTGTTAGTAGTACTCAACTACACTAGTAGTAGTACTAAAGTTACTATTTTTCTATTCATGTCTTATCCGGTTCGATGTTTCTGTCTGTAGTCCTCTATGTATAGCTCATTTACCTATATGGGTTGGAGTCGACGACCTCAGAGGACATCTGTGCTATTTTAGGACGAACAACGCCAGTCTTAGTGGCTTCATTGCTGACCAGCTGTTGCTCCAATTCACGGATTCTAGCACAGAGTTCTTCCGTTGTCTTGCCGGCCAGGTCCATCGTGTCGATATGTAACTATATTCAGTATATTGGGTACTCGGGTGAGAAAGGGAAATGATATTGCGTCTAAAACAACTTCACGCCGATCTCCCTAAAACTCTGAAATAAACTCCTCTGTTTAGCTTTTCCCTACACGTCGTCCCGGAAATCAATACATATGATCTCAATGCGAATCGCTAGTCTGCAAAGAGACGTGATAATGAGTAATAGTAGAGAGGACAACCCTCACCAACAACGGTCAGCCCAGTGACAACTGATCAGCCAGAACAGCCTAGTGATCAGGTATTCCAGGTCTTCTGCCAAACATTCTCAGACCTCTGCAGAGGTCAATACTACCCTGACCCTATTTGATACCGACTCAATGTGAACTGTGGTATTAGCGGATGTATATAGATTAGCGGACAGCATACGCGCTGGTATACAGTGCAACTGTGACAATCCTAAACAATTATAAAGTATACATGGGTATAAATTTTAATCCAGTACATTCAATGAAATGTGCTTGCAACAGCGATAAATTTAAACATCATCACACATTATTTACATGTTCATGACCAGGATTTTGTTCGCTTTAAATGTTCAAAATTCTCCAAGGTAGTATAATGTTTAGGCATACGACTAGTGATGAACTTCACTTTGTCTTGCTTGTCTTGCTCTTCCGCTTGTTTATCTAAAACCTTCTGATACTCTTCATCCTGCTCCTACAAAACCATCAAACACTGTATAGTTGACCTTACTCAATGAATGACTGTAGAAACCGCCCTGTATTAGTGGTGTTGCCAACACTTTATGTGACCATAATTTGGTTGCGCTGAGGGGCTGAGATGACTTTATAAGCCCGGTGAAAGTGGCCCCCGAAACAGAAAATAATTATCATGGATGAAATGTGCTCTTGCCTCACCTCTGTCAAATATGGGCGTGATAGGATCTCTATATTCCTCTGCTCCCGAACCATGTCCAAAGCAGCTACATACTTCTGATGAGGGTAAACGGGCTTAAATTTCCTGTGCTTTCTACAAAAAAAGGTGAGTTACAGTGTTTATTGCATTGGTTAGGATATTGACACGACTCAAGGTATTAAAATGCAAAGACTGTACCAGAAGAAAACACTAATGAGACTAAAGAATGAACTCAAGGGAATAATCACCAGCTGCCTGAAGCACAAACAGGGCATGACTTCGTAGTTTAGTGGTTCAGTGGTAGACTTCTAACCTATCTAGCAATTACAGATTGACTGGCTAAATCATGGGAATACGGCACAAGAGAATGCCAGACTCAATCATTCGCCATCTATTTCTCTAAAATATACTACTCGGCCTATTATATACTTTGTTCTTTTAGCGGGATAACTGTTTATTCATATTGATTTTGATATAAAATGATGACTATGACAGATAATGGTATGGGTCTTGGCTCGACACTGACAGGCGACTGATTGAGTGTGATTAAGCGAGACTGTGCAGCGTGCCTATTAGTATTAGTTATTACTAGCACTAGTAGTAGCACTACTAGTATTACTATCTAGTATCTAATTCCAATCAATGGTAATGTGGACAAAGTGTGGACAATGAATCGAACGACAAGAAAGTTGGGATAAATTAATAAAATAGAAGCAAAGATGCAAGTTGAACTGAAAATTGAAGATCAGATGATCGTGCAACGAAAGAGGATGAAATGAGGTGAATTTGAAAGAATTTAACTTTACGTTTAACTCGAAACTCACTCAGAGTCACACTCACTGGTTGAGTGACTGACAGTGACTCACAGTGGTCACTCTCACTGATACTCATATTGAGTATCACTGGTGATACTGAGTAGTCGATAGTAAATAACTGATACTGATAGTCATACTGATACTGATAGTCATACTCATTGTCACTAGTCACTAGACTAGTCACTAACTGACTAACTAAGTGAGTAAGTCAGTGACTCAGTCACACCGATGACTGATACCGAAGTGAATTAAAATTTAAATTAATTTGAACTTTAATTAAAGTGTAACATTCAACGTTGAAGGTCTCTAACTAACTTCTAAGGCATTACCCTATTTCGATATGTCCGGGAATTCTTTTTCTGTTGACATAGTACATCAAGGCCCTAGTCAGCCTCATATTTCACCGTCTTTTGCTTTTAGTTTAAGGTAGCAAGCGAGATGGTATCCAACATATGAATAAATCCCAGCAAAGCTCAGACCTGCGACTTTGATGTCGGAGATAAAAAATATCGTATATACGCCAGGTAACCGTACCGATATTGTTTTCTGGTACAAATCTATATAGAGATTGTCGTGGATAGTGCCTAACCACCAGATGCTGCTTTACTTCAACACTTTTCATCACAGTCAGGTTCTCTCTGAGTCTGATTCAATCATTTACTTACCGTGCGATTTACCGGCTTGTTCCTGTGTCTTACTGGTAGATGACAGCCTGGTAAATTGTTCAAACTCTGGTTAGGCTCACTCCTCCGTCAGTCAATCAATCACCTAGTCACCAGTGACTGACTCATTTAGTCACTTCTTAACTAACTTACTTAGAGTTAGTGAATTAATAAATTAAATTAATTACTTTACTTACTCACTGATTTTTGTGATTCATTGACTGACAGTGACTCAGTCAACCAATCAATGAGTGAGTCAGTCAGTAAGTTTCAGTCTGCCAGAGTAAGAGTTAGTGTGTAATGACTAATGGGCTATTCAAATAATTCACTCTACTAATATTCACTTACTAGTTACTAAGTAGTAAGTTGTTACTAGTTAGTTACTAATAGTAGTGCAATTCTCAGACTTGAAAGTTGAATCACTTCCCTTCGGCTACTGCCAACCACTCAGTGAGTGATTCATACTCAAAGTTAAACCCACCAGCACAACATCACAGTCACAACCAATTAACACGGGCATTTTGTTGAAGGATAGACCTGAAGACGATGCGTCAGCTACTGCGACTATTTAATCGCCCATCACATATGGCATGTACTCGGTCATATTCCAAAGAAATACTTTTCAGGTAAGTCTTAGCCATCTCAGGTTTCTTTTCTTGGTTTGTAAATAGTTTCCTGTTAACACTTGCCTGCGTATATGCCAACTAATTATTAGGAGGTTTCCCATGATTAATCCGATTTTTATTGCAGTGGTATTCAGCCAACAGGAGTGCCACATTTAGGAAACTATCTTGGAGCCGTTCGCAACTGGGTCACTCTCCAGGAGAGGTATGAACAATGTATTTTCTCTGTTGTGGATCTTCACTCTCTAACCAACCCTGCACCAGCAGAGCTACGGAGGAGCGAAATAATGGACACCGGTAAGTTTTTTAAAATTGCTGAACCTCCTTGGTATTCGCAGACTATCGTTAAAAAGCATTTATTCCATGTACAATTCTCATCCTGAACACAGCAAATTATGAGGGTTCGGTGCAGAGAGTCAATTGTGATAGTGAATCCATAAAGTAACATTCTCTATGGTGTACACCATGGACCAGCTTGAAACCATAAGATGATAAGGGATCATAACAGGTGAACCCGGACCCACTGAGATGGTGTTTTCTTAGTGTATATCACCTATAGACATGTAATACTGTAATACATGTAATACTAATACTAATCGTAATATCGATCTAAGTGACACCAGTCTCCTACCACTACAAACCTAACCAACAATGCTGGGTTTGGGTGTCTCGTATGTGGTGGTTGATGTAGATCTTTGTCTTTTTGTCCGCAGCAGTCACTTTACTAGCATGTGGGATCGACCCAGAGCGATGCATTCTATTCCAACAATCAGATGTGAAGGAGCATGCAGAGCTATGCTGGATACTGACCTGTATGACCACAGAGGCTCGACTGAAACAGGTAAGGAGCTGCACTGGTGACATATCTTAGGTCATGGCATTCTCCCCCATATCATGAATATAAATACTCAAAAAAGTGGTTACGGCCTAGAAAGCACCTAAGCACATGCATTTCAATGCTTATTTGAGGAAAATTGTACAAATTGGGGGAAATGGTACATTGTTACAATCTCGATGTTGCAAATGTAGATTTTGCTGTGTTGCTTTGGACACAAACCATACAAGGTTTTCTTATAACCCTTCAAATGATATTAATTATAAAAACTACTGTTTACAATAAGACGCAAGGTGTGTACTGCCATGTTCGAGTTGCTTTTGTAGATTCCACAATGGAAAGAGAAAGCCAAGAAAATGAAGACATTTTCCTTTGGCCTCATAGCATATCCCGTACTCATGGCAGCTGATATAATGCTGTACAGGGCTTCACATATACCAGTTGGTGCTGACCAAAGTCAAAACATGGAGTTCTGCAGGTACCGTATTGCTATCATTGGTGCTAGAGTCGTAGAAGAGATGGGGCTTTTGTAATCTGAAGTGGAAAACTGAGCCAGTTGGCATGAATGAACAAATGTTCTCCTGTATCAGGTCTGTCAAAATTTCACTTGAATCAACATTTCCTCTGAATGGAGTATTTTCCATTGTATGTTACCGATATTATTCCTTTTTCAGAGATCTGGCCAGTTTGTTTAATGTAACCTACAATAATGACTTCTTCCCTAAATGTGATTGGCTCCTATCAGAGTTTCCAAAAATAAACAGCCTTCGCGATCCGTCTAGTAAAATGAGCAAGTCCGACAAATCGACAAAAAGTAAAATCACTCTGGACGACCCGGATGATGTGATAAGGAAGAATATCCGAACAGCTGTTACTGACTTTACTAGTGAGGTGAGTACAACGGGTGACATGGCACTGCAAGAATGCTCAGGGAATATAGTTCTTGGCTCAACATGCGCATTAGGTTACATAGGGCTCTATGATTGTTTGGTTGGCCAATGTGTAAGCCCAGTAATGCAAATGGGAAAATTTATCCTTACCACTAAATGTAAAACTACAGTTCGAGGGGTTGGTGTAAACAAAGGTAGTAGGCTGTCAATGCATTTTCTCACTATAGCAATACTTGCCCAAAGTTGTCTTCACTAGTTCACTTGTGTAGACCTTCATGTTCGAAAATGCTATTGCTAGCTCCCGGGCTCAAGCGTTGGTTGGACCCGGCTTCCAGTGTAAGTTTCAACTCCTCACATGTTTCCCAGGTTATTCTACTGATCCAAGACAGACCTCAAATCTAGTATGGCCAAATGTCCAAGAAGAGCAATAAAATACATAAATACACATATTTTGCTTCAATTCATAGTCAGATCCAAGTACTTCTAGTATAGAAAACACGCTAAGGTGTTGATGCCCATGTTCTGTCTATAAAACATGATAGTGAAAAAAGTAATCAAGTCGCAGGGCTAATTAGCCCCATATACCTGAGTTTGTGGAATTGTCTTCTCATTAAGATCTTATGCATTCCAGTAGGTTATCAATAAGTGAGGGGAGGCCAGGATAGCTCAGTTGGTAAAAGGCCCGGATTTGTAATCTACAGATCGCAGGTTCGAGCCCTACTGCCGGCGTGGTGTTTTTCTGGTATGGGCCTTTAGAATACCACGGTAATAATAATGGAGGTCCCGACCAGTGGATTTCGATAAGGGTAGCCAAGTTTCGGCGGGTGATGTGTAAAACCCCCAACATGGAGCATTGATACTGACCCACACGTGGTGCTCCTTGCCAAGTGGTAACTGGTGAAAAACAAGTATCTAACCCGGCAGCTTTGCCATACTTGAGAAGAAATAATGTGTCGGTATTCAATATCGCTTTTTCAATTTGGGCCGTAGTTATTTAAGTTGCCAATGTTTGCTTTTGTTTTGTTAAATCCATTATGGGAATACAACTCCTGAAGTGTGTCGACCAATGACCGTGGCACAACCCTTTATAAACTTTATAACTATTTGCTGAGAACCTGCCCCTTAATTTGAGTAAAAACAAGACGTGTCTATGTTTTAGGTGTACTACTCGCCCGAAGACAGGCCCGGTGTCTCTAACCTAATGAACATTCACTCTGCCTTTTCTGGCTGGTCTCACGAGGAGATTCGAGTTAAAGCCTCTGGGATGGATACTGGCCAATATAAGGGTGTGGTAGCGGACACTGTGTGTGAAGCATTACAACCGATTCGGACTCGAATTACTGAACTGAGAAAGGAGCCTGAATATGTTAGATCAGTGCTCGCATCTGGCGCGGAAAGAGCTCGAAATATAGCCTTAAATAATCTAGACGAAATAAAACGGTTGATAGGATTAAAAATCTGAAATGGAAACTGCGGCTCATTTTCTATGCTAATAGGAATTTAATTTAATGTCAATGGGTTTCTCTTTGTGCTCGAGCATGTCTGACTATAGATGAGAATACAGTTGTGATAACATACGTCTCCTGGTTTCAGTGTCTAGCTATACGGGTACTGAATTAAACCCATGACATCATTATCCACACAGGTTGGGGTGTGTGATCTCTGTCAGGTTGAAGCGACTGTAATTGGTTTGGCTCTTGCCCTGGGTAGTAGAGTTTTTTTACCGAGAGGTCGGAATCTTGTTTGCATGGCTGCCAGCTGGTGAAGCCCTACCCATTCCTTTTTTAGCCATATTCAGTGCCTGGCCTAGTTAAACCTGATTGATTGCTGTGGTTTGGCAATACTGAGAATGTATAATGAGTTTCAAGCTCAAAGCCGGTATTGGTGCCGCCGCCGGGCCTATGCAAAATATTGTTGATCACCGACATTACAGTTGTTTTCCATCATATATCTGTCCACGATGATTTGACAGCAATAATTCTCAGATTTGTATTGGAATGTCATGTCTCGCATGAATCACTCTCTATGATTCAGTGATGTTTAGTGTGGGATGAAGTCAGCCTTTCATCTAGAGTTTAGTTCTATTGTGTGTACCTATTGATTAGGGCTAAGGTTCACCTTTGTGCGGATTAGGTATATTTATTATAACCGCCGGACCGTGACACAGTATTGCTATTGGTTGATAGTGCGGAATCACATATTTGAACTAGTGCACAAGCGTGAGTCAGTCGGAGCACTCGTTCACAGGGCTGAGATTAGATATTTTTATTACGCTCAATCAGACAGCTAATCAGCAGAATGTCACAGAATCCAACCTACGAGCAGGAGTCATACCAACCGTACGAAGAGGACAGACCCGGTGATTATAACAGAGGACAGCCTAACCTTTACGCTCCCAACGATCATTCTAGTATGGCGAGTTACCGTCAGGCCACCACTGGACCTCCTCCGGCAGCTGAGAATGGTGGTAAAAGCTACCGTTATGCCACAGAAGCCATCCCTGAGGATGAGGAGGCAGGAGGCTATGATGACAGCGCTGTCGATGTGAAGAATGTCAACTTCACCAACGGCGGACAACCGACGCGTCAGATTTCGGATAAACCTCGTGGCGGATTTTGGGAGAATCACAAAGTGAAAATTCTGGCAGCCATTGCCATATTGTTTGCCGTTTTGTTCATTATCATGCTAGGCCTGTATCTGGGCAACCCGCAATCCACGAATGAAGACAACCAGCGAGCCGGAGCTTCAGAAATCAAAGAGGAACCTAAGAAACCCACAGTAAGAGCTGGTATTTTGGTATCCATCTCAAGCAATCAACTCGCAACATGCATGGGCTAGGCGATAGCCTAGCTAGCTAGAGCACACTTCGCTTAATCGCATCTTCTAACAATCCACGCGTATTAACATGGTGCTGTAGCTAGTCGACCATCCTTCAATTAGAAAGTCCCTTGATCAACGCCTGATCATTATTTTGAAGACAATTAGTAGCTACAAGGATTGATGGTAAAGCTGTTGGTTTTCGAGAAAGGGATGCAAGTGTTTTTAATGGTGGCCATTTAGTACTTTGTGTTATATAATTGTCACACTCCGACAATAGATTGGAGCTTAAGTGCCGGCTTACGACGACTGCGCAAATGTGACCTACCTTAGATAGGACTAACTACTAGTGGCGTGCCGATCAATCAATCTTTAAATGAAATGCAGTCGCCAATGGAAATAATACACCAGATCTCATAGCTCTACAGTGAAACTTTTAAATCAAACTGGTTATGGGCCTTATAGTAGATTGGAGTTCCTGGTGTTGTTTGATTTGTATGGTCCGGTTTGAGAATTAAGTTGACTTTCTCACCTACTAGTTTTAACCTTATTCTATCATGCACCGCTTAGATCCTATACGCTTAAGTTGAGCTATTAACAGCAGAACTTGATTCTGAACACAATGGTACCTCTCTTTGCTTCTCAGAACCCAGCTAACTACGCGCAACTGCTCAACCATCTAACAAGGGCATCGCACAGGGTGCTTCTCGTTGAGTGTTATTTACATGGTAATCGCATTGCATGCTTTTTCTTTGTACCTTTCCAGACAATGATGGCCAGGCACACATCCCCTCAGGTATGCCCTTTATCCCTGTATCCTTGCCTTATAAGGAAGGACAGAGAGCTCCTATGAAAGCTGCGGAAGTACGCTGTATCTGACCATGGTTTTACACCGATCAAGAATCATACCTATAACCTCTTTGCTTGACTACTAACTTTTTAACTGCTCTTTTGCACTGTGGGGTTCCTGGGTTCATGTGCTGATCATAGATTCCAAATGCCTACAATGACTCAATACCTTCATCACCTCACTATCTCCTGTCTATGTGCACTTCCATTGTTTCGCTCAGTGTCCTTATCCGCTGCTTTCAGGTATTTCTATTTGCCATCTTCATCTTGAGCTCATTTGTATAATATTGTGATGCCTCCTCAAAAGGGGGGAGCACATCCTATGATCATGCGTCATTTCGCAATTTACAGTCAGGCTGTCTCAATGAAAGAGCGTCTATCTCTTCCACACAACCATTGACATGACTATCTAACTAACACATTGTGATCTTGTAGAGTGTGTCTGTGTCCATGGTGGAGCTTGTTAAAATTAAACGTTTTGTAAATTCAAGTCTTATTGCAGACCATGATGCAGCCCACTACCACACTGCCACCTCCTAGCACCATAGGCAAAGATGAAGCGGGCAAAGACATCACAAGGTGAGTGTTGGAGTACAGCCATGTGGCTTCTTGTCCGATTTCAGTTTCCAGCACCAGCAATCATGTGTGTGTGGGGTTTCAAAACCTGTGGTGCAGCGGTTCTGCTTCTATCGTGCTCTAATTAAGGGCATTATATGGGATTAGGCATAGAATGATGGTGGTTAGCGCCCAAGTCTTAGCATACTATTGTTGGGTGGTTTATTAAGAAGTCTAGACAAATGATTGACCAACAAACTTTCTTTCAAACACACTGGACTACATTACATTAGCGCAATGGCTTCTGAATAATTTTTAGATAGGGCCAGACCAGTTTCTAAGTAGATCAATATCCCCTATTCGTCAGTCCGTAGCTTCCCGCTACCGCCAGCTACATGTTTTGATGATAAGATTCACTAGAACTACATGCATTGATAAAAGCAAACTAAATGGTTGACTAGGCTGGTGCCAAAACCATCTAATGAACCAGGTGTAAAAATCTCAATCTTAAGCAGCTACGCCATTGCCTGCATAATAATTTTCCCCCATTGCGCATTTTAGTTGCTCGGCTTTACCTTAGGTAGGTCATATTACGAGCTACAAGGACTAGTTAATATGACGCTAGCATGATTGATAGCTGAAGTGTACTTCCTAACTTCATGATAAGAGACACATATCCCTATGGAGCCGCAATAAGATAGGCCTCGTGAGTCACAAGGAAACTAGTTCGCTCTCATTGTTATCTTCTCAACTAGATCGGTCACAGCTCCACACAGACACAATGCACTGCCGAAAGACATTTATGCCATTTGTGAGGGTTATGTTGACAAAGCATGTAGACTTTCCACTTCAGTCATTGTTCAGTTTAAACCATAGAGGTGATTGATGCGTGTCGATATGTTAGTTGTTTTGAGCTACCACCTGGCTTCCATATCATTGTTCCCTTTTGCCCAGATGTAACGCTTTTTTTCGGAATGGCAGGAGCTGGGGACTGCTCATAGAGTTATCCTCGTGACTCTGCAATTCTATGCCATCATACCCAGAGACATGTCTGATCCTATCATTCCACGAACGTAACGCTTTTTCGAATGGCATCAGGAGCTAGAGATTGTAAGAGTGGTTCATGCACTCTTAAATCTCGAAGGATTTTGGCCATTATTAGAATACCAAATGAATCAAGTTCGTAAACAGTAGTTTCTATACGCTGCCTTTTACGCACGCGCGCAACAGCTGTAGTTGATTCTGTCATATACATGTATCTTTGTATCGGATAGTAGGTGGATTTATCTGAGGCGGCATTCGATGATGAAATATGTCCATGTACCAGTTTCAATCGTGTCCTAGTCATATTGCACTGTTGACTACTGGTACTTGTTGTTATTGCTGATATTTCAGGCTATCTAAATAAGGATAAGCTTGGGGTTTCCAGGGTTCTAAAATACTTCTTCGGTCCACTGACTCCAACCTTTCCCTCCATGTTTCACCATGGCAAGGCTTAATCTTTGGCTCAAACGACCATTGTAACAAATTAGTTATCTTTTTATTGCTCGTTACCCTATGAAGATGATAATATATGTACGGCTTTTGTAAGTGTTATTTTTCAAATTTTATTATGCCCATGCGCAGTTGTGGAGTTCACTGAGAATAATTCGCTCCTAAGCCACTAAAATTCGCCATGTTACCCAGGAAGCAAACTTTGTGATGCCATACTGGGAATAACAATGTGGAGTACTAGCGGGTAGCTTTTTAACAATGTCAGTGTCCCTCACCCAGCCTCAACATTATGCGGAGATAGGGCCTGTGACTAGGAACTATTCGGAGGTGTGAAGGTAGATATAACATATTTCCACACAGTCTTAACATTATATTGCAGATTCATGCTGAAAAACTCCAATAACATGCAAGTTGAACTGCTGAGTCTCGGAGCAAGAATCAACTCAATGATCACCCCTGGAACACCCGTAGATATCGTCCTCGGCTTCAACACCAATGGAAATGTGACGGATCAATGTAAGTATAGGGAATAGGGTAGTGGTATAAAGGCAGTGAGCTTGACTATTCCAGGCCCCGAGATCAGTTCCTATGTAAACTGCCATGGTTTTAGTTAGGCAGTTGTTTCTTGTTCATCCCAGACATTTGGGGTGCACATTCAGTTTGGTTTCCAACTCTGAATAACGAGAGTGTCTGTACAGGGAATGGCATCCGACCATAAAAACCTCTCACTCATTGCAATATGCGAACTATAAACTTGTGCCAAAGACACACCTAATATATTATATGCCTTGTACTGGGTAACGACTGCAGGATCAGTATTTTTAACGTTACTCAAGGCAGAATATGATCATGTTTGATAGCATCCTGCAAAGAAGCCAATGATGTAAAAAAACGGATTGAAGCACAGATTGTCATAGGATCATATTGCCTAAGATCATATAACCCACCCTCAGTGATACTGTACAGTTGTAATTCCGCCACTTGGCCTGTATACCAACTTGGTATCACTCAACTAAAGACCTAGACAAATGATTCACACTCAGTTGGCACCCACACATAAATTCATTTGCCCTGTCTTATCAGCTGAGACAACAAGCTTATCACTGTTATATGACTGTTTGTTATTTGGAAATGATCGGTTTGACTGGCCTCCTTTGAGGAAAAACAAGAAATTCTTATATCTTTAGTCATCACACTGCTGACTGGGTGTTTGTTTATGGAAGCTGAGCTCCAGCAAAGTTTCCAAATCTTTGCAATAGAGTTTTAGAGGGGCGCAGTTCGGGTTTTGCTCGTGGCTAAGCTGTGCCAAGTGGAAGTCAATTGTAAAAAGTGTGAAATTGCAAGCACCGCTTGGCTTTCATAGTTTAACTTCAATTATGTTTGGTTCGTTTGGATGTGCGCGCATACGTGTACATCTAGTAGTAGGAAGTAGATCTTTTGGGGAATGCCAACTCCAAGAAAACCTTTATAGATACTAAAATCCAGTATCGTTGGAGATAACCTCAACTATGATCACAATCTTAACAACTATTCCTTTCACATCAACCATGGAACTCTGAGAGCGCACTGAACATGACTGTGCCTTGTGCGCATAAACCAACACCGTATTTTCCTCTATTGGTCTTCTTGGGCTCTTGGTCTTTTTGTATAACGAACATGCTGTAGTCCTGAAGCTCGTTCTGGAGCAGTAGGAGCTAGGAACTTCATCAGGAGCCTCGCACAGCGGGAGTCGGCCATGACCAGAATTCGGGCCCAGGATCCTCCAATCTTGATCTAAGCAGAGTAGCCACTGAGCCATCCGGTTATTTTGACAGTGGTTGAGATGTCCAAACACGTGTTTGGTGCGGCGAATGGTCGTATCTGCCTGGACATGGGAAGTGAGCAGAGCCTTCAATTCGACGGTCAGACCTACAATCTGGAGAGGGCAGCCGGTCAAACATCTTTCTCCGAAGGCGGCGCACGAGGCCTCTATAAGGTAGAAGACTCAACTTTCTGTGATTTTGAGTAACAAATGCAGTTCTGTGATGGTCAATACACTACATTAATTATTTTTTATTACCAGAATTCCACACTATTGGCATGTAAAACCTAACCTGTTTGCACATAGGTAACATTATTGTTGCTCAATAGCTCAGTGTCGGGTCAGTTTTTCTAAAGGTGCATTCAGACTAGACCGATTATCCGAACGGTATGGCTTACTGATTCTGAGTAGAAAACTAGCCAATGCAATGTCCCAATTGTCTTTCCGCGGGCTTTTACATCGTAGTTTATCCGCATTATAATTGGTCAAACATTGACCAATAGGATCGTGGTAGGTCGTTTGTACAGAGTACCGCGTCTCTGGTGCGACGTCTCTAAGTTACTAGGACTGTTCTTTGCTACGACGCCCCGGAAATGAGGCAAGATAAAAGATCTGCGATGATTAGTCCTTGTCAAGTCGCAAATTATTGGTCATTGCATTTGCTTGATTTTGATTGGCTAAAACTATATGGATCATCGGCAGGTTTTGACTGATCGCCAAAGAGCTCAAATCCTAGCGATTGGCCCTTACGTATGGACTACCGATGAACAATTAGATCGGTAAGCCCTACCGACCGGATAATCTGTCAAGTCTGAATGCGCCTTAAAAGCACCCGCAGAAATCATTGTAAACTTGAAAATAGACATTGAGACTTTCAGATTTACAAGATCTCTTTCAAATAATTTAGCCCCCAGCAATAACTAAGTTAAGAAAAACCTTGCTTGACAATTTTTGATGGTGTAAGCATATAAATACTCCCTACTGATAAAGGCTCAAACAAAATCTATATTCCATTGGCTTATTGCATATACTATGGGTTATAGACAAACTATGATGGTGAATGGCTGGAGGATGGGAAAAAAGTTCAATTCACTACTACAGTAAACAACGCTAAGGATGGTTTACCCGGCTCTGCTAAGATCACCGTAGTGTACACACTGGCTGACGATAACTCACTTACAGTTGATATGATGGCCGATAACACTGCCGGCTCAGCCGATTCACTCATTGACATGTGTAACTCTGTTCGATTCAATCTGGGCGGAACAGTTACAGCCAACCCTGAAGATGTGATGACAACTCACCAGCTCAAACTGGAGTCGACCACCCGTTACGGCCCAAACTGTACGTTTGAAGAACCCCCAAAGTTCAATTTTCTGAACCCCAGAAACAAAAATACCGGTTTTTGTTGAGAAAGTCTCACAAAGAATATTACCAAACAAGCCAGTCTTAGTTTGAGCTGCTCGGCTGAGGAATGCCAATTCGAGATCTTCTTTGAATCTAATTCTGCATGCTGAGTGTCTTAGTGCAGACAAGAGAAAATTATTCAATTTTCAATTGTTCACCAGTGAACCAGCCACCCTAAGAAAGTGGTACCATATTCCTTATTTCCCTAAGTGTAGAACCAATGCGCCCATGGATAAGTATAGATTTTGACATACATATAATGATATAATATATTTTTCTTTTACCTATGAATACTTATATCCATTAATATTGAACTCGCCTTTCTAGATAATCTATGATCCAGTTCAATTATATAAATCCAACAAATGATAGTGCTATGAACAATCAGCTTGCATGGCCTTCGCTTGAGCTGACCGTTACTTTTGGTTTGTGTTTTGCAGCTCAACTTGAGGACGCTACCAATGGAGCGTATGACTTCAGTAAATCTGCCTTGATAAACAAAGTGTCAGTGGTTTCACCTCTATCGGAGTATTTCCTGTCAAGCTATAAACTTCAGGAGTTTACTGGTGTGCGCCAGGCTGCGGAGTAAGTCATTCATTCATTAGTAATTGCCCCTACCAACTGGAGCGTGGACACTTGGAATCGTTCAGCGGTTAGTGCGCTTGGCTTGAGATAGTCAGATCATTGGCTCAAGTCAGAGCAGGCTCCTGTTGTATGTATGAACTCTTCACATAATTCCCAGCTCCAGAACAAGCTTCAGGTTAAGGAGATACGTTTAGAATGACAACTGCGTAAAATAAAAAACATGAGATTTCCTTGAAAATATATTATGTAAACACGCAAGGACTGTTAAAAGGCTTCTCAGGTAGGTGTCTTCCGTGAACTCTTCTGATTTCCAGGCCCTTTTACAATCACAACTCACTCTTGCTGTTGTTTAAGAACTTTTTGCCTTTTCAGACTCAAGAGCCAGACCAACAGCAAGACTGTGACTATTCTGACAAATCAACCCGTAGTCGGTTTCAAAGTTATAAATAACAAGCCAGACTACCTGGTGGAAGGAAAGGGTACATACAAAGCCAAGAGTGCTGTGGCAATACTTACTCATACCTACTTTGGCGTAAGTTACGCGCTATATGGGTGTATCCACCACCTGATTATTGAGGCCATTAGGCATGTATCTATCACTCTGAAGCTATACTCTCTTAGACATGGCACTTTCAAAATGGTGGTTTGTTTATCATTTTCATTTTTTCAGTTCTAAATCCCTAACATTCTGTATCTTTTGCACTATGATCTACACCAAACTGTTTCCTTTTGCCAGCGAGAGGTATACAATTGCTCCTTGACGGGTCTGGTGACCCAGGAACCCTCTTCTCTATTTATCTGTCTTTTGCTGACCTACCGCTCTTGTGATATCCTGATGAGGCTTACCCATTGACATAATATAATAATCCATTCTACTGTATTACATGACGAGGAGTTGGGAAGAACTTTCACAATTAACTGACAAACTCTTTCTATCTTAATAGCATACCATCATTTTTGTGTCTTGTCTAACCAATTCTTTATGCATGTACATGACAGTCTTGCATGCCTGTATGTGGAGTTGTCCTCTCCGTTTGTGATAGCATTCACCAGCGTGAGAGAAAATGACTCTATACGAGTTGACATTAACTCGATAACATCACAGAGGGTCTGACATTATGACAAGGAGGGGGTGATGTACTCAATGAAGTCCAGTGGTCGTATTAACTAGTAAGCTGAAGGTTTTATTGATAACACCGAGGTTACTAATACCAACTTGAACCAAGAAACCCTAACATCATTTCCACAATTGTAACACCTGGTTCACACAGTCTGAAAGAAATATCATTTTCTACATGCTATTTATTTTGTAGAATCGCGAAAGTATGAGACTGGGCAAAGGAGCCACATATAAGCACACCGTTGTCTACAAAGTATCTGGATAAGGAACCAATCTCAGAAAATTATAATGATCTATATTCCAGTCTAAGTATTATAAAATGTGACAAAAATTATTTCTGGCCGCTCATATGATGATCAATCACAAGCTCAGTGCCAACTTAGCAGTACTGGAAAGCATGGAATTCAAGCACGCTGGAGAAATGGCTAAACACAGGCTGGAATGGTACAGGTTCTCCGATTGGCTGAAGCTAGATCTCTTCTCCAATGGATAACCCTCAGACATCAGGTCATCAGTGACAGTATTGTTGTGCAGCCGTGTATAAATGTATTCCATTACATCTTTTACTCTAATGGAAATGATTTTATACAATTTGTAAAAGCATTCCACATTGATCACTGAATGTATGACTACACTATACAGTCATACTATGGTAATTGATTATGTTAACTTGGCTTAGTAAACGTATAGTTTATTTTGATAGGGCTGTGTTTTTATGCATTCCTAGACCTTGCTCATATAAATTTAACCCTTTCGTTATCTTTGCATGGCATCAATGGCGCTTAGCTTCGCTCTGCATGTACTGTCCAATTTTTATTCTTTTTTATATAGAACCGTGGCACATGTACATAAACATGATATGAAATGCATTAAAAATAATAAATTAAGCCACTTTAACACCCGGGTCATCCGTGATCTTGTCCAAATAAATGTGATGTTCAGCCGGCACCCGGATGATTACCATAAATGGTGCTACTACAAATCTCCAGTTTGCACTGAAGTATAAAAGCACAGATTTTTTATAAATTGATTAGACTTAAATGGTTCTCATGCTGCAGAACTGACCATCGCAGGCCTGGACCAATAAAGCAAAATAAGACACATTATCATGGTTGGGAGTAGCTATTCAAAAAAAGAATTAAGGATTTCTCACATTAGTTACTTTAAAATGAAAGTAAAGAATAGTTTGTATGTATTTAATACTTATTTTCCGCGGATAGTGCTGTAATGTAGGAGTTATACCTCTTGTGAGAAACCATGTGCAGAGAAACCTATTGAAAGTGACCAGAAAACATGAATTTGATCTATCGTTATATATTATAATATTTTAATATATGCAATTAACATTTACTGATTTTATACAATATTTAAAATTTTACTGAATCCTGAATTCCTTCTACATGTTAGGATCGTTAATGAGAGTAGAAGATCCTCTCGGCTGTAAATAAGTCTTCTCTTGGGACACTTTGGTGTTCTAAACCGAAAGATATAAGAGAAAAAAATCTTTTTGTTCAACTCGTGACTATGGGGATTAGTGATAAACTTGTTATATTTCAATCTTGAACCGGTGTGGCCGATTGCAGTCACAGCCGTGATGTTATGATGAGTGCTAGGTAGAATGTCAAGGTCAGGGCATATTTTTATTAGGACTTGTCTCCACTTCGGACTTATTTATTGGCTGAGGGAGATCATGAGCACAGCGAGTAATAAATGTGTGGTAGAAAACTTGACTCATTTGCGAACTAGTTTCCGGAGGGCAATAGGGATCGGATTGGATGAAAATGGAAATTCACTTATTTAGTTACAAAAGTAATGAATAATCAATACCCTAAAATTTTACAGTGTTGAAACGACAAATGTTAAAAAGTTTCAACATTTCTCGGCAGTTTAACATCGGCCGTTTCAACGGGCAACGACAAATGTTAAAAGGTTTCAGCATTTGTCGGTGTTTAAACATTTGTCGTCGACAGCCCAATGACAAATGTTAAAACGCCGACAAATGTTAAAAAGTTTTAACATTTCTCGTTGATTTTAACATTTGTCATTGGGCTGTCGACGACAAATGGTAAAATCGCCGACAAAAGTTAAAAAAGTTTAAATATTTGTCGGTGTCTTAACATTTGTTGTTTCAACATAAAGAATATGCCTTTTTGTGACTTTTGAAAAAAGGTTAAAGTTATCATTCAATACTACAGAAGTAACTAATTCAGTCACTCTTACTCATCACAAATCGATACACCTAACTCTGCACATTATGCTTCGAGCCTATAGCATTCCAATCAGTGTTGACTGAACAGGTCAGCAATTGATCCCAGTATGAAGCACAGGCACTGAGCGACTGCAATGGGCATGTAGATTTGTCAGAAGCATAGACAGAGGTAATCAGAGACATTGTGTCTCTAGTGGTAATGTGAGCGCCTAACAAGTAGGTCAACGTGAGTTGGCCCATTTTAGTGATTGGTGTGAATGTGGAATAATGCCATTGCGACGACACGCCTATAAGGGCTAGCATAAAAAGGTAAGAGGTTGTCTTTCCTTACACAAGTTCCCCACGGAAATTGAGTTTATGTAACAGCACGCCGCCGCGCTTGCATCTTTTTGCTGAAAGGTCAGGGTCGAAAATGGGATTCTGCAAGTTGTGAAAAATTTCAGTCTCATTTTCACATTTTACTACTGACAGTTCGGGGCCGAGTTCCGCTCTGAGCAGGTATGGTGTTAATTGTACTCTTTGCTGTTGTTGACCGCTGGAGAATAATGATTTATATAGCTTTATTTCCCAGAATGTCAAACTAAAAGGTCACCATGTCCTGCTTTACCTGGCTTGTACTTGTAAGTTGTAGT
>Ga0224511_10000470_pt1 | contig 19345 bp, 12 predicted proteins | sample SF_May12_sed_USG_2_FD_169988 | JGI IMG/M metagenome (GOLD analysis project Ga0224511, IMG submission 169988) | Sediment microbial communities from San Francisco Bay, California, United States - SF_May12_sed_USGS_8_1 | ecosystem: Environmental > Aquatic > Marine > Sediment | place: USA...
CAAATATTACGGTAGATAAATAAATGAGACTGCATTGTTAATTTGCAAGAATTGATTAGGTAACCTTATTTTTCTATAACTGTAAATTTGTGTAAATACATTGATGAATTAACGAACGAATGAAATAATTTTTTTGACTAAAGCCCTTCAAGCTTATTGTCATAAAGATAACTGAAGGTCAAGGGGAGAAAATTGAAGGTCAAGGGGAGATAATTTAAGGTCAAGGGGAGATATTTGAAGGTCAAGGGGAGATAATTTAACAATGACACTAAGGTGTCTAAAATGTTAATTTTTTTTTGCAAGTTTACAATTCATTTTGTAAATAAATGATATTTAATTTAAAACTGTATTTAGTCAATATAGCCTGTTTACAGGTGCATGTGTGTGATTAAAGTCAAAAAATGTATCCCTAGAACAAGTTTTTATGAATACAAAAAAAATTGTTCTTTTTTTCTTTAACAATATAAATTGAAGAGATGTTCAAAGCAAGAATGTTGTGAACAATGTAGATTTGTCAAGTTTAAGGGCACCACGACAAAACGGCCCGTACAAAAACCAACATACAAAACAACACAAAAACACGTAGAACACCAAGACACAACAGACATTTTGAAAAAACTTGTTTTTTTGTGTTTTATCATAATTTAATCATTTATATACATATCTAAATGAACATCACTGCCAACTCTGTCTTGTTTTAAGCCATGAAGATTGAATTGCACATAATCTTTTAAATATTCTTAAATGTTATGCTATCTAGGTATCGAACTTATAACTTTAATGTTTCACTTGTTTAAATTAGCCTTAGCTTTAGTTATTAAATGTTTTTTCATTAATTTCGTACAAATTCTTTCAGTTTTTCAGATAATAATACATGTACATGCATTGCGTAATTCTGAACTATACCCGGTAACTAGTAGACACATCATGATAGAAAAGTTTTGTTGCCTCAAGAAATAATAAGTAAAACCTTTTAATTGTTGTACATTGTACATTGTTAAACAATACATAGTTATTGATAATTTAATGTAGATACATGCTTTTTATCCAATTAGTGTAAACATATGCTTTATCTAAATTAATGTCATTTTATTCATTTTTTTATAATTTATAATTTATAATTTTTTCAATGTACACGTAACTGAATTTGACATAACTGAGTTTATATATTACATAATATACTGAACAGTACATGCAGTTTTCCAGTTTTGCAGTTTTCACTGCTAAGGTACTTTGAATTATATGTATAGTACTGTTAGCTACAACAAAATGTTTAAATTTAGATTGTTTTAGGAAGTTCAAATATGAATGTTTTTTGTATAGGAATATATAATAAATAATTATATTTGTACTCTATATATGCTAATATGAGTTTCAGTGATATATAATGATTATTTTGATTTTTTGCCATATGTCGATTTTATGTCATTATTATACCATGATTTCGTGCATATTCTAGTTTTGACTTGCATGTTTTTGATGAAAAAATACACTTAATACTGAAATAATAAATAAAATAATAATATAAACATTAATATATGTAGTGATGTTCTGTACTAAAACACTTAACGTAAATAAAAGAAGAGGTAACAACATATTTTTTTCATAAATAGTTAAATGTGTTATAATCATTATTATATTTATTGTAGTTATGTAAATAGATGAAATTTTAATTGATCTTCCACAAATGTTGAACAATACCATAATTGAAGTATTCACAGACCGCTTAAAATGACGTCCGATGCCCAACAAAAATGCGGGGATTTACATTACGTCGTAACGTACAACGTGATTTGGGCCAATCAGAAGACTGAATCTTGAGTATCGCTGGTTACCCTAACTTGCAATGTTTGACGTAACCAACTATCACGCCATTTTGTTAGGCATGGGACAACATTTCAAGTTCTGTCGATGTGTTAATTAACCCATACTTACTGAACCATATTTCATTATTGTTATTTATTGTTTAACATTCATGTTATATAATTATTATGGTTTATTATTTCTGTGTTAAATCTTACACTCCTACGTGATGAACAAAATGTGCCAATATTTGTTTTCTTCTGTGTGATTCATTTGTTTTTAATTGTTCCTGACATTTATTTATTTATTTTTAGAAAAATATCATACTGTGTATAGTCTTTTATAATGCATATTTTTGTCTGTAAATGTATGAATAATTGTTGTTTTCTTTTCCAAAGCTATTTCGTAGTATGTAAAATATTAAACAAAATGTCAATGAGTACATATGAATACTTGTATAAATACTGTACACAAGTTTGTGTTTTAACCTATTTTACAAAGTTACTTATTATACCTTACTGATATTATTAAAAGCGTATGGTTGATATTAAGAAAGACCTCAGAAGTTATTATAATATAACAAAATTTACATAATATTGATAACGAAATTTAAATTTATTATCCAATGAACATTTTATTATATATTTATAATTGTAAAATATTTTAATTCTGTTTATTTTTATTAATTAAGAAGTACATGTAGTTAATATGCACTGAGATAACTAATTAATTAGTAATAGTAATTGATATTGACTAAACAGGGTATCAAAATAGGGTCAGTTTAGCGTTTTCGATTTCGAATAAACTGGCTTGGGTAAGATATGATATTATATGAAATAGAAAGTCGTTGTTTACCATCAACATGTTGGGTATTTGAAATTAATTTCGGTGATATAGAAATTGTAGGTTTGTTACTGCCAACTAAGGGTAAAAACAACTACACTCTTGTTTGGAAATGTGTGCATGAAAGAGAATTTATATTTCATTTTAAACTGAAACTATTAAAAATAAAAATTCCAAGAACCCAATTTAATGCTCTAGTGTATGTTATCACAACTTTTTTTAAAGATACTAGTATGATAGCAGACTAGATATTCGTAAATTTCAAAAGGATAGCCCATGTTTGAAGTTTAAATAAAAGATGTAAAGACAGCGGAATACATGTACATAATTTAATATACAGCGATAGAGCTTTTAATACTCTGACTATGTATTTGATTTTGCTTAAGATTTCAAAGTAACATAATTAAATACTCACTATATACATGTGATTAGCTTTTTATTGTGATATTTGTTATGCTTGTGTAAGAATTGTCTATATTGCTATGGTAATTTGTTATTTGTTTTAATGCTTTATGTGGTATAGTTTTTGATTATACATGCAATTATCTTCATTTTTTTCTTGTCAGAAATTCATGTACTGCGAAATCGGAGAAAAACTTTGTACAAATGTTATGCAAACAAGTTTGATTAGACTCTAATGTGCTTTTAAATCCACACATTACATCTAATAACATATTTTTAATTTGAGCTGTTTGAGCAGAATGTAAGAAATGAATGAAATACACATCTAAACCTTGTCTGCAAACGAATTGAGTTGAGTTTCAAGCGTTTCAAAAAACATTCACGCTGATCGCAGACTGTGGTTGCGAGTTAAATCGAAATGTGTCACTGTTAATTGTGAACTGTTCCGATGTTACTATAAAAACTTTTATTGCACAGGGTATATGTAGGTGGCACAAGTTATTTGTTGTTGTTTTAATGTCGCCCCATACTACATCATTATGAAGTGATTTTTTTGTTCATCAGGGATCATGGATGGTATGTTGTTTACATTTGAAAATCGAGTTCCTCTCATGCTCTAGGGGGGCGTCAGTGGTTTGGCATCTGTTATTGCCATTGATGAACAGCTTCAATAAAACCGAGGCTGCTATATTCCCCATGTAGGCTATGCTTCCTGAGGGCTTTCCCTTTTTCTCAGTTGAATATAATACTTATTGTATATTTAACCACAGTGTCATATGTTAGAATAAGATGTATATAAACCTCTCACTTTATATCTGTTTTCTATGTAAAACATAGGGTAATTAGTTGTGTTTTTTCTTTTGAATTGCATGTACATGTATTTGTGTTTTCTCAGCACACTTGTTCATGTTTATTTCATAATCAATGTGAATCATCAATCCGTGTTTCAGGAACACAATTTCAATGATTGTGTTGAACATATAAAACATCATGTTACATAATTACACATGGTCAATCCGCACTTTCTACCTGTCGAATAAAGCCTCTTTTATATGATATTGGGTGTTCTTGTTTTTTGCTCATCTTATCACAGAGAGTAACCGCAGTCTGATCACCTGTCATGAGTGCTTTACATAAAGGTTTTTACATAGGTGTTAAGGTATACTGTCTAACCTCTGTAGAGCAACATCACGCGGCTACATAAATTTTGGTTGCTCTAGAGAGGTGTTGTTCCTCGGAGGTAATTTTCAATGGTCAATGTGTCGCGCGGCGGAAATATTTATGCCGGTCGACAGAGGTAGCCGCTCGTTAGAGGTGCCGCTCTAGGAGGTTAGACAGTATACCTTGCGCAAATCGGGCTTTACGACAGCGAGGCGTTTAAACCTATATTTTCTTGTTAACAACGTAGTAATGGTATCAAAACTTATTTTGTGGTACATTAATATGTTCTCTATTGATTTGGCAACTCGGTTTAAAATTGGAATGTATCCGCTGGACAGGAAAATAGGGTTAGATTGTATGTTCTTGAATCTCCTATCCTACCTATGGTAGATTTTAATTCCCAGAATAAACAAATCAAAATGAACAGCAGTAGTTTACGGGTAATCATAATAAATAAAATACTTCTTTAGATGTCATTGAAATTTTTCGTTTTCGTTGATGTGAAACAAATACGCCCGTCGTCTGGACCTGAAAGGAATTCCCGCTTTATAACTATAACAAAATTCCATCGACGCGCACATTGCTAGAGTCAAAATTACGCCGTGTATTGGTCATTCTAAGTTTAGAACAATGTTTACAAAATAGCGTTGAAATGGTTTAAAATAAATTGCAAAATAATTGTACTATTACAAGTCTATAACTGACATTTCTTTGAATGACATAAGTATCAATAAAAAATGTTAATGTATATTGATATACCGGTATATGTTCTATTATTTTATTTTAAAATGTTCATTTCAACATTGGAGCTTAAAAACATATTTTCTTTGGCAAGCTTTTCAAAATGTAGAAAATGTTTTATATGCTTTAAATTTGATACGCCGTAAATTTAGTATTAATCAGGTAATTATTTTTAGAATATATCGGCAATAAAATAAAGAGGGCGTTAAAAGTTTTCAGAAGTGTATTAATTATTTATAGTAATTGTTTCACAATGTTTGACTACTATTTTAATGAGACATTTTCAACATAAACTATATACGTATCTCATGATAATGGATATTGATAAACTCTAATTGATAAATATTAGTTGTTATATTATATATTTAAGTGTTTTATAACGACTTTGTCTCAAAAACTTACGCAATTAGTTATATGTTTAATTTATAAATTAAATATATCGACACAAACAGGTTGTACAACAAAAGATGATTAATAGTAATTAGACTTGCTAAATATTACCAGATAAGAATAATGGATTATTTAGACACGAAGATAAAGTTTGCAAAAAATCTATATACTCTATACATATAAATTATGTATGGTTGATTATGTATGAACGGCGCAAACTTCAAATCCCATTTGAAATGCAGGTACTCCAGCACTCAGAACAAAATAGCCACCATTTTGTCAAGATCTTTTCCAGATATAATAAAGTATCTGATTGAAATCCTGATTTCAGCTAATGAACTCAAAAATTGAGGGCTTCATACATATATCACTTACCGGCCGGGGACTGTTGAATTATTTCAATGTTGGTGTTAGTATAGAGTGGGTCATAGTAATTGTGGGTTAAGCGATGCCAAGTTTCATAAGGCTTATCAGTTTCTTATTTTATTTTAAGCCTACTGATGAGCTTTAAGTTATTGCTGAAGTTCATAGTGACAACAGAACGATAGTAATAAACAAAACAATGAAATGAAGATAAAGTTCAGCCTAAGGAACTAGTTATTTCGCCAACCGCTATCAAGAAGGAACAAAACAACTACACAATGGCGCGGTTTTCCACTATTTCATTTGCAAAGAATGTTTTTATTTTTCTGACTTTATTAACACTAACCGTACAAATCTACGGATTGTTTGACACAACCATGCGATTCCAGACAATGCGAAATCAGAGAATGTTTGACAATGACGTGTATGCTTATTATGTGAATCACCAAAATATCCATACCCCGGTGGCGTGCCTGACCCTGTGTAAGGAAGACGAAGCCTGCATGACAGCGACGTTCAACTACACGTCAAAAACGTGCTCATTTTCTGCAATGATGTCAATGCACCAGATGCCCTCAGACCAGAAGTTCGAAATTATCTCCGGTGTGAACTCATATGCTAAGTTTCGCTACCGCGGTATGTATACTATGAAGTTAACTTCAGATCTTTTAAAACCCGTTCAACTGATAATTCCGACTTGCCACATTGATAGAGGACATATTAAGGTACCACAAAATAAGTTTTGATACTTAAAATACGTTGGTAACAAGAATAGACATCAATGCAGTCCCTTTAAAATGGGAAATATGTATTATCTAATTACCCCCTTGTGTGAGTAGCACGAACTATTTTAATCTTGTTGATAGAATAAAACAAACACGTAACAACGGCCTGGTTAAAAGTCATTAAGCCATCGTTTTAAATAATATTAGGTTAATGTAAGTTTTTGCATATGTGTCAATAGACATAACCATAAACCTGAGAACATCTCGAGTAACCACAATTGCGCAATAATTGTGTCACGAGACAATATCTAAATTTTAAAACGCATCCATAAAATTGGATACTATATTATCTGATAGATGTGATTGTAATTCAAAATTCAAATTTGGTCTGATTCTATACAATAAAGAAGTATTACATTTTTACGAAACAATATCCAATTAATCACCTTAAGGCTGTGTTCACATGTGTGCGCACACGTCATCCGTCATCCGCACACATCATCCGCGTCCAGAAATTGAGAAATACGCTCTCATTACTTTCTTTAGAAGTGTTCAGATGTGTACGCACACGTCATCCGCCATCCGCGTCCTTCATCCGCATAAATTCAATTAAAATTATAATTCGTGTTGGAATTATTTGCCAACACGAATTATAATTTTAATTGAATTTAGTCACCAAAATAACTTAATAAGTGTGTAAGAATCCACATTTATATAATTTATGCCTTTCACAATACAACGGCGCTAAAATTACAACGAATGCATGGGTTTCTGATGCTTTAGAACTAGATAGTGACGTTTTATGTCAGTGTTACACTTATTTATTGTTATGTTTCATTGTTTTAAACTTATAAATATTTATTGAAGTTACACACGGTTAAAGGAAAAGTAAAAAAGTGCTATAGAACACAAAATAAAGAGATATAATGACTACCAGTGTGCGTACACATGTGAACACCGCCTAATTCGTCTTTATAATTACATTCCAGTGGTTTTCGCCCGGAGCGTCAACGGAAAGTATAACATCACATGGCCTGAGGCGGAAGCCGAATGTCAAGCACGAGGAATGACCTTGGCCTCGCGAGACGATATGCTGGAGTCACGTGCTCTTGGTCTGACCCTATGTGCTTGCGGTTGGCTCTCTGATGGTACATGCGGACTGGTTCAGTTGTTCAACATGGACGGATGCGAAGGAGTTGGTATTAAAAACAAAGTCCACACCTGCAATCGCGAAATGTGCGATGTCTACTGCATATGGATATAAATACTGTATCAGATTGTAAATGCTAGTGGGACACTTGTTTGTGTTTTGTTAGACCGGTCAGTTTCGTTTAACCGGTGCTTCATAGTGGAGTAGATGTTAATTGTAGACAAGCTGCTAATTAAGGAGACTATTTATGTTTGAATGCTATTATAGATTTTTCCCACTTCCGATTGATTTAATGATGCTTATAGCATATACATAGGTAAAAAATACTGTTTTACAATGTCATTAAGGTTTTATTTTGCATTTGCATTTGCGTGTCATAATTATGACAAGAAAACTTTTGACATTCCTTATACTGAGGCTTAGTTTTTGATTTGCGATAAAATTAACAATTAAGTTTCAATTCCATTCAAATAAACTTCATATTGTACATATAATTAATAGAGAGGGAACCGTGTCACAAAATATTGATATCCGAATTCGTTTCAAAGATGTTGAGAAATAACCCTTTTCCTTGCTATTTTTATTACAATCTAGTACTTCAAATAACATAACTTTCTTTTAAATTAACATACATAGTCATAGTAACCGCACCAAAGCGCACGCGGCCACTCTGTTGTATAAACACTGATTTGCACGGGCATCTATTGTCCTGCAATTATAACCATTTGTTCCAATTCGCATTATTGCATTGAAAGTCAACAGTCGAGCAGAATTTGCACATAAAAGTAGAAATACGTGCGAATAGACACTGGATATGCAATACGCGACGGCCTATTTTGCGTGTGTTTCGTGGACATACACAATATCAAAAACATTTCTGACCCTAGTGATTTAGAAAGCGCTGTGATTTTTTTTCATTTCTGACCCGTCTTATGTCTTGCGGTTTTTATAGGAATGCATTTAAATATATAAGAAAGACATGGGTTTTTGTTTCCTTTTTGATTCTCGCATCCAGACTGGGAATACTAGTGCACGCTTTTTTATAAGCATTTATGTTTTATCGTTCATTATAGTTTTGAAAACAAACTTGTACATTCACGTTGACAATACTTTGATTGGCAAGTTTCCAATTAAAATTAAAATTCCAGTTTAGGTTTCGAAGGGGAGAAATACGAAGCTTTAAAAGAATATTTGGTATTTAACGCGTAAGAAATACTTTTCTGTTTGTATATGAATTTAATTGGTCAATTTTAAAGAACATAAATGATTTTGTAATTGTGTTTCGTTTTTCAATCTTTAGAAAAATATGTTTATTTGACGCAGGTGTTTAGAAAGCAAAAACAAGTTTTCATCTTTTGCAATCAATATATGTTGCGGGCCGTACAATGTCCTTTCGTCAGAGACCTGGTTAAATTACTATATAAGCGTAAACTTTCTATGTTTAAAACATGAGTTTTAAAAGAAATGAGAAACTTTCGTGTTTAGTCTGGATAACATATATGATTTTCAAATATGTTATTTCTTACGCTTGGTATAGCGACAAACAATCGTGGGAAACTTCACTAAGCTAGACAGTATGCACTTTACTACTTTAATAAGTGTGCACTCTTTATGCTATAACCATTTTATCTATCATATTTTCTAGTAAAAAATAACATTTTCATCTGAGCATATTACATGTCTATTCATATGATTTATGTAATCGTTTTGTATTATGATCTTTAGTTTATGACGTTATCAGTTTCACAAAAATAGATATGACTATGTATTTGCTAAACATATTAAACAGTATGGCGAGAAGAATAATTATCACATCTCAAAATCACAAATTCCTCGCTTGACATAATATGTACCCATATCTAATGTTGCGGTATATTCATGGTATAAAATGCTTACACTTATCGCAGTTATTATATTGCGTAAAATATGGATAAAAATTATAAGTGAAACATTAGTGAAACATAAATTCAGTTTGTTTTAATTTTTGAGAAGCTTCATCTAATATATGTTATATTTTGCACACTTCATTTTCGTGCAAAGGTTTTGAACAGTTGTTGACATCATGACATTTTATCTCGTGGGTTGTCTAATAAAAGTATTCCATAATCTAACGCACCAATTGGATTTATTGAGTCTGGAACAGCTGTAAATTTATTAAAAGTTGTTAACTGTATATTTTTGTAAGTTTAATTATGTACTTATATTTTAGTGTATAAAAGAATTAATTGATAACCTATGCATAGTATTTGTAATGCTCTCATTTAACCATACATGAGCATATGCATAATTATATGGCCTTGGTGGGTATCAAATACATGTATGGGATATTTAAACACGAATATGTAATTCTACAAATCTATAATATACAATTGATGAGAGTCATATTACACAAACAAAACACATAGCAGAATAGTTGTACCGATAAGACCGATAGGAAGAATAATAAAGAAGAAGAAAGAAGAAGAAAATACATGTAGTTTTTTTTTTATTTAATCATATACAGCTTATCTAAGACCGACGTGTCCCACGCTATTGAAGTTTTTTGATAATGTCTTGTCACCCTAACCTAGTTTTAATTGTTATTTTATGCATAGAGCTCAATAGCAGCGACACTTGAAAACTGCGGTTTGAGGTGGGTGCTGTTGTTATTTTTGCAATACTTAGCCACATAAATAGTGCACCTACTTAAAGTCTGAGTCTAAATTGCTTAAACCTAATCGATATCTTAAATCTGTACCATATATCTGAATAGGAGAATAATTTTTTTGTTACCGTTCGATAAACAGCAATCGTTTAAATAATCATAATTCATGAACGGCCTTAAGAGTTTTTGTGTCGTCCCTTTTTGTACGGGCCATTTTGTCATGGTGCCCTTAAACATGACATATCTACATTGTTTACAACATTCTTTGTTTGAACATCTCTTCAATTTATATTACACATATTCAACCTAAACTATTCAAATGTATTTAATCTGACGTAACGCATTGATAATGTAACTTGTGCGCAGACGTTCGTCTTCCTGAACTGTTTATTAACCTAGAATGAAATTGAAGTATACCAAGTGATTTTTGAATGCACTAAAGTCCACCACAGAGCGAAATAATATGTACATTATGAAACATATTTTAATGTAAAGTGTGATATTAGGTCACATTTTAAATGTGTTAGATTATAATTTTTCTTAGGCTCACACACCTGTACCTTTTTGCTGATGTGAATATCCCAACCACTACGTGTGCAGAAATAAGGCAATACTGTTCACATTGCTACCTTTCAATCTGAGCGTTATACAAGCTTATAGAGTAAACAATCACGAGCATGGTACAACCGTTTGCAAAAACGATTCAAATGCAAGGAGATATAGTGGTTTAAGTATTGACGCTGTATACTCACGAAGGCGGAGCGTATTTGGTACAGCCAGAGAATCGCCAAAACTGCCAATTAAGAAATTTGTGTATTATTTTTTGAAACATGTTCAGCGTCGCCCGCACATCAGAATGTAGGCCTTTTCCCGCTATATTAGGTACACACATACCGTATTTCTTCTACATATTACACCACCCACCCCATTTTAGCTCACCTTTGTGATGGCACAATGTCCGTCATCCAACATCCGTGCGTCCGTCCGTCAGCAATTTTTAAAACAACTTCTGCTCTGAAACCACTCATTGGATTTTGACAAAACTTCACAGGAATGATTGGTTGCATAAGTAGGTCACAGGGTTAAACAATAGGTTTTCAAAATGCAATGTTCAAACATCTTCTTGTCTGAAACTAAAAGGTCAAAAGCTTTCATTTTTGGTAATATATAACATTATCTAGAGGGCCCCTACCAAATGTGTTCAAATTATGCCTCTGGGGTCAAAATAGATTCCGCCACGGGGTTCACAATTTTACATTGAATTATAAATCTTCTTTTCAAAATCTACTAGAGCCTTGATATTTGGTGTACAACATTATTGGTCCTCTGTAAATGGCTCCACTCTGACCTTTGACATTTCCCTCAGGTGAGCGGGCCCTCTTGTTTCGAAAATATTGTTTGTGCTTCGAACATTAGATCACACTACATGTATTTTAAATATTGTTTTTGATTGTGCAACCATATAAGTTTGATATATGGCCTAGAAAGCGAGCGTCATCGCTGCGTGTGTCACCCGCTTGCTTATCCGTTAATTTGATAATTGGAGGCACTTCGGGCCAATATTTGCCTCTATTGATTTGTGTTGACCTTTTTCGGTTATAATTCCATGATTGCAGATTAAACCACTGTTAGCATGTTAGGTCAGGAACGCACGATAACGCTTTTTCTAACCCCTCTGGCGTTTTACCTCATCATATGGATAAGGCAATGCATAGTTCCACAAATTTTTAATCTCCGCCCACATTTGCTGAAATCCATTGCTCATGTGATAAGGTTTATCACAAACTGTAAGTACACATTTTATTGTATATACTAGGTCAGATTGTCACCTGACAATATATCACTAATCCATTAGATTAAAATTGACAATGTACAGTTATAAATGGTCATTGTTGACAGTTGTGGAACTGTCCATTGTTGTTGAACGCATTAAATTAACCTTGGCTGAAACTGTAGCGATGTGGGCACCTGTGAATTGAATTTTTAGAGGAAAACCAAATCAGCTAACCAAAAAGCAGAACACTAGCCGCTGTGTACTTGGTATGGTGCTAATCACAGATAAAGAAGCAATGTGGGTGTTTTAAACAGCCGCAGTCGTGTAAGATTGACATCGCAACATTGTAAATTGCTTCTCGCAGAAAAGCTGCACTCTAATTGATTTTGCAAACGGTTGTATTTGTGGGACCTTGTCCTCATCAATAATCCGATATTCCCCTTACGTCTGATGTTATTGTACAGCTGGGGTGTACCTTTTGTAACCTATTACATGTAATATGTTAATATCAAAGTACATATAGGTATATAACTGCATACGTAGCGCGTATGTGTTTCGTATCTTGACTCTTAGTCTCAATGTAGATTGACTTAATTTTTAAGTGTGTCGTGGTTAGTATTGCACCTACAACAGCCGTAAATACAAAATTATGACATTTCTCGGTTTGTACATACCATAAAAACAACCATGGCAATAAGAGAATCATACGTCCGTGTGACCATCCGTTTGTCCTACCGGCCTTATGCCTGCCTGACCGTATGCTCATCCATCTATACCAAACCCACCTACCCACCCGGATATGTTTATGAAAGTGCATTTAAGTTTACTGGCAAATATGCAAAAATGACATCATATACTAGTAAACATTTCAACTTGCAGAGGATGGTAAAACCTAATTAAGTATACGTTGCCTTTTATCATCGAAAATAAAAAAAATAAACATTACTTTACAGGTGATATGGCTGTTTACCAGGCAAGGAATTTATTAACAAAAATTGAACAACACGTCGACGATGATAGAGAAAGGTTAAGCAGACTGATAGCGGATTGGGGAAGACGGGTTATTGGATTCGGAAATGAAATAGGTAATATAAGATGTGATTTAAATGGACTCCAACGTGCAATCAGAGAATTACAATCAGAGATACAAGATAACAAAATACAGTACGATGCATTGATATGTAACGCATTCGAGCAAGAAGAAAACGCCAAAGAAAATGTCAGGAAGAAAAAAAGAACATACAGAAATAGTAGAAAGGGATGCGCTTTTGGCAGCAGGCACCTTTGCCGTAGGGGCTGTGTTTATTATTGCAACAGGTAAGTAAACGGCGTCGGAAAGTTATTCAGTTATAACTTAATATTGTATTTTAGTGTCAACAGTTTAAACTTTCTGATTAAACCAACGTTTGTATAGCCACGAGCAATATGCAGTTAATGTGTCTGTTCGTGTATCATTCATAACATCATCAGACAACAACTAAGCTAGACACCAATACACATAACACAAACTACATTATATGCCATTCCTCTGCCCCACTAATACATTACTATTGTAGGAGGATTTGGTGGTGTAGCCATAGCCGGGCTGGCAGCTGGCGGAGCCGGTGCTCATGCAGTCAAGGGTAATGTTTGTATAAAATATAGAAAACATACTTTTTTAGATATTAAATATTTGCATGTTTAATTCATTTAAAAACAACAACAAGAAGATTTATAAAATGTGCTATATACTGTTTGCTCCTGGTGACCTTCATAAGAGCCGAGGATAGATAAACTTTATTGCATGCAAGATATACATTCGATTAGAAAATATATTGTCAATTGTCGTATAAGCAATAGTGGAACAAATTACACGCCTTACTTACAGTCGGTTTTATTTCCAGGCGTCTTTTCAATAAATTTATCATTTTAATATTACCATGAAACAAACAGCTTCTTGGTTTACAAAGTAAATGGAACACTTTATTTTTTAAAGTTACTATTTACCTTATATTTATGTTTTTAATTATGACATATATTTTGACAAAGATACAAAGGACATTTTCAATATAATTTTAATCACTGGATACTATTTTTGCATTTTTACAAATCAAGAGTCACAATCAAGAAATGCCTGTAACTATTTGGCTGTCAATCAAACTTATCAACACTGACACAATTTTTATCACATTCTTTCAACAAATTCGCGCCATTATCCGGGAATGCCTAGCTACAAATCAAACTTGTCTGAAGTGTATGCCCACGTACATTGTTTGCTTGTTTAAGACCGAACAGATGAAAACTGTTAATTAAGTGGTCAGTGCACCGTCACTTAATTTCAACAAACTAAATGTTATGATTCAAAGATCACTTTTATTAAGAAACCCAATTGTAATAACTAAAAGTATATTTAAAATCATGTTAAAGTTTAAATTATTTGCAGAAGTTTATGACAAATATTACTGCAAATTACATATATTTTATTATAACACTTGTGTTATTTCGAAAATGAATTGGTTTATGTATGATTATAAATGTGTATGAGACTATAAAATAAGTGTCAAACTACATATAATAATAAAACCTTCACAGAGTATTCAAATGCTGATGAATGCAGGCGACTTGCTAAGTATTATATGGAGAATGCGTACCGCGTCCAAACAAAAGCGTCTGAAAAGCGCGAGCGACAACGAGAAAAGGAGACGGAGCAGAACGAAATAGAAGCTACACTAAGGGATAAACAAAATACAATGGGTAAATTGAGAATACTGATTTTTAATGTAGCAATATATGCCCAATTGTTTTGACAAACACAATAATTAACAACACATAAAGTTTAAATATAATGTTGTTAGAATTCGCGAAAAAGGAGACCAAACGAAATAAGGACAAAATACCAACAGACACATGTATATATGGGTTAGATTGGCTGATACAGACACATACACATTTTCATGTATATATGTGATTAGCGTAATATAGCGGGGGCATATGTGTACATCCATTAGTTTTGCATCAGCCACACAATGAAAATATGAAAGCACTGGGCCTTGTAGTTTCAGACAAGAAGATTTTTGAAAGTTCCATTTTAAAACCTATTTATTGACCCTGTGACCTACTTCTGCAACCAACCGGAACGGGGACCACCCAGGGATCATTCCTGTGAAGCTTGGTCAAATTCCCATTAGCAAATCAAGAGAAGAGTTTTCCTTATATAATTCAATGTAAAATTGTGACCCCCGGGCGGGGTCAATTTTGACCCCAGTAGCATACTTTGGTAGAGGACCTCTAGATGATGCTATGTACCAAATATGAAAGCTCTGGGCCTTGTAGTTTCGGACAAAATTATATTTTTTAAATTGCATTTTGAAAACCTATTTTTTGACCCCGTGACCTACTTTTGCAACTAACTGGAACGGTTTAAACAGATTTGGTAGAGGAACACCTAGAGGTCATTCCTGTGAAGTTTGGTCAAAATCCAATGAGCAGTTTCAGAGGAGAAATTGTTTAAAGAAATTGTTGACGGACGGACGGACGCACAGACGATGGACGACGGACAATGGGCCATCACAAAAGCTCACGTTGAGCAACTGTGGTAGAGAAACACCTAGAGATCATTTCTGTGAAGATTGGTCAAAATTCAATGAGCAGTTTCAGAGGAGAAGTTGTTTAAAGATATTGTTAACGGACAGACGGACGGAAGTCCTCACAGATGGACATTTGTTGGGTATTTCTTTTGTTTAAAACTACCCAACAAGCGAAAACCTACCCAATAAAAGACTAACGGAATGAATGGAAAATTCTCACAGATGGACATTTGTTGGGTAATTTAGTACCCAACAAGTGTCCATCTGTTTGCCCGGACGGACGCACGGACGATGGACGACGGACAATGGGCCATCACAAAAGCTCACCTTGAGTACTTTGTGCTCAGGTGAGCTAACAAAGCATATGGAAGTAAATGAAATCGAATTGTCGTAATCCAGGTACTGGCTGGCATATATGTTTGCCTTAACTCCTAAATTGCATTTTTTGAAAATTGTTAAAACCTTCCCCGTTTTATCGTTTCCTTGTATCGTTTACAAATAAGTTTAAATGCTTTGTGCATGGTTTATTGAGTGATTTCTTTTGATTTCAAAAGACCAGGTAAGCAGATCAGAAGAAATCATATGGTTAAATTTCACACTATTGTGATAAAATAAAAAGGATTGTACAAGGACTGAAATTCGATATACTCTTTTGACAAAAACAATAAACGCTATACAAAGTGTGACTTCGCAAGTCATTGATCTAGGTTTACACATTTTCAGATAAAATCTACAACTCTATCTGCGAATGGCAATAGCGGTTTGGGGGGAGCTATTTTAAGATACAGCTCACTAACGTGTCGACGTTGCATTACGTATACTACGCAGTTATGTTGAGGACAATAAAGCTTAGTTGAACGTTGGTTGTGTCTATATTTGTTTTCCTATTATTCAAAACTGTATAAAGCAAACAGACCCACACTTTTAAATCACCGAGTTACATCAGTCAAAATGGAGTGAACGAGTTTGTATCTTTAAAAGCTTCCTTATAAGAGGATGACCCACTTGTTGGTGAGCTTATGCATGTAGGAGCCACTATTTAATTGTGTTATGGTGCCCGTAAACTTGACTATGTGTGCTTTGTCTGCAACATTGTGTCTTTGAACAAATATTTTGTTTTGAATATATGAAATCAATTCATATATTCAAAACAATCCTAAAAATAAATGTGTGGTAAGTGGTTGAATACTTATAATAAATCACATGACGCATGACAACATAAATTGAATGTTTCAATTTTTGTTCAAACCCACCAATTAATTACAACTGGATATCTCATTATATTCTTTTAAACCATTACCTCAAGTGATCAAGTGTCATTCTAAAGCTTGTTTAGTGACACAGATATATGACAGCACGTAGGCAGTGCGAGATTTGTACACAATACATTCAATGCATTGAACAATATCAGGAGTTAAGCAGGTAGAATCCATATTTGAATTGAAACCGTTTGAAGAGTCGATAACGAAATGCAAATGTTAAACTGACAAGTATAATTATGTGCGGGTTTGTATTTCTTTACCTAATCGATGCATATGAATACATGTATATTGCGCATGCCTGTAATATCAATGGATTGTTCAAATGATTCATACGAATGAAGGCCAAGTTTGTGTCACAGAAAAGCAGACGAAACATTTCAACTTATGTACCTTGCATTTACAAATGTGTGTTTCATATATTGGATTAAGCGGAATGTTCGTGTATTTATCGTGCTACTTTATTGTTTCAATCTGGCATTATTTTACCCATTGCCAGACTATTTAGTTAATAAAATCAAAAGTGTAACATGTCATTTCGAAATGTCGATGAAAGCGCCAATGTCAATTCATGGGTTAATATCAAGTCATGTTCATATACGAAGTTCGTGTGTTCATGGTGTTTTCTGAATTTGATCATTAACTTATGATTGAAAATGCTACTACGTTGTGTGCGCAATTAACAGGTGCATATTGTTATTAACAAACACAGTGCTTAGTTGACATTGTTCATACAAAACTACCATATCACAATGTCGTTATCCGAACAAATAAAAGAAGAAAAATTCAGAAACTGGATTAGAGCTTCTTTAGGATTAAAATTTTTGAGGGTTGGGTTAGTGGAATTTATATCAAAAGAAGCAAAACGGCAATACGACAGCCATGTGAGTGTAGTTAAACAAAAGGCTGGTATTAATGCTTATAACTGTCAAAGTTGTTTGCCAGATCTTTTACTACCGATGCATACTGTTAACAAAGAAGCGTGCAACCAACGCAATCATAATTACTGCAATTGTAGAGGACGAAACGCTACTCCAAAACGAGTTTGTCCTCAAGGAGGAGCTTGTGGAATATTCTATGATCTGATTACGGATGAACATACCAAAAAGGCGCCCAATTGGCAAAACTCCAACTTTGACCAATGGGCATCAGCCAATGGTTGCTTTGAGTTTATCAAATGTTTCATAACCACTCATGGTTACAACACCAAAACATCATTTGCCCAGCTTGACGCCTTGGCGCTGCTCTCGATTTGTCAGAACAACAGGAAATTTAATGATATTTTCCAAGGGACTGGCTTTCCGGATATATTCGACAAGGTAAGCTATTTTCTTTTTGGTTCACACAATTATCATTTGTGTGTACATGTAGAATACACGAAACAAGTACTGGGAGGTAACTAATAGTTTGCATTTAATGACATTTTCCGATTTTCTACGCAACCGTGTAAAACGATGTACTAAAACGGCTCGGCAAAAGTGTTGATGCACAATCAGCAACTCCGCTTTTTTAACGGAGGTCGAGCCCACTCGTTCTACGCGGTTTGTATTATTCGCGTAAGTAAGGATGTGTGCCATCCGCATACTTTCTCACCAAATCTCTTTTTATGCCCCCGCCATTTGAAGAATGGTGGAGGGGCATTCAGTGTTGCCCCTGTCCGTGCGTGCGTCCGTGCGTCCGTCCGTCCGTTATCAAAATTTGGTGTCCGCTCAATAACTTTTGAAAGACTGCATCGATTCAATTCAAATTTGGTATGCTGATATATAATATCAAAACACGCATCGAGCTCGATTTAAGTTTCAATTCACTTTTTTTTACAGAGTTATGGGACTTTTATAAAACACATAGTACACAAATTGGTGTCCGTTGAATAACTTTTGAAAAACTGCATCGATTCCATTCATATGTGGCATGTTGATATACAAAATCAAAACACAGGTCGTGTTCGATTTGGGTTACAATCCACTAAGTTTTGACGGAGTTATGGGCCTTTTATAAAGAACATAGCACATTTAGCGGGGGCATTCGTGTCCTATGGACACATTTCTAGTTGTCACAAATATTTCAACCCACTCAGGGATATTATTCGTTTTAAATATTTTGCATACAAAGTGCACCTTTTATCAAAACAATGAAATTTTTAAAATTATGTTGTTTTTACTACTAATATTGATATAGTTAAAAAGAAATAAGTAATAAATTCCTTTCTTGTTCTTTGTGTATTTAATTTTTAAGTATAAATTAGAATTTTGATGAAAAAAGTCAGTTGATTTACTTTATTCTTCATGAAAAAGTGTCACTTGATTCTGACATTTCATCACTAAGCAGTATGAGCCATGTTATGGTATTGAAATGGAATATGTTTTATTCTTTATGAAAACAACACATTTTCTGTTGATTAACTCTATTCTTTATGAAAAAGTGTCATTTGATTCTGATAATTCATCACTCAACAGTATGCAGACATGTCAATGTATTGAAATTTAATACGTTTTATTCTTAAGGTAAAACAACACAGGCACAC
>Ga0224511_10000471_pt1 | contig 19339 bp, 15 predicted proteins | sample SF_May12_sed_USG_2_FD_169988 | JGI IMG/M metagenome (GOLD analysis project Ga0224511, IMG submission 169988) | Sediment microbial communities from San Francisco Bay, California, United States - SF_May12_sed_USGS_8_1 | ecosystem: Environmental > Aquatic > Marine > Sediment | place: USA...
AACGAATGGTGGGCACCATTGGCAGTGAATAGCATGAGAGCACCCCTTTGAAGGAAACTACTCGACGCGCCCAAACTAGCCCGCAAAGCACCAAAAACCAATCGATCGCCTAAATGTTGCATCTGAGTAATCTACATGCCTAGGACATACTTGCCAAGTCTCCCGTATTCTCCGGGACACTCCCGGGATTCAGGCTATTGCAGGATACTCTCCAGCACAACTCCTGACCTCCTGCAACCCTCCCGAGATTCGGTTTACCTGGTTGTTCCAGCAAAAAAGACAGCTAGATATGTGTCAGAATATTAACAATCTGTGCAGTTCAGTCGCTGAGTTCAGTTACTGCAAATTTTCGGAGTACATACTAATTGACTAGTTGTTCTCTTCGTACTGACGGTGAAATATATATTGATTACAAATGCCATCAATGTCTTTGCACTCTTTCCCTATTTTGGTAGCTCGCCTTTGATTAGCTCACGTTCACACATTCAGCCAGTAGATGCCTAAATGACACAAGTATATATGTGACCTTGACCTGCATGATTGCGAGTAGAATCTTTATGAAGCTGTAAAGCAAAGTGGAAAATAAAAGCGTTGGCTGTAAAATACTGCCTATTAGCTGTTTAGCTGCCATGTCTAAAAAACCGAAATACTCGTGTAAATTTCAAAAAAAGTTTGATTTTGTCCAACCTAGTAGGTTAGGTGTGAATCATGTTTACTGCTCCTTTTGCAATACACTTATACAGACTTTAGACTTATCACTGTAGGTGTAACTGTACTTAGTTTAGTGTTGCACTTGCAGCTGGGGGTAAGCATGATCAATGGGTAAGACACATCTCTCCCACAAGAAAATAGTGGCACAGAGTCACCCCCTCAGAAGTTTATGCCCTCCCAAGGATGCTATAGATGGCCAAGTAAGTGAGTGAGACTCAGAGCCGGAGACTGAAAGGATAGGATTCATTGATGATTGATACATCATTACATGGACTCATAGACATAGAGCCACTGAATTACTAGTACTATGTCACAATTACTATGTCTAGTCAAGGCTACTGAATAGCTTATGTTAATTGACTAGTCTAATCTAATGACTTCTTCTGGCTCTAAGTAGTTTCGGTTTCAATCCATTCCTACTCATACAAGTGGCGGTACCTATTTGCTAAGCCAAACACCTGCACTTGTATAAAGGCACTTATTAACAGGTTTTACTTTTTATAGTGGTGTAAAGAAAACCCAAACCGTATATCTTTCATACTGAAGGTCGAACTGAAGGACTACTAGTTGACTTATTTTCTTTGTTGATCAGACTAGTGAAGGCAATCACCACTGTTCTATACATAAATCGTGTTATCATGCTAATGCTGCCTTCTTTATGTGTATCTAGCATACGTGCCTAGTCTCTCGCGAAGTAAATTTATCTATAATAATGGAATAATGTATGGTATCAAATAGAATTTACGGTTCCTCAACATCAGGCAATGCAAAGTCTTCCTTGTTTCAATCAATTACTTTGGAAAACTGCTCAAAATATCATCGGGGAAAAACCTCCAGAGAATTCGGATCAAAACCAGGAAATTTGAGGCCAGTCTCCTTCATTTTCCTCAGAGCTACTTGGCAAGTATGGCCTAGGATAAAGCTTAACAGTTTGGCGAATCAGAGTACTTAGTAGATAACCTAGTCACTACTAGTAGTAATATTACTGAGTACTAAAAAGATTACTAAAACTCGTCATTAGACTGATACACCAGTCACTGAGTGAGCGCAGTATGCAGTTTCTGGCAGTTTGTGAGTTACCTAGTTAGTGATTAACTGAGTCAAGTAAAGACTGAGTCGTAGTCAGTGCAACTTCTATAACTCACATTTGGGGGGGGGGCACTCCAGACTAGTATGGTCTACTTTAGTTTAGGCACTAAGAGTAAGAGAGTAGAGTTTCGAGTCAGGACCAAACCTGCACCTAGTGGCTATTCTACTGAACTGAGACAGTGGGTAGAGTAGGCCATTTCTAGACAAGACCAAGGTAAGTCTGCCTATTTAGCTAATAGTAAGTCCTTAGATTTGTGCCACAAAGTAATGCAGTGCCAAAGCAACCCTGTACTGCCCAAATTTCTTCAAACAATCCTCAGCACCGGTCATTGAATTGAATTGTAAATATGTACTAACTTACGTAATAATACTAATGCATATATTAAAATTAGTAGTACTACTTGTATAGTAGTAGTAGTGCTAATAGCAATGCAATGAATGAACAAGTACTGAACACCAACAAAACTTGGCAGATTGCACTGACATACCCGTCACGCTTAGCACGTGATAGTAGAAATGCGGCGACTGTTAGCGAAATTACTCGCTGACTGAGTACTAAAATCAACCAAAACCTAACCCCGCCGGGCTCCGAAGAGCCAGGTCACCTGGCCCTGCTGAATGAACTCTAATGTGAGAATTTTCCACCCAAATACACCAAATAGAGGGCAACTCTAATTATAACCAGAACTAACCTTGGCAGCTCACTTTGAACGTATTAAAGAATGTGGGTTGTTTCCACCCCTTTTAGACACATCAAAGGTTTGATACACATTCCACATTTTCCACATTCATCATCATCATATGACCTCAGCCGTCTGCGTTGCACTCCGAGCTGGCCACGTCTCTGTCTTGTGCCGATGTTGTCCAGTTTCTCTCTATATAGGGCTATTATGCCTTCTGCCCATCTATAGTTTTGGGCCTACCCCTTTCCTTTTACCTGATGGAGTCTAACTTGTGATTATTATTCGCCCAATTATAACTAGCTATATGTCCAGTCCATTTCCGTGTGGCTGACTTGAGTGACTTAAAGGGGTTATGACATGGGCAAAAGTGACTTCACTTGTTTGTAGATTCTGAAGCCTACCATGAGCAAATGGGCCCAATACCCAGTTCAAATGAAAGCGTATATCCCTATCCAATGCGCATACTTAGAGCCCTAAGCGACGTACTTTTCAGATCGTCGACGCACCAGAATTGGCCTCGAGATAGGAAATTAACGCAGAACTGTCGGTGCGTGCATTGATTTCTCGGCTTTCGCGCCGATGTTTGACAAATGCGTTTCCATGTGTATACTAGACTTGTAGTTACACAGGTCTGAATAGAGAAACGATGCAACAAAAATATAGAAATAGGGTTTCAGAACGCAGTTTTTCACCTCTGTCAACGAGCGTTAGTGCCATCATTGCGCAATTATAGAGGCCCGAATGCATCGGCCTCTATTTAGGGCTAGGGAAAACCAGCAAAGCGCTTCTTATAACTTAAGTTTTCTCCAATTTAACGTTCACATTTGAGTTCTACTCGATGTTATAAGGGGGTGAAGATCACTAGGTTACTAAGTTTTAGTAATTAGATCCCATTTTATCTCTATTTGGGCCTTTTGTGGCTTCCTCAGTGTAGTTGATCGATCCTGGCTTGCATACAGTTCCTGTGGGCTATTTGCTATTAGAACAATATCGTCGGCAAACCTAAAGTTGTTCAGTTATTCAATTCCTATCTGGAAACCAAAGTTCTGTTTTGGAGGCATGCTGTGTCATTGTCACGCCTCTTTTCAGGATAAAAGGTTTGCCTTCTGTATGTAATTGAATTGTGGAGGCTGCTGATGATGATATTACCAATTAGCTTTACATAATTATTGTGGGTGTATATCTTGCTCCGGCCGTCTACCAACCTCTGTCCCATCCATGGGTTAAATGGAACCCTTGCCTTAGGGTTAGGTTATTTAGCCAATTAGGATAAGGGAGAACACCCCTACAGAAAAGCAAACTCTTGCCTTAGAGTTGGGACCAAACCCTGACAGAAAACCCTGCCAACTGCAATGGCGAGCGTGGCAGTATGCCGAAAATCCCTCATGAAATGACCACATGTAGCAATGGCCCTCAGTCCCCAACAGCTATTAGCTTAGCAGAGGGTGCTAAGAATCCTGGGTAACATCTAGTTTAGGGAACACAATCTTGAAAGTCTGCGCATACAACATACAAACACTTTTGGGGGAAGATAGACTGGCCGAACTAATGGCGCAAGTAGGGAACATGAATTGGGACATCATAGGTTTATGTGAAACACGGTTGAAAGGGGAACATCTGCACATTCTAAACGATGGACATGCTTTGTGCACCGTAGGACAGGATGATGGAAGCTAGCTGTGAAACAAAAGACATAAGCTGCACATCACGCAAGTATATGCACCAACATGTAACTCATATGAAGAATTTCTCCAAGCTCTCAGTGACAACACAAAGAGCATCAGAGGATTTCAATGTGAAGGTAGGGAAAAAGCAGGAAGTCAGGAAGAATGCTTTGGTAGTTTTGGACTAGGAACAAGAAATCAAACGGGGCAGATGCTGATAGATTATGCCTCGAGCAACAGCATGAAAATTGCCACAAGTAAAATGAACTTTCTAAATTCAGAGTATGAAGAAACTTCAATAATTTGGTGTTTATGTGTTGGAAACCATCTTCAGTCGGGAATCATAACAAGCTTTGCTTTTCTTCACTTGGGCTATCAGTTTATTCTCTAAAGTTAATATAAATTGTGGTATACCGATACAATATAAATATTTTGCCTATGACATAATGCATATGAACGATGGTGAGTGCAAGCGGCGAGAGAGCCTATTCATTGCGAGCTGGAAGGCTCCTCCCCTCGACGACATTTCTCGCAGATAGTTCGGCGTAATAAGCGAGCCGCGATTTGCAACGCGCGTCTGACATGACTATTAATTGGCCAATCAGAGTAGAGTACACTTGGTTTTCTTCTTGGGTGGCTCTGGGGGCTCTAAGGCGGCCAGTATGGCCTCATCAAAAACGTTTTTCAGCCCTTTCTGCAAAACGAAATAACAATGCATGAGGTGATTGCTAACTCCACATAGGAATGACGGGATAGTTCAGTGGTGGAACGTGCACTGACAACTCAAAGCCTGGTCATGACACACTCTCCTGATGACTAGGAGTTCCTCTTATCAAACCTAGCTCAAAGGAAGAAGCGCAATAACAGTTAAAGAAGGTGAGCCTTCATTCAAACTTTGCTTTTCCAAAATTTACAAAATCCTTTACCCTAGATACAGTTTTCACCACTCTGTATGACAAGCTTGCATAAAAAGATTGAACGCTGATTTCAAGCGTCTTTTGGTATTGACCGTGAATGAAGTAATTCGGTTTCCAATCATCATGACCTTACGTGTCATCTCTCCGATATCAACCACATCAGTTGATCCCCAGCGTGAGCAAATAGGTTCTAGATTACTACCCCAATATAGCAGGGTGGTTTAGTTGGGCATATACCCTTTTGTTCTAGGCTGCCGATGTGACTGAAACTACAGATTAAACTTTGACCCATGTGCTTGAAACTACAGTTTTATCTTTGACCCAATGGGCCTGGCTGAGATCTGCGACCTGATCCTGTCTTTAAAATCCCCAACTAGAGCTGTTAACTCCTAGCCCATTGCTGTATACCGATTCTTATAAGCTAGTACAAACCTGGGTTAACGCAGAGCATTCTACATATTTCACGGCTTTGAGTTCTTTAGCTAGTTTTTCGCCTTGCTCAATGCTAATTGGCTTCTGCCTGTTCTTTTGCAACTTTTCCATAGTTCCTGAAAATAGAGAACCGTAGAATATAAGGTCGCGGTCGCACGCAGAGAGACTATAAATAGCGAGTAGATTGAGTGCATTTCCATGATTTTCATTGACTTCGGCAACTTGGGTCAGAACAAGCAAGTCGACATCACCAAACAGCGGACCAACACAAGATTTTACCCGGTGGTGAGTCATATGTGATTTGCTAATTTGGCGCTGGATGCCAAATAGTTTATGGGAAAAAAGAGACTCAATTCCTAGATTGAAACCATGAGCGTTAGCCTTAGAGTACGCGAACACATCACAGTTGGGATGCACCCGTACCGGCTTTCTCATCGAATCGGGATATCCATGTCATTCCATACACTTGCTGTTACGGGGGATGAAGGATGGCGGGATAATTCAATGGCTAAACCACTTGGCTTAAGATCAAAAGATCACGAGTTCAAGTCTTAGTCATGCCAAGCGCCCTCTGTGAGTATGAGCTCCTCACAAAGAATTCCTAGATCCTACCGCTTCAACAAAAATCTGCCTTCATTAAGTCCACTAAATAGGATGGTCCAGTGAACAATAACTGAAATAATGCGGGCTTACCAACATCATCTCTGAGATCCACTTGTGTGCCGACCAGCAGGAACGGTGTCTTCTGACAATGGTGAGTGATTTCTGGTACCCACTGCAATCAGCAAACAATCAACCAGTCAGATAGATAAGAAGTGAGGCACCGTGAGAGAACGAGTCGCGAACGAATCGCGAGTTCAGACAGGGTGGGACAACTGCTGTTACACGAACATACCGATCGATTGAAAGATAGCCAGATAAATCACAGATTTCAGATAATATGAGGCTCTCTACAATCAGCTATTCCGGTCAGCGATAACCTGGTTTGAATATAAGATCACTTTTCTTCCGTTGGATAGCACCCCTTAGCAACCAGATCACTTCCAGCATGGTCGATGGTGATGCTCGTATCAGGGTTTAAATCGGGTATCGCTGGTTTTCAGCCCAATGCTGTATCCGGTGATCAATAGTCTCATCCAGAGGTTAAACCGCTTTCAATGAACATATTCGTTTTCTTACACCGCCGATTCTTACCAAATAGCTAGGAAGCTGGTCGCTGACCGAGCAAGGGATAACTGCTGTCAAACAGCAAACTGACCTTCTCTTTCACATTCTCAAATGATGACGGCGAAACGACGCCGAAGCAGACGAGGAAAACATCCGTCTGGGGATAAGAGAGGGGGCGGAGTCTGTCATAGTCTTCCTGTCCAGCTGTGTCAAACAATCCCAAGGTGTACGGCTCGCCGCCAATCATCACCGTCACTGCGTAGTTATCGAAGACCTGACAGAGAAAATTACCTTGAATCCGCTTACAGACGCATCAATATTTCCTAGATTACATATGGCTTGGGCTCCAAGGCTATCTTATTACTCTACTCGGGCACTTCGCTGTTCTAGCCGGACTTACGGACCAGGCTTGTTGGAGGGTTAGAAACTAGGAATCAAACGTGCGAGAAGCTCATTCTCACAGTGAGGAGCCCATTCTCACAGTGGGGGCTCATTCTCACAGTGAGGGGCTCATTCTCACAGTGAGGAGCCCATTCTCACAGTGGGGGCTCATTCTCGCAGTGAGGAGCTCATTCTCACAGTGGGGGCTCATTCTCACAGTGAGGGGCTCATTCTCACAGTGGGGGCTCATTCTCACAGTGGGAGCTCATTCTCACAGTGGGGGCTCATTCTCACAGTGAGGAGCTCATTCTCACAGTGAGGGCTCATTCTCACAGTGAGGAGCTCATTCTCACCGTGGGGGCTCAGCATGACTGGGACTTGAACTCGAGGTCTGCTGTTCACGAGTCAAATGCTCTCCATATTTTAGCTATCTAAAGTATATTCTAAAATGAATGCACAGCAGCCCGTGAGGTAAATGGAACTTTGGGACACCAGGTGTATACATAGGCGTAGTTCAGTGCCGCTAATGAAATGATAGAGGAGTACCGCTTGATTACTGATGGGAATGAAGATGAAATAATGTAAAATCTTCCCTTGAAAGGTCATGGTTAACCGGTGACTAACCAAAAAGCAAAATGTTATCACTAGCTAACTAGTGCAAGTGTTGAACTCTCAACAGGTATGCATCAGAGGATTGACTCAGCGACCAACTTCGTGAGTAAACGCTATCCAGGTTAAGGATCTTCTCAGTGCTAAGCCAGGGTACCCACAGACGAGGCCCGACCCGTTTGGATTTACACGTCGACGATTAACACGTTTTTCTAGAAAAAAATTGAGTGAGGACTAGCTGCTAAGTACTTACTGTTGGAACATACTCTGAAGGAAACTTGTTAGTGGTGTATGAGATAAGCAGGCATGTTTTACCCACGGCTCCATCGCCTACCACCACACACTTGATAGTCTGCATCGTTCTGGTTCACTTTGGACCAACTGACTGAAACACAACAATGGGGAGTCACTGCGATCCTAGAAGCATAAAGTACAGCAGACTCCTAGTAATACTTACAAACGCTATGAAGTCCATTCAATCCCAACGGAGGCCCAACTAGGAACACCGTGTTCCCTGAGATAGTATACCAGACGAATACTAGAGACAGGGACAGTGAATTCAGGAAAGCAGAGCTGAAGGGATCTAAGCAGACCACAACGATAGCTAGTCTTATATCATATCATTCGCTATAGAGTACTGTTTTATTCAACGGAAGTATATAACATCATGTGGCTGTTACAACAACCCAATCATATCAGTGAATCACCGACTGGTTCCAGTACTAACATGAATTCCAGTAAAACCAATCAACAGTGAGGGTAACTTATTTTGACATTGAGCCACCCCAACCTGGCAACCCAGCAAGATTAAATAACTAGGTATAATGACTAGTCAGTATGGTCTAACTCTAAGTAACTTACTCAGTTACTGAGACAGTGCTGCGTGCACAATTAGTTGATGCGAAAGGTGAAATGGCAGAGAAATTCACCAAGTCAAATTGGTGAGTGAATCGAATGAGCTTGTGGCTCATTCTCATAGAGTGAAAATGAAAAATGCGCCAATTCAGTAATTGAGCACCTCGGAAACTGAGCAAGTAATCCGTGGTCTGCATGTGATTCACTCAGTCATTCACTGATTGTGAATCCGCAACTCGTCATTGACAAAGTCGATGATATCGGCTGGATAACTAAAATCAAACGATAGAATCACTCGGGAAAGTCGTGGGTTGCATTCTACTATCCAATACAATTCCAAAGCTGGTGACCTGGTCCTGGCGAGTCAGTTACGTTAGTTAGTAGTCGGACTAGCCAACCGAGACTAGGGCAAAGCCGCAAACGGCAAAGCTGACCTGCCAAGCTTTCGCTTCAAATCTGATAGCCCGTAAGGACGCAAATGATAAATATGCTTGGTGGTAAACGTAGCTTTACCGTGTAAATGTCCAACCAAAGAAAACCTACACTCACGATGAATTAAAAACGGCGAAAAACAGATATTGTGCGGGGTCCAACACCACCGATCCACCGACGACCTTATTTTCAATCAAAATGGCAGCTCATTTCCTACTTGACGTCATATATAGGTCACCGAATCATCGCCCGGTCTATTTTTACTCAGGTCTCCTATTGGTTGATAAAAATAGTCATCGGGAATCCCTTGAGAGGAGCGGCGTTTGCTTCAAAACGAATACATTTCAATGCTGTTTACAAGCAAATTAGTATACGACTAGACTATTCGCTATACAAAGAATGGTGTTATGCATGCTTACATCACCCTGACGGATGATAGAGTCCGCAGCCGATACGAAAGACAAGAGAGCAAACTAGTTGAGTCTAACAGCCTATCAAATGGCGCTGAAATTATTACTATTATATTATAGCAGATTAGCAATGCTGAACCCAAACTCTGGTACTACGTTGAAAACTTTGCTTAGCTTGATTAGATCATAATACTATCATACAGAGAATGTGTTCAATGAGTAAAAGAAACAACCAATGGAGACGAGCCAATTCAAAATAAAGAGATCATGAAATACCGACTGCCACCTGACTTTGATTGATCTGGTGCGATTTTCTACTAATCGACCACCTCCTAATTAAGAATTCTCTGCTATTTTCAAATTGCTACAGGCTTTGTATACCAAGCTTGGTGTAAAATGTGTCCCTAATGATACTAGCACCTTATTCAAAGGAATTGCCAATTTAAAGACATGAAGAAAGCTGTTTTACACATTCTAAAGTGATTTAATAACACCTGTATCATCAACACAAAAATATGATATAGAATACAGAAAATATTACACCCAAGTTTAAAAGGTGGCGAGCAACGTTAGCAGACTGGGCGGATGATCAACATTCTGCAATTATTCGCTTATGTGGATTCACTTTCGATTTATTATACAGAAAAACAAGCTGAATGATAGGGCTAGACCTTTATGCGATATCAGACCAAAACCACCTATTAAATTTGAATGGCATGGGTTAGTCTATGGTAAGATAGCCATGGACTTCCAGTTCTTGAATGTGAAGATATCTAGCTGGAATACCAATCATCTGCAGCTGTACTATCTTTCCAGTCAGAGTATGATAGCAGGGGTACTCCTTCTCAGCACCTGGGGCCAAAATCTCCTCCTGAATGTTACAAAGTGTCGAGTCATCTTCAAGATCTTCTGCTGTTTTGGCGACCTTGAAGGTCACACTGTGAAATCGGGTATTAGTCTCTACTATAGAAAGAGAATAACTGGGTTACATCCTACTCTGGCTGAGCGCGACCTTATGCCTGCTTCAAACGGCCGAATCTGGCTCGCGTTAGAACACCGCCTTTGATCTCAGCACAGTGCGAGACGGGGCGGATAGCGCGGTACTGGTGCCGTGCTGTTCGGCCTGGTTCGCTCTAGGAATGGTGCTTTAATGGAATCGGCAACAATTTGAGAAAGGAGAGAATAATTCCCTATAAAAATATATGGATTCTTAGCTTTTTATGCGGAGTTGTCCTTTCCTGCTGGTTGATGTAGCAGGTCCACTTTAGCTTCATCAAAGCGCGAGCTTCGTCTGCTGGACACACCGCCTTTGAAGTTGAGCATGCCATGCTGCAGGCGCACCTTCAGATTCGGCCATTTGACGCAGGCATTAGTCATCTGGCTGCAGGGGGTTGTGACCTTGCTTATCATTCCTCAGAGTAGGAGACAGGTTTTATGCTACGACCTTACACGCTTTCATTGATGGCAGTACATAATAGCGGCGTTACACTGATAACAAATCTTGAATTTGACCATATTTCTTTAAATGTCGCGGTTTTTCCTTGTCGGGTTAGAGATTTGTTTGTTAACCCGTTACGCCTTTTGCATGGAGCACCACAAGTGGGTCAGTAACAATGCTCCACCTCATGGTGAGGTGAGGCTTTGTTATGAAATGGGGTTTATGTCAGCATCTCATACTAACATCGGGTCAGCCATGACCGGGATCCTAATCCAGGCTGTCACTATTGCGATCCGGCACTCTACCGCTGAGGTATCTCGCTATCCCGGAGACAAAAATAAGTCAATCAAAGTGTACATACTGTGAACGTTTCAGATTGGATTGACAGCAGTTGGAGCTTGCAGGGATCGTGAGCAGTTGAGATATTCTGGAAGTTGCAGGTTCATTTGACTGTACGGAAAAGATTGAAGTTAGCCTAGGCCTGCTTCAAGCGACTGAACTTTGCGATGCACCTTTTGGTGCGTCGTGTTGAGCATTGATGTGATGTCTCACAACGCGGGTGCACCAGCTAGCACACTTATAAGAATGCGGTACTATCTGGCGAAGCTCTTTGACACTGTTTTAATCCAATTTCTATAGCAAGGGGCGACAACTCTGCATTGACATCCGCTCGGGTATAGGAGTTTTAATAAGGAGTTGTCATCCTTGCCATTAGGTGCAAGGATTCTACTAAAACATTGCCAAAGTGCGAGTGTCAAAGCTGAGCAACTCCTTTAAAGTCCGGCATACTCTTAACCAAACCAAATCAGGGTCCTATGAGACCCAACAGACCTCATATGCTATACTCAAGAGGAATACACCTAAAGGTCTAAAAGAGGTCTTTCAGCTAGAGGCGTTTTGAGGTCTTTCACAGAGCTTCATCACTTCTCCTCGTAATGGAAAAATACATTCACACTCTACCAAAGCACCCACTAATATGATCACGGGCTACAAGCCTGAATGAACGATCTATGCTACACCCAATTGATATTATACTCTTGACACTATAAACTGAAGAAGGTGGCTGTCTCTTCATATTGAGCTTCCCATATAAAACACCACCACATCACCATCGCAATAATTTTATCATAATATTATCACAGTTACTATCCAATCCTTGAACAGTAAAATTATTACTACTACTGCTACTACTGCTGCCTCTATCACCACCGCCAGCTACAGTTGCCGATAATGCTACCAATACTGCTACTGCAACCAGTACAGATACCATTAATCAGCTACCACTACCACTAAAACTTCCGATACCGTAATCGATATTAATATCGCTAAACCGCTAACACTGCTGTTGCTACTGCTGCTACTAGCTCTGCTGTTACTGCTGCTGTCACGGTTTCTGCTGTCACGACCAATGCCTGACTGACAAATATGACAAATCACTCACCCAACATTGTTGATGGTCGGTTCCAGATCTTTATCGCTATCACGTCATACAGCGCTGCCAAATTCACTCGTAACCATGGAGTATCAATCGCCAATGTATGAGCGCCTCTTCCATCTTGCACCACGCCATCAGTCAAGTACTCGAGTTCCCAATTTTTATCTCCAACGTATACGGAAGAAGCGCTCACAGGTTTTCCTAAATACAACATAATGGCCATTATCTCAGTTCATACACAAGCTTGCTCCGCATCCGGCTGACAAGAAATGATCAAATATTTCAATCCTGAGATGGTTTGTTGACTACTTTGGTCTACTCTACATCTGGTATAGTTTGGAATGCATCGCATATTCAAAGCCGCTTGTATATAGGAGCCTTTGACAAGTCGACTGATACCCTGTCCAAAAGCAATGGCTTTAGAAAAGTAGGAATTAGCTTAGTAGTTTAGGTAAATGCCATGGTTACCGCAAAGAGGCTTGATTATTACGTGGGGAATAATGAGTCACCATAGATTGTTCAGCTCTAACCGATGAGTTAAAGCTGGGAGAGGACAAGTCTGATCCGATCAAAGTCCATCCTAAACTCAACTGTGTTTCCTTGTCGCGACCGTATGTTTGAATGCTCGCGACCAAAATTTTTGAAAAGACTTTGGTCGCGAGCACGCGAATGCACCTATTGGTGGACAAACCAACTGGATGGGAAAACCCACATGATTTAGTATGCATCCAGTTAACAAAATTATAAAACTCTGCTACGTGCCATGAATTTTGACCTAGACTGCCTGCTGGACTCTGTTGTGGCCCCAAGCTTTCATTTTTTACTAAAAACAGCCTCTGATTTTCATGCACGCTATAATGTCAAAATATCCTGTTGTCTTTACGTCACCTGTGTGAGGTAAAACTTTGAAGTAAAATCGGATCAAATAATTTATTTGAAATACACCCATGGGCGGGCCACTACAACAATTTAGGTGGCAATACTGGGACCACAATAATTATATAGTGGTTATCGATAAATATATTCGCGTCATTTCAATCAATTGCAATGAAAAAATTTCAGTCAAAGTCGCGTGAACACACAGTTGCAGTCAAAAGACCAAAGAGTTGGGAGGATTTCCAATCGCATTGGAATTGTCCTCTCTCTCAACCTCAACTCCTCGTTCAGAGCCACGATATCGTTCAGAATTTCATATTCCAATGTAATAACTTAATCTCTTTGTGGCCTTGACTTTGGTAACCTTGAATTTGCCTAACTGACCCACTTTCAATCGCGAAATTCTGTTCCGATGACTTCGTGGTCACAATCTTGACAGTCGGACACATTATTCAAACTTGCACTTTTCGGTTGCACTATGAAGGGGTGGAGCTGCAATTTTAATCGAAATCTTGTTCAGTTCCAAAAAGACTGATAATGCGATTACAGTTATTATACCTAAAGCGATGTCTGTCTGAAATGGTATTTCACCATTCATGCTATATGTTCTGCCAGTTGTAACAACTTCCACGGTTCGCACTGTACTTCCCAGAATGCACTTCTGAGTAATGGCATCCCATGTGAATGCCTGACAGATGTCTTCGGAAAGACATTCAAGAGTGCAATCGTATAGAGAATTCTTCGTGAGCGGTGAGTCAAGCTTATCTGTTAAGCCACGTCCCCAGCTCAGTGTCTCAAAAAGACCTACAAAAAATACACAGGCAGGCTAGATAGGATAGATACCGGTGTCCTCGCAGGCGTTATGGCTTAGCATGGAGCATTGCCGCCGGGGCAATATCAACGATCTACCCCATAGAGAGGTTTTGTTTTGCTTAAAAGTAGAATTAAAGCGTGGAGCTCATACTCCTGAATGGACCCCACCATGACTAGATTGCGACTCCAGTGCTCCACCACCAACCTTTTTTTTCGTTTTCCCATTCATATGCTAATGCCATTGCAAACAAAGTGTGTCAAGGTTTCTTAAGACTAGGTTTGATAATATCTAGACAACTGGATTTTTCGTGTAATATAGTACTCGACCCTCGCTTCCCAGCAGTCATACTTGGAGTGATCCTCTCCGAAGAATAATGCGAAAAACCCACGGTATGAATTTTTGATCAATTTTCTCTGAGTGACAGTGGAAGTTAGATCTAGCTCGGTTGGTAAAAAGCCTTCATTTGAAATCTATAGAATGTTGGTTCAAGTCTCTCTGCCGGCGAGGTTTTTTTCTTGTAGGAGCCTTTAGCATGCACCCCTCACTCCAAGTTCCCAGTCAGGGTTCGGACAACCACGGACCAGTGAATAAGGGTCTAAATTACTCCACGGTTGTTAAAAATCCACCTCTCCCTTCTGGAGAAGAGTAGCTTAGTTTCAGCAGGTGATGTGTGAGCTGATTTCGATTGGCTAACCCCCAACCAGGAGCCATAATTTGTGCTCCGTGATAAGCCGTAACTGGTGAAAAACAGGTATCTAGTCCGGCGGCAGTCCCATACAAGAGAGAGAAACTATAGCAAGCACAGAACTCACTGTTATTAACAAACTAATAGAATGACTAGTGATATTTACCTGATTTTTTTGCAGCTTGGATAGTACCAGTTGCTAGTAATAGCAATCCAGCTGTTTCCACCACATTTTGCCAATTCATGGTTTGCCCGCGTTTAGATTTATGACATGTGAAATGCATTCGAATCTTAAACGTATGCTTGTAACTCTGCACATAATATAAAATCAATCTCCATACTGCAACAGATGTCACTGGTGCATCAATGTATTAAATAATAGATAATATCGTTTAAACAGCGGTTTATAATCCTTAAATGTGGTTTTTTTAGTATTAAACTGATTTTATATTCAACTTCAGTTAATTTAAGTATCATGTGTCAATGCATAATTCATGATAGAAAGTGTGTGAAGGGTGTGCATGCTGATGGCAATACCTATAATTACTACGAATCTACACAAAACATACCACATAATACCGTATTAAAAACACCACATACAGGCATCACTGCCAGACATCTAAACTATGGAGACACTCTAATTCCACGCTTAGACAAAAATGAAGGTTGTGGGCATAAAAATTGATGCTAACTGGCAATGGAAACGTCGAATTCTCAAACAAAATGATGAATATGCCGATGTCACTTAATGATTGATGATGTTATAATTGCTACAAAGACTTCCCAAATACAACTGCAGCATGTCAGACCATTTTTTGAGAGCACATAATACAAGGTAACGTAACCCTACCGCAGTGGGTGAAAAAGGGCTTTATTTTAATTCAGGTGGCCAGTGCGTTAGCCAAATAGACCAAGGTCATGCGGACATGAGAATTCGCATTGGCAACTAGATAAAATGCGAAAATCTAGCGCTTTCGTCTGTCCGAACAACCGTGACAGCGAGTCAACGTATTTTCCTCGCTATCGCACGATAGACCCTGAGTCGCCTCATCCTAACGCATTCAGGTGACTTGTCATATCGAGCAGAAAACTCCAATGCTTATGAAAGATCAGGCAGTATGGCATGCTGCCAGTGTGTTAGCTTGTCTGAAAATGCTTTTAATCTAGTCTATGCAAAAGCCTGAGGTGACTTATTAATAAGGCTAGTGTTAGTACAATCTTAGACACGGTTATGGCTGCAATAGGCATTAGCCCGCTAATGCTTGTTCTGATGAGTAGGATTGCAAATAGTAATATAGGATCAAGGCGTCAACAGATCAGAAAAAAGGAGATTATTTTAAATCCATCTACAGAACAGGATCTTGTATATTATATACTATTACATATACATATTATATATTGTATATTAGTTGTTTTAGTGTGATTTCGGTCAGACGCAATTAAAAAATTACAGACACCATCATGCGAAGAGACAAGTGTAATTGAAAACTGTTTCGGGCTCACCGGGGTTGTCAACATCTTGCATGTCAAAGGACAGAAAAGTGTCCCGCCTGATTTACAACACCGATCGAAGCGGCCCGTGAAGTGACCCCAAAATAAGTAAGCGATCTATAGATAGCCTTGACACACCCACTTTGAGGCACAGAATTCTATTCGGGTGATCGATTTCACCTTCAGACAGAGTGAAGGTGCAGACAGAGTGAAGTTGCAGACAGAGTGGAGGTACAGACAGAGTGGAGGTACAGAGTGGAGGTACAGAGTGGAGGTACAGACAGAGTGGAGGTATAGACAGAGTGGAGGTATAGACAGAGTGGAGGTACAGACAGAGTGGAGGTATAGACAGAGTGGAGGTATAGACAGAGTGAAGGTGCAGACAGAGTGGAGGTACAGACAGAGTGAAGGTGCAGACAGAGTGGAGGTACAGACAGAGTGGAGGTATAGACAGAGTGGAGGTACAGACAGAGTGGAGGTATAGACAGAGTGGAGGTATAGACAGAGTGGAGGTATAGACAGAGTGGAGGTACAGACAGAGTGGAGGTATAGACAGAGTGGAGGTATAGACAGAGTGGAGGTACAGACCGAGTGGAGGTGCAGACAGAGTGGAGGTACAGACAGGGTGAAGGTGCAGACAGAGTGAAGGTGGAGACAGAGTGGAGGTACAGACCGAGTGGAGGTACAGACCGAGTGGAGGTACAGACCGAGTGGAGGTACAGACAGAGTGGAGGTATAGACAGAGTGGAGGTACATGGTTCATAAAAACGCACTTTTCAGGAGCACGTTCGAGCAGTGACACTGAAAATGCGTATGAAACACCAAAATCCGATCACGCAAATTCACCTACTATTATTATTATAATTTATATTATTATACTATATTATAATTTCAATTATATATAGGATCTAGTCAACTATTTGTTCAACTATTTTTCCATTGCAAAACACTGTTGAACACGAAAACCTGGTTTCCTATAGTCCTCCCAAATATGGTTTACTATTTAGCGGTGGTTTATGGGGCAAAATTGCTTACCCGAAACCTAATCACAAAGCAATATCATGGACAGCCTTGAGGACTTCAGCTCTCTACAGGCCACCCATATTTCCTGCCTGTGTCAACTGTTATTTACCTTTTCAGCAGCTCGTTCCTACATACTGTATGTGTCAGATGTCTTGGTACCATCACTTTCTGTGCACCCCTAGAGTTCTCTTCTCTATAACGATGTCCAATCTCTAAAGCTCAGATTATTGAAATGAGGTATTCTACCCGAAGGCAGGTTTCTCATCACCTGCATGGCTTATCATGGTGTCATCATTGCTATCGTCAGGTTCCTGATTGGGGTCAGTCAACCTAAGTCTTCTGCTTTCGCATCACCAGCCAAGACTTTGGCTACTCTTCACGAGAAGGTAGAAAGTTGGATCTTTGACAATGGTGCAGGGATTTTCACCCCTATCCACTGCATGGTTGTGACTTGGAACCTCCAGTATTGTTACCCTGCTATTCCAAACCCATGCTAGCAATATGAAGCAAGAAGCTTGCTCAAAGCCCGTACCAGAAAAACACCCAGCCGGCAATGAGGGTTGAACCTGTGATCCATAGATTGCAGATCTGGGCTCAGGTTATTACAGATTAAAAAGAACCCCTAATAGTTTATTTCCTTGTACGCGTTGATACCTTTCCCGATGTTGTAAGAATTTGTGTAACCACTGGTAACCACTATTGGAAGCTTCGCTAATTTTCTACGATTAATGGATCATTGTTAGGCAATGGATTTGTCACTATAAAACTAATAGCGACCGGAGATTTCCTGGTTGTAATTTGTCTTGGTAATCCTCTGTGTGGACATGGAGCCTTAGGTTCAAGTCATATGGGCTATACTGCCTCATGTGATTTAGAGTAATCCGGGATGCTCTTGCCACTTGTCAGTTGGGGGAAGAGTGTTTTTGTGTTGATTTTTGTGCACATGAAAGCTTTTCTTTATCATTGAAAAATTTTGGTAGTGTTAGCATAGCTTTTCAGTCAAAATTTAATACATTATTCACACTTGCCATCATGTGGTTGTACCTAGAAGAAGGTAATTAGTTAACCTCAACCTGTTCGAAATGCTAAATCGCTCATTGTAAAGATGTGATTTTTTTCAAACAGGGTTGATCAAAGTCCTTCTGATTGAATAACTATCAGCCAATGGGAGTACGAGTTGCTTGTTCCGATAGGGAAGTAAAACCTGAGTTACCTGTTTCCATGACGATGAATGCATTAGAACCTTTATTATAAAAGCTGTAGGGTAGAACGGGTCTTCTCAAAGGGTCTAAGACATTGGTTTCAACTAACATTACCTAACCATTCATACTCAGTGAGGCAACATGCAGATTTTGGTAAGTTTGATGATATTTATCTCTTATTTATTTCATCGGTTTACGCAAGCGGCAAGCGCCATGCTTAGAGCCCATTCTTTTTCTGGATCTTCTCAGTCCAGTGACAACATTTTATTGTTGCTCAGTTCAGTGTTTTATTCGCGTGGCTTAAACCAGAAACTGCCTGGGAGGAGCTCATACTCACAGCGGAAGCTAGGCGTAGTCAGAGTTTGAACCAATCGGATATATCAGGGTTTTTATCAATCTAGTTTTGTCTCAACTATCTATCGTAAAACTCTGGTCGATCATAAAAGTGCATTTACATGCCTTCATTTGTTTTTCGTCTGAAAAGTGTATTTCAATCACCGAAAGTGACAGATGCTTTTTTGGATCGCGCTTTTCGATTGCGCTCTTGCGCAATTTAGCACATTTCGCGACCGAAAGCAAATGCACCTAATTATCCAAGCTCCTACCACTCCAACAAGCCTCAGTCAAGAGGCCCATTGAAAAGGATGGCCTGAGTGTCAGTATAAAAAAATTAAAGCGAATTATTATGAGAAACGCTGAGTCAAATATACCAAATAGGCCAATCACAGCCCCCCTCCTCACAGCTGTTCTGTCAGAGACATGAAATCGGAGACCTTGCTCAGGAGAGAATGACTTCGAAACAACTATGGTAACGGGATTTGGGTTATCGTAGGGGTTTAGTAATGGGGGCCGGGAGTTGTTTACGCGCTTGAGACATGGTCGAGTCATCATAAGCCTCATACCAAGCTCTAGTTGATAGTTAATTCAGAAGTGTTCTTGTGCAATAAACAAGTTAGGATGATAGATGAGATGATAAACATCCTATGTGATCCATTGGAGCTGTGAAAATATGCAACAGGTGGGGC
>Ga0224511_10000472_pt1 | contig 19334 bp, 18 predicted proteins | sample SF_May12_sed_USG_2_FD_169988 | JGI IMG/M metagenome (GOLD analysis project Ga0224511, IMG submission 169988) | Sediment microbial communities from San Francisco Bay, California, United States - SF_May12_sed_USGS_8_1 | ecosystem: Environmental > Aquatic > Marine > Sediment | place: USA...
ATTATGTCAACCCCGCATGATGTCCCGTTTTCAGATAAAAGCCCCCCCCTTATCTAGAGTTTCGTGAGAGTGCATGTCGAATAAATGCGATAAATTATGTCATCTGTTGATGTTTGTTATCAATGTTGCTTGTAACAATGTTTACATCTTTTTATTTAGGATAACACGTATGTATTTAGGATATTGAATTATAAACTAATCAAACTAATTTTTTTGTATAATTTCCTTTTTATGTAAACTGATATGAACATGTTTTCACTTTATGTAAATTACAACATTGTAAATAATAGTGATAGTACTTGTTCAAGTTCTGTATATCATATTAAAATATGTATAAAGCATCGTTTTGAAAGAAGTTTGCATAAACTTCTACATGTAATTATTGAACATACCTTAAAATTACATAGCATTTAATCTATGAACTTTTTATAGCGATCTTCTACTTGTATGTATAATATACATACAAGTAGAACATCGCTATAAACAGTTCATACATGTACATATAATATATAAGAAAGTCTTAAAGAATTGTAAGGAGATGCATTTCTTGAGACAAAACGTACTAGTAACGCCATATATAAAGTAATCGATTGCCTTTACTACCCTTCACCTTTAGTTTGTACTCAAGGGCGCCTTAACAGCCGGCAATCGGATGGATGCAGAGAGACAGGAAGTGGATAGACAGGTGGACCAGGAGACAGAGCGGGAGCACGTGGAGCAGGAGGTGGCGCGCCGTCGCCAGGAGCGGAAGGACAAGCGCCAGTACGTCGTTCAGGAGCTTGTACAGACGGAGAAGGACTACATCGCCTCACTCAGTCTTATATATGAGACATTCCTAGGCCCTAATGCGAGCAAGGTATATCGCCAAAAACAACTGTGAATTGGTCTATAAGATAATGAACTGTCCATTGGATATGTTGTTTTAATTTATAATTAGAGTTCCGCTCATGCGCAAAGCAGCGTCGATAGTTTGGCATCTTTCATTGGCATTGATAAACGACTTCAATAAAACCGAGACTGCTATTTGCTCCATGCAAGCTATGAGTCCTTGGGACTTTACCTTTTACTAAGTTTAAATCAGCTCTGACATATTGCCCGTGTTGTTGGGTTCTACAGCACGCGGGCGTTGACAGTGGGCACCTGTGCGGTAACGTGGAGGAACTACTCGAGGTCTCCATGAACCTGCTAACCCTCTTGGAGAAGGCCACTGTGGGCAAGGATTTCCAGCAGCAGATTATAGGTAGCATATGGTCGCTACTCATAGCAAGGACTCTTAGGGGCTAGGTTAACACACGATTATGCCTTCATTCATTGATTAAAAGAAAAATTGGTCGCCACGGTAATTTTTTCACAAAAAGCAACACCCAACAACAATGACTTTGGCTATGTTTTCATTTAATTTATTTTCTTGAAAAAAGAAGGTTTGCGTTGATGTTTTAACTTTACATATCTATATGATTTAGAAGATGCATTGACTCATTCTATAATTTACAGGCCCCTGTTTCGTAATAGTGGCCAAGGATATGACAACAGTGTATGCTCCCTACTGTCGAAACCACGACGATGTCATTGTCCTTCTTGAAAAGGTATTCACATGTCTTAGTTTTATGTTTAAATCCAATACATCGAATAAAAAAGGTTATACGTGTATACTGCCTTTCAGATTGTCTTACTTTTCCTTATATATTTATACAGTATAATAAAAATACGGAGATCAAAGCGTACTTTGATGAAATCATACGGGGACTACAAGACGGCCATATGGTGTTCGATATAGGGGCAATGCTTCTCAAGCCGGTGCAAAGAATACTCAAATACCCTCTCCTCCTCAACGAACTCGCAAAGGTATCTTACGTATTCAATAATGTTTTGATTCATGAGATCGTAAAACTTAAACAATATCTAGAAATTAAATCTGTGTCAAAACAGTGTAGATTCAGTGACATTTTTATTGATGCCTATCTTTCTGATTCCCTCCACACCAAGGCTACTGAAGACGACCACAGCGATAAGCTGGAGCTGCTTGCAGCCATAACGGTCATGACAGATGTCGCCCAGGCAATCAACGAGTACAAGAGACGGAAGGACCTAGGTACATAACCCTGCCAGAGTAGAATGCACATTTATAAGCAATGACCACTGAGCTCTTGTTTTATCCACTAAAATGAAAGGAATAAGCTAATAATGGTTCCTTTGATACCCGTCACAAAGGTAGACATGTTTACAAAAGATGTATGTTATGTATGTTTTAATAATCACACGTTCATGTCTAACACAAGAATGTTTGCTATATTCAGCCAATGTTTACCTCAACTGCAAAAATGTACCTCTTTGTTCCAGTGTTTAAATACAGAAATGATTCTGAAGCCAGTCTTAGTGACAAATTGTCAAAACTTAATATTCACTCCATTGTGAAGAAATCATCCAGAATGAAAGTATGTACATATTGTGCAAATATTTGTTAGCTCTTTTTGGAATAATTTGTAAAAATAGATATTTAATTAAATGTTCAAAATCAAGATAAAATAAAAACAAGTTAGAACATTAACTTATAATACGAGTGTAAACATACACTAAAATGTGTCTGAAAAGAAAATGCCAATAGTTGATATCTCTGACTTTTCCATATTTTCTAGGTACATAATTAAACACCCGTGGTTGATGGACATTTTAAAATACCAAGGTTAATTGATTATGTGGTCACTTTGTACTATTATTGGTTACAGGAACATGTCTCTGCTAACCTGGGATTAATAGAGCAGACGCGGGACCCAGTAATTGAGCGAGAGGAGAGTCGCTTGCGTTGCCTGGAGAAGGGCGTCCGTGTATTTGTGGATAATGTCAAGGTCTACATGGAGGAGGTCAAGGTCAGTCTCGATAGTTTGACTGGATGCTTCTAGCAACTGAAGTTACAGCAAGGTTATGTTTTGTTGAATATCTGAACAGTGTCGACTGTAAAGCGTAAGCGAGTAATTAGAACCGTAACGTTATAGTAATGTGTAAGCGTTAGACTGCAGCTAGATATTTATAATACACGGCATCAAGGTAACGTGATTGGTGTTAGTCATGGTGTAAACACCGAACTCGTACATCCGATGCACTCTGTTGTAGGCAAGTGTGAACATCCAGGAGAGTTTGATGCTGGCAGTGCAGGATTATTTTGGCGACCAAAGAGACTCTACACAAATAGTCATGTACAAGAAATTAAGCAACAAAATCCTCATCACCTTCATGCCGATATTTGTAAGTATTGACAAAAGACATTTTTCTATACATGGTAACTATGCTCCCGTTTAGGGCGTGTTGAGGACATGCTTTTACTACATTTAAAGGTCCAATGAAACATTCAATGACCTTTATGTTATGAGTAAGACTTTAAAAATGTAATTTCTATAGTGAAGTTGTGTTGTGATGTCCCTTGAAAAGGCCTAATGTACGTGTACCCTGAATATGATTCCTGATAAATATTTTTGCAATGGCTGAACATTGATGTAAATTGACTATGGTTTCTGCAGACTCACCAGGTGTATGAGTGCGTGTTGCTGCCACTGGGCAAGCTGCTGCACATGTTTACCGGGCCCTTTAACCTATTTGAGAAACGTTACGACAAGCTCCTCGACTATGACAACATGAAACGCAAGGCCGAGAGCGACAAGGTAACAGGACGGACATATTTTGTCAGTAAATAACCTCTGTCTGTGAACAGCTTCAATAAAACAGAGGCTGCTGTTTTATCGTGCATGCTATACTTCCTGAGGGCCTTTCCTTTCATCTGTTTATATGCATTTAGTTGTGTTCTCTCCGTTATGTTGTTAACTATCTTAATTATATGTAGCGCGGGTTCCAAGGGTTGTCATCGCCGGGAGTGGCAATGTTGGTTAAGCTCCCATTGCCTAAAAAGTGCTCCCAATGGCTTGCGTAAAATATAGCCTCTGACTACCAAGTCCAGCTCCTGGCCTGCACCCGTGGCTTGTAAATAGCCCGGCGGACCTGCTACTACTAACAGGAGAAGGGACAAAGGCGGACCTGTGGCGCCATAACCACTGCTTCGGGTAGATGGAGCTCATTAGCATGGGAAGGCAGTCTGTCTAGGAGAAGGAAAACTCTTATTCCAAACCAAGGGAGACAACCCTTCCAAAACACCACTGCCTTGTGGTCAGTCGTTGGGTCGACAAGGGCTTTGGGAGAAGTAACCCTAATCAACCTAGAATGTTAAAATCGGAGATGCTTGGCCATTGGCACTCTCGAACAAACCACGGCATCACGTAACTACGCTACCAGCGAACGCCAAGAAGAAGAAGAAGTAAATGTAAATGTACAACAAAGATTCAATCGACTGCCGTCCATCAGTCGATATTATACTTACAAGAAAATCAATGCCGTTCAAATCAGGTTTTAAACGTTTTTAACGTTTAAAAGAAACTGTTCATTATCAACAAAGCTTTTGAAATTAGATACCAGTATTATATGTATTGTGTTAATTAGCCCCATTGGCCCCATGGTAAATGTATGTATCTGATTGCTTGTTGGACGCACTGGTTTTTCATTGATCTTTTCTGTATGTGTACAGTACTGATGAGTACTAAGTGCCAAATGTATGTAGGTAAACTCTAGAACGCTACATTCTGCTGTACGCCAGGGGCTTGAGCGCGCGATGCCGGCAGCCCGCCAGGACTACGAGGCCCTGAACGCCCAGCTGCTGGACGAGCTTCCCACCATGTTCCGGCTCGCCGACTCGCTGTTCCGGGACAGTGTGTGCTCCTTTCTGTACGCACAGAAACAGTTCACCGACAACATTCTCAAGGAGATGGTAGCAGCAGGAGACAAACTCGTAAGAAGTTCTGTAACACTCATTTTCAGGATTTACAAGATCGTGTTATGCGATCAAGCAGTCTGTTCATACCCATGGTGGTAATAAATTATTCGTCTATTAGGGCGGTGACGATATGGCTTTTTGAATTGCATTTCAATTTGAAGAAAACAAATTGTTCGGTTACGTTCATCATGTCTCTATGTGTGTACTACAGGTACACGTGTCATGTACAGAGAGTGTGATGGGGCAGTTCAACGTGCGACACGCGGCTGTCGTCGACCGTCTCGCTCTCCTGGCGTTCATGCGCAACTTAAGCCTCTTGGTAAACTATTTACTATTAAGATAATGTAGTACATTTAAGTAACTTATCTGTTCATTTGATACAAATCAAACAGACAAATTGTTTGAAATAAAAAAATATTACACGTGTGTACACGCTTCTATATACTCTGTCGTTACACATCAGACTGAGGCTGTGCCGCAGACGGACAGCCAGCGTGTGCAGGTCACCAAGCAGTATCCCGCGAAGCTGTTCCTGGTGACGGAGATGTACACCGCCGTGGACAGGACGGACATCAGTGTGTGTGGCGGGGACGTTGTCGGGGTCATCAAGGAAAATGACCCCTATAACAATTCTAAACGGTGGTTGGTTGATAACGGAGGTACGTAAACTATTAATTGATGACCAAATTAGGCATTTTCATTTTTGTAATTCATATGTTCTAAATGTAACCGGATATTTATCGAAACCGAACATTAAAATAGTTTCATTGTATATAAAACAATCGAAGTTTTTATATATTCCCACTTCAGTAATGAAAGGCTTCATTCTGCGGGAGTTGTTGGTTCCGATGTCTCGCCGCCCGTTAACCTCTTCATTGACTAAAACAGTATGGATTTACACTTGTGCAACAATAAACATTATATGGTTGATGCTTAATATTGATTTGGCGTTCGATGAATCGATGGTTTAAAAAAATACTACGGCATGTTGTATGCTGCCTGAATTGAACTTTAATATTTAGTGGGTATAATATTATTGTCAATAAGAAAGCATGCATTGTTTTCCATTTATTGGTTACGTTAAAACAATACAAATGTTTTTTTATTCAACAGACTGAGGCAACCCCGCAGACAGATAGTCTGCGTGCGTGTGTTACCCATCAGTATCCTCCTGATCAACTGTACCAGGTCACAGAGACGCATTTGGCCGTGGACAACATCAACATAACTGTGTTTGAAGGGGATGTTGTTGGCGTTATAATGAAGAAAGACCCCAACGGCAACCGGGAACGCTGGGTCGTTGACAATGGAGGTTGCCAATTGATGATAACTTACAATTTACATAATGAGTGACGGGAGAGTTAGACTGCATCATCTTACGTAGATCACATAAACTTAATCTCGTTGAATTGTCACATTTTTACTTTCGTTTTTTTACGCTCCTTGAAAACATTCGGGGGAGCATATAGTCGCCTGGTTATCCGTCCGTCCGTCAGTCCGCCCATCCGTACGTCCCGAATTCGTTTCCGGTCCATAACTTCGTTATTTGAAGTCGGATTTTAAGACTATTTCAAAGAAATGATCACCATATTGAGACGAAATGTCGCGCGCAAATTTGGGTCGCTACTTTGAAGGTCAATGTCACAGCATGACCTTGCAGCAAAATCGTGTCTAGCCCATAACTTCGTTATTGATAGTAATACATCTAACCTTTTTTGTGACAAAGTACCTATTCGTGGATCATCACCCGTCTTTGACGGTCTCTTGTTTACTTTCACATCGACATTTCTTTTATCTTGCAGTGATGAAGGGTTTTATTCCACACACAATACTGACCAAGTTTGATGCCAGACACCTATGCGCGGAACCTTCTGGTATGATGTGTGTACATGATTTACATAAAACATTACACGTATTATGTTTGCATAACTTGAAAAACAATCTGAAATTTACATAGTGTAATTATAACTTTATGCTGTGCTTCCAGGCAGTTCACAGGAACGCAGTGTACAGTATGTTGAGCGTTACGCAGATGTTCCCACTGGCGAGGAGAAGGCGGCAGACCAAGCTGACAATGATCATAAAGGAGCAGACAGTTAGCGCACTGGCGATCTAAACATCCACAAAATGCTTATGTTCCTGTGCATGTCTGACCTTAATACCAGGTTTGAGAAATATTGTACAAAAGCATAAACATTTATCATACCAATAGACAAATGGTTTTCTTTTATTAAAGACAACCAACTTGTATTACAACACGCTAAGTTGCGTTAGTGCTCAACATCCTTCATATTGACTATAAACACTGGAATTCATGTAAAAAGTAAGGAACGGTTTTTTACTTACCTTGTCCGTCAGTCCTTATTTTGGTGTTATCTGTAATCGACGTCATGTCTGATTTTACAAGAATGTTTATCTTAAATGTTAAATGGTATACTTGTATTATCAATTTTTGTTTCCGATCGACTGTGTAAGACTGTCTGCTAGTTGTAGCAATGATGAGACATTGTTTAAGTACCATTACGTCACGATGGTATAACCACACGACATAATCTGCCAAACTGGGAACCGCAATCTGTTGGTTGTGATGCAGCTTTCTCTCGTCGCCATCGTATGGTCACAACTTGATCATTAAGATATTTGAATTTTACTCAAAACGGCATGAGAATTGACACTAGATGGTAACATTACCCTTCGTTAATATATAATTGTGTATATCTATTGTTGTATGGCTTTGAATTATTTCAGTCCCTGTGTAATGATAGATCACGTTTGGATGATTCTCATAATAAACATGACTTCTCCAATCACTGTGTCAATAACTGTTATTGCTAAAAGTCATATTGATAAGAAGAACTGTATTTTATATTGCGAATAATCTATTATTTTTGATAGATTGAAAACAAATACTCTTGTCATTTTTCTTTGACTCTACTTACTCTGATTTATGTATTGTTGTTTTAATACGTTTAGAAAAAGTTGTTACCCACCACGTCAACGAAAACGCGAAACGCTGTGTTGTCACCCTTATAGCATGACACATTCATAAATCGGCTTGATCAATGTTCTAAATTTCATTGCAAACAAATACAACTGTCATAATTCAGACCTTCTGTAACGATGATGCATGTTCTGCGTGACATGTTTGATTAAGTCCAGTACCAGTTATGTTTGGAGGAGAAACGAAATATGCAGACAGTGTCAAAGCTACAAAAGTTGTCTCTGAGCCATGAAATTAGTTTTGATTGAATTCGTTTACGTTACATTGATGCGGTGTATAGATCTGACATGGAGTGATTTAGGATCTGGTGCATGGAATTGCACAAACGTATATAGACTATTCTATTTTACCGATATGTTATGAAGTATGTGAATATCAAACAATTTTCTAACAAAATGCTCCATTGTGTCCCGTGCTTGAACAAGATAAGTTATATGTATAAACATACTCGTTTATGTATACACTGGTAAAACATACATAAATAATTATCAGTGTGTTTAATAACAATCTTCAATGCGTGTGCCAATAGAACATTTGAATCTAGTAGCATATAAAAATATTTAATAAACGAAATCAGTGCCAGAATACATTTAAATGTAAAGTGCTAACATCTATTGAATGCTTAAAGGGACTACCCTGTGGTCTGGTAGTGTGACACACACAAAGAAGAAAATGTTCGAAACACGATATTTTAGTACCAACGTTTAGGGGTCATCATAACCTTGTGACACCCTAATGCGCCCTCTTTCGATTGGGTCAGTCTTTTAAATTCGTTGTAAACACATTGCATAAACACAGAAGATAAATTAAGGGACCTTAAAATAGGTCATTTCAATAGATATCGAACAGGCACTTAAAAGTAATTTAATTGCAAATGACATATTCATTTGAAAATATCAAAACACATGTATAATCAAGACTTGTGGTAAATGTGAGTATTTCCAGACACAGCTAATCAGGATATATACCAGTAGTATTTAAGTGTTAAATGCGCAATTGTATTTTACCAGATAACAACAAAAAGACACAACCACCAACATTTATCTTCGTGGTTAGATAGCCATGTAGCTTGGCGATTGAAGTCATTGGTTCGTGATAAAGCATAATGAGACAATTACAGAAATTCCCAACATGTCTGTGAAGTCTGGAGTCAGAATAAAACGCTATATGGAAGAACATTTTCATCAATTTTCTTTGGGTCAATCAAAGAAACGACGTCTGATTGATAAACACAATGAAGGCGGTAAGAATCTTGACTGTATATACAAACATATTTTTTTCCTGTTCAACTTCTTCGCCGAGATGATTGTGGAATACGAACAAATGTCATCTACTCAGATTCTGGACAACGAATAATTATTTGCAGAGACTATTTTTTGGTATTAGGTGAATGTACATGTGTGCAGTTCTTGTTGTTGAATTATGTTATTTGTGTTTCTTTGGCCAGACACCACGATACAATGTTGAACGAGTTTTTACAACTAAATGCCTTATTATGTAGTACCGACATTGTGACATTTCTATCACTCTTATGCTTGATCAAATAACCGAATCCAATGAATTATTATTATGTGAAGTATGTTCAAAACAAGCAGCATTCGCTGATCATTGTTTACATATGTTGGAAAAAATGCTGTGTGCAAAAACTGTACGGTGACTCGAATGTATGCGTCGTTGTACACGTTTTCTTCTAAAAGGAATGACGCGGTCATTATTGAAGTCATGTATGTGACAGAAAAGATTTTAATGGTCACATTTCCCTCAAACGTAGAATGTTTGCGCTAATGATGTCCACAGCTTTTCGGGCAATATTAGACGTGTCGTTGATTGTTTGAAAGACGCTAAAGCAGATACTGGTACTACATGTTCGAGTAATTAACGCAACCTTGTTAAACATTTTAAAATAATATCATGGAAAAAACTACAAAATGTACCACCAGTAGTATTGTTATATGTTATTTAACAAACAAGTAACGTATTTTAAGGAACAATATAAGAAATGTACAGTTGATATTAGTTTAGTTTTCTTTGCATATGCGTACGTGTTTAAACGAGTAGATTATGGCAAGTCGTGGGATCGGTTTGATGAAGCATTGTCGGTGTAACAAGTGGTGACGAAAATGCGGTTAGAAGATATAAAATACGTTTTGCTGGACAGTCGAATTTCGTCAGTTTGCTTCTAAAGGTCAGTCGCAAATACCAGTACGCGGAGTGAGTTCCACAAGGATGTACGCCAAAGACAATGGACGTTGATTCAAGTGTTTCGTTTAAGATCAGGTCCCTCTGATGTTGTAAGGTCTACTCTACTACATATTGGCATCGCCGTTATACATTTAGTCAAGAATCAGAGTACCCATACTTGAAGAGTTCGGAGTATTGAATGCGTTGGTTGGACCAATAAGGGACTATTGTTGTCGGAATATTCAATTACAGATGTTCGGGAATCTGTAAGATCTTGTCCGGATTGTTTCTTTCTTCTGTAAATTGTAAATAATGTTTGATGGGTGTCATATTGGATCGACTTAATAATGAACCAGGCGTGTTTCCCCTCACAACAAAGCCGCGCTAGTGTTTGTTTATATACATTGAAATTAAAATCTGATTTGTTCAACCTCAACTGGTTGTCGGGTCTAGGTTTGCACGTTGTGCTGAGACATAAATCCGTTGGAAAATAATTTCACTCGGTAAAATAATTTTTGCAATGCTGTTTCATTTAATATACTTAACATTATGCAACGTTTGTGACCAAAATTATAAGGATATCAAGATATCGACAGCATCTTTTATTACAGTCTTTAACACGTACACCGTCCACGTGTCTGGTCTTGGCATGTGTTTCTTAGCACTCTAAAATGGTTAATAATGTGTCTGACAAATAAACCGCACATTATTTAGTTACGATTTGTAAACAGACTACTTTTTCTCTCCCTTGATTAACAAAAGCAAATTGAAAATATGTTTTAACAAACAAATACAAAATAATCACTAGCAGCATAATTAGCAAGCAAAGGCATTTTGGTTTTTAACTTCAGTCTTGTGTTTTCATTTTAATACAATGTACTGGCAAATACATTGTCAAAAGTCTACAGCTGTAAAAGGGAACTCTTTATTTGCAATGAAATATGCACATACACGTCAATCATTGCAAAGTACAGCTACAAGTACTATGTTTAAGATTACTTATTCATAATCTATCTAAATTATTAAATTATATGACTCTTTTATAGATAAATGGAAAAAATAACGCCCATCACTTTTTGTGCTTAATTTCAGTCATGGTTGCATAACCTGAATGAAATGTTTATTTTTTATCTCGAGTTTGATAATAACGTAAATAATAATTGAAATTACAAAAATGTACTTATAATCAAGCCACAACAAGCAACACAACGCAATGTACCTTTTCCAATAATATCATTGCAATAAATATAAAAAAAATACCTAATAAATACACGTTACGCAACAAGATTTGAAAAAAAGCACCAACAAATGTGGAAAATCCGTAACGGCTGTTACTGTTTCCATTTCTGAAAAGAACCATAAGCATACAACGATATAGCCCTTACACCTACCTGTACGATGTTGGCCAGGTTGACTCGACGCTGTAATCGTTGATGCAGGTGAGCAGTATCGACTACTCGAGGAAGCGGGTTGACTCGACGCTGCAGTCGTTGGGGTAGGAGAGCAGTATCGACTACTCCAGGAAGCAGGTTGACTCGACGCTGCAGTCGTTGGGGTAGGAGAGCAGTATCGACTACTCCAGGAAGCAGGTTGACTCGACGCTGCAGTCGTTGGGGTAGGAGAGCAGTATCGACTACTCCAGGAAGCAGGTTGACTAAACGCTGCAGTCGTTGGGGTAGGAGAGCAGTATCGACTACTCGAGGAAGCGGGTTGACTCAACGCTGCAGTCGTTGGTGCAGGAGAGCAGTATCGACTACTCTAGGAAGCAGGTTGACTCGACGATGCATTCGTTGGTGCAGAAGAGCAGTATAGACTACTCCAGGAAGCAGGTTAACTCGACGCTGCAGTCGTTGATGCAGGAGAGCAGTATAGACTACTCCAGAAAGTTCCAGGACCTGCACTCGTTGTTGCAGGAGAGCAGTATCGACTACTCCAGGAAGTTCCAGGACCTGGAGGAACTCAAGTTTATTACCTTTATTATGACCTTGCAGCATTTCCTGAATCAGTCTTTACTTTGTTTATTATAACGTGAAATGATGTCCAAAATGTTGTAGACAATGTATACATAGTTACGTTTTACAAACTCAAAATAATGAATTCAAAAACGAATTGCGTAAAAAATAGGAATAGCAATAAAAGTACAATGTACTTGCGGCAGTTAGTTTAATATTTTACCGTGTGTTAGTTACAATTATTATTAATTACATGTATTACAAGTCATTTATACTCAAATCGCCACATTCAGTATATTAATTTAAGTTTTAGTCAATTTCAGAGATTCTTTAAAAGCATTTTGTATGTTTTGTTAATAAACCGTATTTTGCTAATTTATTGTGCCACTTTTATTGTCAACCCGCATGATGTCCCCTTTATCTATAGTGTCATTGTAGTTCATGTCAAATAAATGCGATCGATTATGTCATCTGTTATTGTTTGTTATCATTATTACTGTTTACAATGTTAAAGTTTTTTTATGTAGGATTACACGTATGTATTTTATGAAATTATATTATTTAATAATTAGCACCGTTTTTTTATATTTTTTAAATATATAGTACTTTGTACAATCTTCAACTTTGTGATAATTAAATCATCACAAATAAATTTGATAATACGCCTATTATATAAAAAAATATAAAATTCATCGTTTTGCAAAAAAAGTTTGCACAAAATTCTTTAATTGTTATGTAATTTCTTGATCATTCAATAAGATAATATCACATAAACATTATAAACTCAAAACAAGAATGATCAAAATCAAAAACATCGACTTGATACAGTTTTATAGCGATTTGTTACTTACAAACATTTATATAAAAAAAGTATATAAGTATTATAGATCATTATACTGACATTTAAATAGACAGAACGTGTTAGTAACACCATGTTTAATATAACCCTTTAAGAGATATTGAAAAAAAAACGTGGTAAGCAATGTAGACAGGTCAAGTTTAAGGGCACCATGACAAAATGGCCTGTATAAAAATAAACGCATATAAACTTTGAGTGTGAAGAAAGTCTTCAATGAGGCTAAGCTAACTACTGAAAATATAACACTCGATCTTTGTACAGGTGCAATATGATAAAATGCCAGTACAATTGACTTTACTACCCATGACCTTTATTTTAGTACAATTGACTTTACTACCAATGACCTTTATTTTATACTCAAAGGCGCCTTACCAGAGGGATGATCGGATGGATGTACGGAACAGTGCATATGGGTGCAGAGAGACATGAAGTGGAGAGGCAGACGGACGAGGAGACAGAGCGGGAACACGTGGAGCAGGAGGTGGCGCGCCGGTGCCAGGAGCGGAGGGCCAAGCGCCAGTACGTCATTCAGGAGCTTGTACAGACGGAGAAGGACTATATCGCCTCACTCAGTCTTATATATGAGACCTTCTTGGGCCCTAATGCGACCAAGGTATATCTTTCGGAGCCATGTACATACTCGTGTTAGTTATAAAACTGTGAATTGATCTATTGCATAATGAAGTGTCTTCAGCTCTGACAACTTGTCCGTGTTGTTGCGTTCTACAGCACGCGGGCGTTGACAGTGGGCACCTGTGCGGTAACGTAGAGGAGCTACTGGAGGTCGCCAGGAACCTTCTAACCCTCCTCGAGAAGGCCACAGTGGGCAAGGATTTCCAGCAGCAGGTTATAGGTAGCCTATCATGGTCGCCATTTATAGCTTAGTAGTAAATAAACTGAGAAAACGGAAAGCCCTTAGGAAGTGCAGCCCGCATGAGAACAATTGCAGCCGCGGTTTTATTGAAGCTGTTCATCAATGGTTATGAAAGATGTCACACCACTGACGCCCCCTAGCGCATGAGCGGAACTCTATTTTTAAATCCAAAAAAATACAATCTAAGATCCCTGAGGACCAGAATAGTATAAATGCATAATGTTTTAGTACGGGGCGACTTAAAACATAACTGTGGCACGATATACATTGTTAAGCCTTCATTTGAAGATCATATGATGGTTTGGTCGCATCGGTAAATACTTACACAAAAACAATACAAAATATAATTTTGGTTGCCATGTTTTTGTTGTTTCTATTTTCGTGAAATAAATATGTTTCCATTGTTGTTTTAATTTATTAACATAACATATTGAAAAGATGCATGAATCCATTCTATATAAAATTTACAGGTCCCTGTTTTGTAATGGTGGCTAAAGATATAATGACGGTGTATGCTCCTTACTGTCGAGACCACGACGATGCAATTGCCCTTCTTGGAAAGGTAACTACAGTTCTTACGCCTTTTACTCTAATGCTCGGTTCTAGTAATATACATGGAACGTAAAAATGTTATAATTGTATAATGCCTATCAGATTGTTTAACGTTTTCTTGATCTTGATACAGTATAATGAAAATACGGAAATAAAATCGTACTTGGACGAAATCCTACGGCGACTACAAAGCCGCAACGCTGTGGGCGATATAGGGGCAATGCTCATCAAGCCGGTACAAAGGATCATGATATACCCCCTCCTCCTCAACGAACTCGCAAAGGTAGCTAAATTATAAGATAATGTTTAGTTTCGTGAGATTGAGTTAAATTGAACAAAATCTAAACAAGCGTCTTTACAAAGCATTTTAGATTCAATGCTATAATTACGAACGCCTACGTATATATATTGGCTTGTGATATCTGCGCTGCCCTTTATGCCAAGGCCACTGAGGACGACCACAGTGATAAGCTGGAGCTGCTTGCAGCAAAATCGGTAATGACCAACGTCGCCCAGACAATCAACGACTACAAGAGACGGAAGGACCTAGGTACATAACCCTGCCAGAGTAGAATGCACATTTATGAGTTATGCTCACTAATTCACTCTTTTTATACACCATAATGTAAAGGAAACAGAAACTGCTTACTTTGGCTTCAGACATCCTTAAATATTAGCAGATGATGACATTAAAAAATACAATGACTGGTGATTTTAATATTTAATGCTAGGTTGTCAGATTTGCCTGCTTACACGGTTGCTCATCAGAAATTTCTACATGAATTAGATATATTAAAATGATGAAAGAGAAAGCCCTCAGGAAGCATAACCTGCAGTGAAAAATAGCAGCCTCGGTTTTATTGAAGTTGTTCATCAATGTTAATAAAAATAATGCCACACCTCTGACGCCCCCTAGAGCATGAGCGGAACGCTATTTTTTTAAATGTAAACAACACACAATCCATGATCTCTGAGGACCAGAAAAACATAATTACACAATGATGAAGTACTGGACTTAGAATTGTAAAAGGAAGTGTAGGACAGAACAAAAATATTGAAATTTTACTTGTATAACTTCTCAAGACAGAACACACAGTTTCATGCAAATCATCTTTATTTAACATGTTCAGCCACCTCGTAGTTGAAGATTCAAACATCATCGCAGGTCACTGCATTGTAAGCTTTCATCTAAAAGCCAGTATACAGCATTCAGTTAATTAATAGCAGTGAAAATATGGATGGAGCAAATATAACCGTGCAATTCAGGTTTATTGATTTTTAGAGGAAGTGTTATAAAGATACTTGAAATGATGATCGATCGATTGATTGATTGATTGATTAGTTAGTTGATTGATTGATTAATTGAATAATTGATTGATTGATTGATTGATTAATTAATTGATTGATTGATTGATTGATTGATTGATTGATTGATTGATTGATTGATTGATTGATCGATTGATTGATGCTGCTGCTGCTGATGATGATGGTGATAATCATGATGATGCTGCTGCTGCTGATGATGATGAAGATGATGGTGATGATGATGTTGTTGATGAAGATCTTTTAAGACTAACTAGTGTCATTATTGAGACAGTTTAGGACATTTCAGAAACCCTTTCATGTTCTGCATCTTACATTACAATATGAACATATTTTTAAAGAATTTATCTACAGTGTACACTGGTACTCTATACATACATTTATTTTCAATAGATAAATTTTATAAATGTTAAATAATTTCATTACTTAAAAGTATTCTCTGGACAACGGTTACCTTCATGAACATTGAAGCTAAACTACTTAAATAGATTATAAACAGCTAGTTGTCTTTTTTCCTTTAAAACTCAACATTTTTCGGCCGACCCCTTCTTACTTTATATTTTACTCTTCATTTTTTTCGACTTTCTACTTATGATATATTAAAAGGATCACATAAGTATTATTATATAATTGGTATATTTAAAATTATGTACCAAAATTGCCAGCAAACTCGTTTCAGAATACTTGCAGTCAAAGGTTACATTATTGTTTTTATCATGAGACTGTATAAAAATAGTTTTTAAGAATGTTAAACTTATTTTTTTTTAATTTTAACAATTAAATCTTATTATATTCTAAACGTATTATGGAAATGTTTCATTTAGTAATATTTTGTTTATTTTAGAGAAAGTGCGATAAAATCTAGGATGTTTATTGATTGATTGATGTTAATGATAACATGTACGTCATGCATAATTATTATATTTGCATTTGAAAGACTTGATCTTGAAAGCCTGACTACTGTCATTATTAAGACAGTTTAGGCGATTCAGAAACCCTGATATGCTCTGCCTTTTTTATTACAATATGAACATTTTTTTAAGAACGTATCTACAGTGCTACCATGATACTCTATAAATATATTTATTCTAAATAGATACATTTAATAAATGTCAATAATATTATTACTTAGGTGTATTCTCTGAACAATGCTTGTATTCATTAACATTGAAGCTAAACTACTTATTTGATTTTTAAACTGCTAATTGTTTTGTTTTTCAAAACCTCAGGATTTTCCGACTGACCTCTTCTTACTTTATGTTTAACATTTTATTTTCGTTGTTTTCGAATTTCGAGAGCTTTCCTTTTCATCAGTTTAATTTTACTTTAAATTCAATAGAATGACTGGACATACTAACTACAACTATCTGTTTTATGTATGTAAACTGTTGTATATATGATCCTATGTATTCGAAATAAACTGTAAACCATAATCATACACGTTCGCCTCTTACGCAAGCGTGTTTGAAATGTTCAGCAAATAAGTACATCTGTCATTGGGGGACTATTGTATATAAATCAGAATGTATATACTTATATCATGTAGCGTTTGTTGTTGTCCTTATATTAAAATGTCCTATCTTATTTAGTCAGTTTCCAAGTTAGGTAACTAGTTCAGTTTAATCTATCAGTAGATTAGTTTTTATAGTTTTGATTATTGTGATTTAACACGTCATTTAATTTAACCATTAACAGTCACTTCCGACTCACACATTGCGAAACGTATACACCTTATCGTTGCTTCTAAGTTACCATCTTTTGTGGGCTATATGTTAAATATGCCACTGGTACTAAACCCCAGTAGCTGATCCAGAATTTGACCTTGGATTGGGCGTCACTTATTAAATGTGGGTGGGAGTAAACAATATGTGCCGCAGACAGACAGCCAGCGTGTGCAGGTCACCAAGCAATATCCCGCGAAGCTGTTCCTTGTGACGGAGACGCGCACGGCCGCGGACAGGACGGACATCAGTGTGTGTGGCGGGGACTTTGTCTGGGTCATCAAGAAGAATGACCCTAATAACAATTCTAAACGGTGGTTGGTTGATGATGGGAGGTACGTCAAACTATTGATTGATGCCGAGATTAAGCATTTGCATTTTTATAATAAATATTTGCTAAATGTAACCAGATAGGTACTATTTTATCAAACCCGAACATTAAAGTAGAATTATTTTAAATACAAAAATCGAAGAATTAATCTATTACCACTAAAGTGATAAAAGGTTTCATTCTGGGGGAGTTGTTGGTTCCGATGTGTCGCTAGTAAACCTCTTCATTGACTAAAACGGTAAGAATGTACAATTATACAACAAAAAACATAACATGGTTGATGCTTCATTTTAACATTGGCGTTGGATGAACCGATATTTTCAAAATATGTACTACGGCATTTTGTATGCCACCTGTTGTTGGCGCTATAATGAAAAAAGACCCAAACGGAAACCGGGAACGCTAGGTTATTGACAATAGAGGTTGCCAATTGATGTTACGTTACAATTTACATAATGAATGCCGCTGTCCGGAAAGAGTTGGGCTGTCTTCGAGCGTATATCACTTAAACTAAATGTGATTGTGTTTGTCACGTTTTACTTTCCTTATTTTACCTTAATTTACTTATACATCGACATCACTTTTATATTACAGTGATGAAGGGTTTTACACCTTTGCGCGGAACCTTCTGGTATGATGTGTGTATATGATTTAGATAGATCATTACACGAAAGCTATTCACATAACTTCAAATGCAATTTAAAATTTAGAGAATGTAAAGTTGGTAGTACCGAAATAAAGATTTTGTTTGGCCATGTCAGGTTTAACCTTATATTGTGCTTCCGCACATGTTCCCACTGGCGAGGAGAAGGCGACATACCAATCTGACATTGATCATTAAGGTGCAGGGAGTTAGCGCAATGGCGATCTAAACATCTACCAAATGCTTATGTTCCTGTACCTGTAGGACCTTAATACAAGGTTTTCTAAATAGTTTTATATGCATCAACATCTTATCATACATAGACAAAGGCAAACAACTTGTATGAAAACATGCTATGTTACGTTAACCACATTCTTCATGTCGACTATTGACAGCTGAATTAAGGTAGAAAGTAAGGAAAGGTTGTTTTACTTACATTGTCCCTCATTCTTAATTTTAGAGTTATCTATAATCGACGTCATACCTGATTTTACTAGAATGTTAATCTTAAATGTTTGTTCAATGGTAAACTTACTACTTGTGCCATCATTTTTGTTTGTTTCAGATCGACTTTGTCAGACTGGCTTTGCTAGTTGCATCAATGATGAGACATTCTTTAGGTATCATTACGTCACGATGGTATAACCAGACGACATAATCTGCCAAACTGGGAACCGCGATCTGTTGGTTGTGATGCAGCTTTCTCTCGTCGCCATCTTATGGTCACAATTAAGATATTTGAACATTACTTAAAAAGGCTTGATAATTGACATTAGATGGTAACAATACCATTTCGTTAATATATACATGTAACTGTGTAGATATATTGTTGTATGGCTTTGAATTAGTTCAGTTCTCGTTTTGATAATTCTCATACTGAACACGACATCTTAAATCACTGCGTCAATATGTGTTTTGCTACAAGGCACATTGATATGAACTGTATTTTAGATTGTGTATACTCTATTATTTTGATAAATTGAAAACAAATACAGTGAACTCGACAGTTTCGGGTCATCGACAGTTCCGGGTCACCTTCGCATAAACATTTTTGTTTTTCCAGAATGTCAAAGTATACCGA
>Ga0224511_10000473_pt1 | contig 19326 bp, 7 predicted proteins | sample SF_May12_sed_USG_2_FD_169988 | JGI IMG/M metagenome (GOLD analysis project Ga0224511, IMG submission 169988) | Sediment microbial communities from San Francisco Bay, California, United States - SF_May12_sed_USGS_8_1 | ecosystem: Environmental > Aquatic > Marine > Sediment | place: USA...
TCATTTCAAGCAAAATGACAGATTTATATGTTAAAGAAAGATGAAAAAAAAAACACAAATAAATCCTGATTTTTTCATACCTAATTTTTTAAAGTGTTCATCCGAAACACACTTATTTTTGTCCTAGGCCTAACTAGAGTCTATCACACAATAACAAACAACACCTCGAAGAAAAATTCAAATTAGGTGCTGTCCAGAATATAAACCAAACAACTCTCTCGATAAAGCCAGGAAAACAATATGTTACGCAAACATGTTTACAATTAAAAGTTAAGAAATGAAACATAAAAATCTCGTGTGAGATGTATTAGTCATTGGATACAATGTGATAAAGTAAATGAAAAGCTATCCGTCTCCATCTAATTACGTACTGTCTGGTGTCCTCAGTTTCTGTGAGTTTTATTTCAATGTGAACAATAAGACTGACACCGTTTCAATTAGTAGAAGGAGAACGGGAAACCATTCTGATCTTAATACATAGACTAGTTTGATACCTAGTGAGTATTTTTTTCTCTAAAGATCAATACAAATGGGTAATTGTATACTTAAAAGGACTAAAACAATATCTTTTTCCCAAAACAGTGGAGTGTAACTATGCCTGAAAATATACACTTCTTTAATGTTTTCTTCTGTCTATATTATTTTTAAGGTTGAAAAAACATACAGAATTCTTCTTGTTTTAAAACAAGATACAAAAACACAACCAAGAAATCATTACAATGACAATGATAATAATGATGATTATGATGATGATGATGATGATGATGTTGATGATGATGATGATGATGATGATGATGATGATGATGATGGTGATGATGACGATGTTAAGACAAAGTTATAATATGTGATAATGAAAATAGTAGCGACCAAACTTACTTTAAAAATTTACCAAACTATTAAATAATATCTGCTTAAGAAAATGCCAATGAAACAGCAAATAGTAAACATAAACTGTTTTAGTAAATAGCATACTAATAAGAGGCAAAGTTCTTGGTACTAAATAAACAAACCTTTGCAGAAACTGATACATAAAAAGGGATGCAAATCTTATTGAAAATTTAACAGATCTAACTTATATAATAATAGTTAGCTCCCTTGAAAGGAGAAATTCATGCAAGGGAGGCAATACTTACTGCACAATTGATATGTGTACAGAGTAATGTACCTTAGCAAAAGCAATGGAGAGGCTCTAGCCTTGTACCAATGTACACTTATTGAGGTGACATGAACAGTATCTAGGTGGGGTTTGACAAATAAAAACATGAATACAGCTGTTTTGCTTGCAGAAAAAGTTGAACCAGCTGCAAGTCGGTGATAATTTGAAGATCCATAGATTTAAAAAAGCCAACTCCTTAAATACGTAACAGCATAACATATGCTGCAATGATCATTAAGATACAACTCCTACACTGAATAACAGTGTAACCAGTCCTATGCTTGATAAACATGGTTGTCCCCCTTCCCAAAGAGCATTAAAAAATACAAATCCTACACTACACAACAGTGTAGATTAAAGGAAGTATTCACAATAGCATCATAGAACACAAAGAAAAGACAACTCCTACACCAGATCACAGTGAAACTCACGTTTGATGTACATGGTTGTGCCCCCTAGCAGGAAGTATTCACAGTAGCATCATAGAACACAAAGAAAAGACAACTCCTACACCAGAGCACAGTGTAACTCACGTTTTATGTACATGGTTGTGCCCCCTAGCAGGAAGTATTTACAATAGCATCATAGAACACAACGAAAAGACAACTCCTACACCAGAGCACAGTGTAACTCACGTTTGATGTACATGGTTGTGCCCCCTAGCAGGAAGTATTCACAATAGCATTATAGAACACAAAGAAAAGACAACTCCTACACCAGATCACAGTGAAACTCACGTTTGATGTACATGGTTGTGCCCCCTAGCAGGAATGATTCACAGTTGAGAGGTAGGGGGGTGTTAGAGGCCTCCACGAAGATGTTGATGTCGTGAATGTCCATCTGACGTCGCTCCAGAATTGGCAGTATAGAATCCCTGGGGGAACAGACTCCAGTCATAGTTATCAGTGTACAACAATGTACAGTAAAATCTGGCCTATAAGGAACTCATCGCCGTCATCGGGACTATAAATATTTGTCGTATATAACGGGTGTTCCTTATAAACGTATATTAAACTAGTTCCTTGGTAAAGATAGGGAATGAAAATCAATTCCTTATAACCTTATAAGCTGGTTCCTTATAAGTGGACTTTACTGTATTTAAATATCAAGGGCTTGCAAACATCGTTTTTGTAACTGAACAAACTGAAATATTATTATATAAATTTTATTGTTGTATTTGATTATAAATCTACGCAGGACACTTGCAAAGATACTATAGCAATGACTGACACACAGATCATAATAGTATCCCGCCTCTTTTAAAACCCAAGCACATGAAATTGTTGGTATGAGTTGAACAGCACATGAAAGCATGGCTTGTAATATAATGACTAAAACGTTTGTTACTATCTAAACAACCCTGATAACAATGATATGATACATAATGTAAAATCATTTATATTCATTGGACATTTAGTTTTGTGTTTTTTATGGGTATTAGGCAATACACAAAATTAAGATCCCAACAAAATACGTATTCACTTAAATAATATTGCATATATTTCCAAGTCCACAAATTCAAGTGTACACGAACATGTCCAATGTCATCAAACAACAAAGTTTCGTGGCCACAAAAAATGATTTCACAGAACATGTTACATTACCTCAAAATGATGTTCTTCTCAGCAGCAATAATCTCAATGTCTTCCTCCCCATTCGCCTGTCTGATCTTCAAAGTGAACGTCTCATGGTTGATAGCTCCCTGGAATAAAGGAACGTGCCAAATTGGAGTGTTGGTCAGAAATGTTGTAATGAAGGAACGTGCCAAATTGGAGTGTTGGTCAGAAATGTTGTAATGAAGGAACGTGCCAAATTGGAGTGTTGGTCAGAAATGTTGTAATGAAGGAATGTGCCAAATTGGAGTGTTGGTCAGAAATGTTGTAATGAAGGAACGTGCCCAATTGGAGTGTTGGTCAGAAATGTTGTAATGAAGGAATGTGCCAAATTGGAGTGTAGGTCAGAAATGTTGTAATGAAGGAACGTGCCAAATTGGAGTGTAGGTCAGAAATGTTGTAATGAAGGAACGTGCCAAATTGGAGTGTTGGTCAGAAATGTTGTAATGAAGGAATGTGCCAAATTGGAGTGTTGGTCAGAAATGTTGTAATGAAGGAACGTGCCAAATTGGAGTGTTGGTCAGAAATGTTGTAATGAAGGAACATGCCAAGTTGCAGTGGAAGTCAAATATGTTGTAATAAATAATTGTGCCAAGTTTGAGTGTAGGTCAGAAATATTGTAATGAAGGAATGTGCCAAGTTTGAATAGAGGTCAGAAATATTGTAATGAAGGAATGTGCCAAGTTTGAGTGTAGGTCAGAAATATTGTAATAAAGGAACATGCCAAGTTGCAGTGAAGGTCAGAAATATTGTAATGAAGGAACATGCCAAGTTGCAGTGGAGGTCAAATATGTTGTAATAAATAAATGTGCCAAGTTTGAGTGTAGGTCAGAAATATTGTAATGAAGGAACATGCCAAGTTGGAGTTTAAGTCAAAAATGTTGTAATAAAGGAATGTGCCAAGTTTGAATAGAGGTCAGTAATTTTGTAATAAAGGAGCATGCCAACTTGGAGAGGTCAGAAATGTTCAAATTCATAATAGGGGAATTCTACATCAGATAATTATATTGGAAGAAAATACTGTGAATTCTTTTATACTTTGTAGTTATGCAATATTGTGGCTTTTTGATAAAGAGCTTCATGCAATGTGTGGAACAAATGTTGGACAAATAAAAAAAAAATTGTTTGGGGGTTTGGGGGGGGGTGGTTGTATGTGTCTTTCCCATAACTTCACACATAAACATAATTACATAGCATTTTTTAATATTTTTAAAAGAGTCTTTGTTACAATATTGCACTTTGTTAATGAAACAAACATTATCTGAAATAAATAAGATAAAACAATAACACATCCAAAAAGTCAAATTACGTAGGAATAACATCAACATTTGTCACTGCTTACAACAGCATGCACCAAAATGTTTAAAACGAGGTCAACATCTAAATATGCAAAAAATACAGTTATAACACCATTGGAATTTAAAATTTTACAAGGAATTTTGTTGACTGTAATTTTTATAAAGGTTTTGCATAAAGAAGTACTAAAATATGTGTCATTAATAAATGTTACCATACTTATAAAGGCGTAGAAAAAAAGTTGTTTGTTTCCACTAACCCGACCGACCCTAATTGTTCATGCCGACCCTTAAGTTTTTTTCAGCTCAATTTCAGAAAAAAAATCCTAATTAAACCTAATTTTGATCATTTTTTCAATCTATTGCAGTTTTGTTGACAATTCATCAAGATAATGGTGTTTAACTTGCTTTTTTAACCAGTTAAAGTAAAAATAACAAAAATGAACATATTTGCAATATAAAAATGAGTAACTTTGTTTCAGAAACGAAAAAAAAAGTTAATAAGAAAAAAAAAGTTATGCCGACCGACCGTACCTAATTTTTTTGGCGATCTTAGTGGAAACAAAGAACATTTTTTATTACGCCTAACTAGCTGTCAATAATATACACAAATATTATAATCTAGCTATCAGCAGTGCACAGAAACATATGTAACACCTGGTGTGACTAAATACATAAAACACTCAACATCTTTACTAGAATATTTAGTCCTATTTTGTATACAGATATGAGCTTTTTATCTAACAACACAAAGCATATAAACCCAACAACCATCATGCCTAAAATAGATACACTGGGCAATAAAAACGAGGTTACAACAATCAACAAAACGACACAGTACCATTAAGTCAATCGCTAGCTAAATATGTTTACACAGCAACACCAACCAAACCACCACTTAGCCACTAAAACAAGCCTCTACGTGACACAGATTACATGTACAATGTTTGTTATCATCCACCTTTCCAATGCGCTGGAGGGCTTGCGCATGTGCTGGACGTCGTGTATGAGACAGGAGAGCGTTCTCGTCGATGCTGCCATGGTAGCTAAATCGGTGGTCGGGCGTCGGTTCGTCATCAGAGTTTCCTTGATGCCCGAATATGTCACTGGCGCTATGACTCCTTGCCCCCTGTGTTTGTAGTTCAACACATACAGCCGATGCTTACATAGGTTAATATGTCTTTAAGGATTACAAACGGAGTATGGCATAGAAACTCAAACATGGAAAAGTTTTCTATCACTTAAATGCAAAAACTATGAAGAATTTGTATTATATTATATGTTTACATTTCATATAGAATTTAAAAAACACTGTTACTCAAATACATGTCTTTATTAATTAAAAGTTGTAAAGGGAAGTAATTTTTTCATATTCTTACCTCCCCTTAATATGAAAAACATTTAAACTGTCATATTTTGTTTTTTTTTAAAATGAAATAATATAAAATGGTAAAAATCCGACTGGTGATTCATCTTAAAAAGTAATCCTCAAACAACCTAGGCATACACACATTAGAAACAACCACTGCCAAACATAAATGACTATTTATTGCAATGATACAGCCTAAAACATGGAAAGCAGTCAATACATTTAAATTTATCAGCTGATTTTGATATTAATTTCAACATAAGATAATCATTGTAGTGCTTGATGACACAAAATCACAATGTGAGACTTTTCTTTTGAACTTTCCTCATGAATAGCCAAATAAAATAAAGAAAACAAGATTTAATTGCAAGTATATCTACATATATAAATATAGAAAATAATTCAAATACCTAAACACTTTCAAAGCAATCATGCGCTTTTGTAGTTCCTATATATTTCAACACGTAAGTCATTGATAGCAATTTCCACAACTGTTAGGCAATGTCAATTATGTCCCAACTATCTATTATGATACTGTGGAATCATCTTTAATTGTATGACATTTGATTTTGTGTATTTTGTGGGCAAGGCAATCCATGAATTTAAGACCCAACAAAATATATATTTAATTTAGTATTTTTGTGTATAATTTGAAAATCAACAAATTCAAATGTCCATGAACATGCCCATCAACCTTAAACCATGAAATCTCGTGCCAAAAAGAAATAAATGTCTTACATTGTATAGAGCTGCACACTTTATGAGACTGTCACCCCCTATTTTGATGGAACTGATGCAGACATGACATATTACCATAAATAAACAATTTAAAACAAATTGTTCATCATATACATAAAGGTTAAAGAAACAGAGTCCAAAACATTCTTCAAGGGAGATAACAGGAGTAAGACAGTCATGATGTATTGAGGTTGGCTCCCTTTGTTGAGGCTTTCGTCATTTCTTTCGGTTTGTGTTGTGTACACATATTTACTGGTAAGGTCTTAAGATGTGTCTTAAACAAGAAACAAAAAAAGGGATCACAAATAGTAACTAGAAGTTTTACAAAACGGTCCCATCCTCGGATACCCAGGGGTGATTCCGCTCGCTACATCGACCCCTGGGACAATTAGTTGAATTTCCTTTGATTTACCGCTGAACGAATACTATCATTTCATTGGTTTCATCCTCTTTTTCGGATGAGCAAGATGACCAATGAATACAATTTACTTATGAGAGCGGTTATCTGATTCGACCGCACACTATAACACATCGTATCAATTTTTGGCAGCAGATTCACAGCTTTTCTACCTTTTTGTCCCAGGGGTCGATGTAGCGAGCGGAATCACCCCTGGGTATCCGAGGATGCATAACACCATTCAGTAGTTAAAACCTGAAGCACAGATTTCTTGGAAAAGTCCTATGACACTTCGGTCTACTGCCCTCTTGACTAATAGCACAAAACTCGTTTTGACTTAAGACTGCTTGACCCAAAGATATAAATGGCAAATTATGTATTCATCTATTCATCATGCATGTAATGTAAATGCTTTTTTTCTTGGAATTTTTTCTAAGATCTATTTCATGGACAAATGCATGCATCTAATGCATGGGTCCTAACACACATTTATGCCGCCTAGTTACACACTGAAAGTAAGTGTTTTGTTTGATTAGTATTTTTGTACCACCAACTATTTGTATGCAAATCAGCAAAACCTAATAACCTATCTCAGTACTGAATGTATTTGGCACAGTGATCAAACCAAAAGGCATCACACCAAATGACAAAGATAGCTGACAAACGCACAGATACAGGCAATATTAATTATAGCTGGTAAATGTCAAACGACCAAGGCAGCAGTAAATATCCAGGAATCAGTTGTATATTTGGCTTCTGATTATTCTTTATTAGAAGAGTTGTTAAGGACATAATGCTGCTGGGTATAGGAAGATAAATAATGCCTCAATAATAGCCTCAATAATAATATGTGTACTTCAGTTAACCAAAAAAAAAATTCTTTAGAGAAGTTAGGGTGGGGACTTGTTTATTTTTTTTTATGTTTTCTTTTTACTATGAATTGAGGTGTAGGTCATTTTGGCTTGATATAAGGGAAAAGCAATATGAAAGCCACCTGAAAATGTTGGGTCACTGTCATTTTCAAAGTTAAGGGCTGGTCTTACTGAAATACATGTATTTTTAAGGTCTAATTAAAAGTGAAATATTTGCAAATTGCTTGCAAAGGACTATTTGTTTAATTATGTGAGTACTTAACAAAAGAAAAGTGTACAAAGTAAACAGATCTAGAACTTACTGATTTGCACAAAAAATATAACAAAATATGATTTCTGTATTTCTAATACATCATCAGTACCTAATCCTTGTGTTTTAACTTTCTCAAAAACATGAAGCAATCACAAATCTCTCCTCTATACATATCAATGCAAACAATTAAGTTAACGAGAAGGTAGACAAAAACACTAATTCCAGAATTCTGGGGACACTAATGGAGATAGAGGAGAGGAAACTTGTTAAGCATGTGTTAACCAAGAAAGAGCCGAGGTACTTCATTATGTAGGTTTCACTTAAAGGGGCACAACTTGATTGTATCAGAAAAGTTAGAGATGGTCCTTGTTACAAAACATATCAGAATATTTAAATCAAAACTGATGAAAGGGAAAGCCCTCAGGAAGCATAGCCTGCATAAGAAAACAGCAGCATCGGTTTTATTGAAGCCGTTCATTAGAAGTAATGAATGATGCCACACCAGATTCAGATAGGCCACCCAAACTGTCTGTCTTTCAATGGCAAAAGTAAAACTAAAATGTTTGGTATAGTCGACACAGCTCTTAAAACCATAAAGACAACAATTTTTGTCAAAGAAGTTATATAATTATATGTCTAAGTTGTGGTCCCTTTAACATTGTAAAGGCCTGAACTGAGCTGTAAACATTACAAGGCTTCTCAGAAGAAAGCTGTGTTGGTTTAATGACAGGACTAAATCTATGTTCCATGGTCATAAAGTCATAGGTTCTAGGTAAGTCGGTCATTTTGGTCCTCTTTTTGCTGGTTTGCTGGCAATAGCAATTTGCTTTACTTTGTGTGTTTTTGTCTGTGAAGGAGATCAATTTGTATTTCTGGATTATTTTTTTATTATTTTTCAGGCAACAACATACGTGACAATGTGCATGCAGTAGTTAAAACTTTAATACAGAAGCACCAAAACGGTCTTTCTTCTTGAAAGGCAGGCAGTTTGAAATTGTACTTCTTAAAGGAAGGGAGCTTTTTCCAAATATCAGTTATACATAATTTAAACATATAATTTAATGTTATTTACATTTTTTTCAAAATCTTTAAAATATATGAACACCTTTTGTCCACAATAATGAATAACCACTTCGAAATACATAGTTTGTCTTATTTGTTTGTTGATTATCAATTTCAATTTTTAAGTAATTAGCATTAAACCAATACATTTTCTTTCTATTAGAACATCTTCATAAACAATAAATAGTTTACGTCAATATTTTACTGGTATGTGTAACAATCAATTACTGAAATAATCTTAGAGTTTTATATTTTAAATTAAGTAAAAACTGAAAAATATATAAATGACAAGTAAATAAACCCAAGCAATTATATTCTTTTGATTAGAATGTCTTCATAAATAATAAATAGTTTACTTCAATATTTTACAGATATGTGTTATAATCAATTACTGAGGCAATCTTATAGTTTTATATTTAAATTTAAGTAGAAACTGAAAAATATACAAATGGCAAGTAATTAAACCCACACACCCATATAAATAGGAATTATCAGACTTATTTACAGTTTATTCAAGTTATGGAAATAATAAGATTAATGTGCACTAAAAATACTTCATTTCTAAGAGAAAAATTAATTTAGAAAACAACAGCCTAGGGTAAAAACAATTTTACCCAGAACAATTGACAGGATTTTTAAAGCTATTACTCAATGGTGAACTCTAGTTTGAACTTTGCCATGAAATTATAACTGTCACAGCAATTCATGTGGTTAGGCCCTGCAGTACTGATCACTTCTCCCAGCATGTGTAAGGATTAGTGAACAATTTAAAGTTAGATTAAATGTAGTTGAGAAGTGAGTGTGTATTCACAATCAATATCTGTATACACCATCTATCCATTAAAAGGCCTGAGAGTCCAGGCACACTTATGGTGAGATCCTCATGCTCCTTGTGCCATTTCACGGCTCAGTGCATAATGATAGGATTCCTAAGTTAATATAGATAAAAAAAAACCATGAGTAATGTCAGTTTAACAACCTCAAAAGTGCTGTTGATAATTATATTTCAGAACTGAACTTGTTTCAAGAAAACAACTCTGACTCCATAAATTGGATTTTCTTACAGAAAAAGATCTCATTAGTATCTTAACACAGATTTGTTTCAACTTCTTTAAACATAGAACAACAAAACACAATGTCTTATAGTGCAAAACTAAGTTTGTGTGCTTTTTTTTAAATTCATTATCAATATTTATGAGAATATTTTCCTAAAGAGATTTGTTAAGACTGTATTGATTTCACTTAAGGACAATAATATAAGCAACAGACAAAGGTATCTTTATAATACCAAAATAATTAATATTTTATTGATGTATAATATGTTTGAGGAAATTCCTTTACTTTCATAATTTTGGTTTTTATTGTAAATAGACTGTCTGGAAATAACTGGTTATCTCCTATAAACACCATCGATAAAACACAAAATATGAAAAACATTTCTTACATTTACTCTTGTTTCCTTTTTAGATTTTTCATGACAAAAGGTTTTGATGTTAGATTATGAAATGAAAACTCTGAAAATGGCAATGTGGATGTAACATCATTGTTGTTGTTGTTGACATCCATTACATTTTTGTTGCATTTAACAAACTCGACCAATCACAAATGTTGTTACATGATTATAAAGGTATTCCATAGAAACTGCATTCATCAGGTGATGAACACCATTAGAGGCAAATGAGTTTATCATAGGAAGTGAAGTTGGAGTGTACATATTATCGAGGGCTTGGTGCACAACTCTTGTAGCTTGTTATATAACATATGGCAGTTACAGTTGTTTTGCACCTAGCCCTGTTATGCAATAAACACACTTGTTGTTGTTATAGTCACTTTTCAATGACTATTAATCTTTGTCATTTTTCTCTGAAGCCTGTAAACACACATGTACAAAAACGATTCACCGAAAACCCTATTATTACACTTCAAATATATACAAACAATAATAATTGTTGATGCGCCTTCAAGCCATACAAGACAAACTGCATGACAAAAACAGCAACCTTAGCGTTAAAACAAACCTTAACCTTTTCTAGCATTCTCCAGTTTTGTATGTATGTACATACCGTGGTGTGACGTCGTTTTGCCTTCACAACTTTCTTTCTTTTCAATTTTTTCTCGGCTTCACCCATGTCAGGGGCCTCTTGGCTGAAATTGAAAACCAGGACGAAATTAAATGAGTTCATATTGTAATAAAATTTGATTAAACATTCTGTCGTCTATAAGGATTTATGGAATTGTTCTGTTTTTGTTATGCAGCATTTTTTTCTCACTTCCAATGGGAATGGGACTGGGGCCTTTGAGAAATGCTTTAAATATATGTCATATAATTATGTTAAAAGAAATCAATTCATTAAAACAAGAAATGCTGCAACTTGTCGAACATGTCATAGCATTGCCTTAAAAAATCATCCAAAATGGTCATTCCAAAATGGTTTTTCCCCAATCATTTTTTAACTTAACATTAAGCAATTTTCTATCCAATTTTGGGGAAAATATGAACTTTATGTCATTTGGGCATTTGGCTGAATTTCAGCCTTAGATTTTCCTGAAAAAATCACTGTTATTTGTAAAGTACATCCAATTAAGCCCACAGATTTTATCGTCTTCTAAAATAATAATGATTTACACAAATGCACCCTGATTAAGTACTGTTTTTAACATATATATTAGAAATAATGGTCTCTTACTTAAGAGGATATACACGTATGTACGAAATATAATTATGGTGATTTATGTCAAACAGGATAAAATACAACAACTAACTTCTGAAGCTGGATCTTCCAAATTTCATTTTAACCAATATCTTGTATTGCTGTTTCATTCACACTCAGATAAAATGCTGTAATTATATTTAACCCCACCATTTAAATAAATGTTGTTTATTGTTGTTGTTGTTGTTGTTGTTGTTGTTGTTGTTGTTGTTGTTGTTGTGAAAAACACAACCATGCATGTTTGCTAAAATAAAGAACACTAAGACAATGGAAAGTGCCTCAGGACTGGGCAACATCAAGACACAGAAAGGGAGGGGGGCAACAACCTAATAACTCCAATCTGCTTCTAAGACTATTAAACTGATGAAAGGGAAAGCCCTCAGGAAGCATAGCCTGCACGAGAAAACAGCAGCCTCGGTTTTATTGAAGCTGTTCATCAGTAGTAATGAATGATGCCACACTACTGACGCCCCGTAGCGCATGAGCAGAACTCCATTTTCAAATGTAAACAACATACAAAAAAATAAATCGAGGGCTTGGTGCAAAACTATTGTAACTACCTCATTTTATATAAGGAGTTACAATAGTTTTGCACAAAGCCCTCAATATGTACACTCCATGATCCCTGAGGACCAGAAAAATATGACTACACAATGATGTAGTACGGGGTGACTTTTTACAGCCGCCACACAGGCACTTAACAACAGCTGTATGAAAATTCCCAGGAATAGACATCAGTGACAGCGGAGGGGGGTAGCACCACAGTACCTCCAATCCACTTCTCCCTAATGCCTAGTGCGGTCAGATCACCACCTTATGGCTATGATTCTGTCATTTTCCTGACACGTTCAATTGATTCGGACTTAAGGTTCCATATTTAGGCCATTCCAATGCTATATTTGTCTGCAACATCTACCAATGCTATTGTTCTAGGGCATTTTTCTCTGATTAAGACAATAGGCATTATTGTACTGTCTTTTTAGGAATAACAAGCAATATTAGGGCAGTTCAGTTCAATTGTTTTCTGGTCAAATCAAGTGACTAGTTCAGTGTCTGCAACGGTGTATTTACATAATGCTTCATTCCACACTTCCATAAAAACAGGAACAAAATAACTTTATTTCTAAATATGACACTACAATTTTCAATTCTTCAATATCCCTGTACCAATGGGAGTCAATATTCTCATGGCTTGAGACTCATTACCCTTTACATAATTGAGTTGTGATATTTCTGGTTTTATTTTAAGATGATGCATTTTAAATGCAGTGGAAATAGTAAACAAAGTCACCCTCAGGTTATTAAACTCATTTTAAGATTTAAATAATACAAGAAAGCGCCTCAACATTGTTCATTAACATGCAAGTGTGAATAGCACAGACATACAGAAGCATTGTTCCTTTGAAATACTGGTAATTTTGAACCAGTATCAAATGTGCCATCAAACATAAATATGGAACTAACAATATTAAAAGCAGATTTTCTCTTTAACTACTGGATAATTTAAAGATGCTATGCCTGTATTTTTTAGGTCAGAAGTGTTTACATCTTACATTTTAACTATATTTATTAAGCAGCGAACCCTACTCCCGTAAATATGAGAAACTGCCAAATATAGTTATTCATGCATGTAAAACAATACATGTATTTGTTGAAAATGTCTGGCCCGCAAATTTGGCTTTGTTTATTTACGTTTCGACCCATTGTGTCCAAACAGTTAAATAGCTTGACTACAATCGATACTCTCAGTTGACTCGATGGTGCAGTGGTAACACATCCGATTTGGGTACAAGAGGTCCCAGGTTTAATCACTGGCTCCAGCAAGGGTTTTTATGTTTGATTTTTTGTTTTGTTGATGTTGTGTTTTTACTTTTTTGTCAAAAAACAAATTATTTGTCACAAAAGTTTGCAATTTCTTTTACAATTTTAATTTATTTTGTATACTCAAGATATTGCAAGATTTATGGCCAATTATAAGGGAATAAAGATACAGACCTAGCATCTTTAAGACTAATCCCTGGGACTGAGTCAGACAAATTTAACTGTAGACATTGAACTGTTTGTTTATCTTCACTCTACTTCATTTCAAGGGGACATATGAAATAGTTCAACTGTTAATCTTGATCAAAGAGTCTGTATGTTAAACAATTCAACCATTTCATAATATCATGTATTTTATGACAAATTTGAAAGTGACATTATTTTGCTACTGAAGCAGTTTTATGTTTCCGAATGTGGTTTATAGTCAATTTGTCGTCTTTCAAAAGTACAATATAAGAAACAATAAACTATCAAACAACTTTTATGTTTCGAGCTTTAACATTTGATATGCTTTAGACAATATATTTTATACATTAAACCAGTTCTTGCAGGTAATTGCAAGGTTGTAATAAGGTAATTAACCTCTTGAAGGAGGATACATAGGTATAGAATTTGGATTCATTTATATTCTTCCTCAGTTTTTGCTACGAAAAAAAAGTATTTTGGTTTTTAATTAGAGAATAGATCCAAGAGTCAAACAAGCTGTAACAAAAGGTTGTTGTAATTTTCTAGGAAAGGTCAGGTCACCCAATTAATCTGAAGAAAAAGGGAAAGTCCTAAGGAAGCATAGCCTACAAGGGGAAATCGCAGTCACGGTTTTATTTTAAGGCTGTTTACCAAAGAAAGATGCGTGTTCACTGATGCCCCCCCCCATGAGCGAAACTTTTTTTTCAAATTTAAACAACATAAATTCGATGATCCCAGAGGACCAGAAAAATATAACAACACAATGACGTATTATGAAGGGGGGGGGGGAATTTTACAGAGGTCCTCGATGTTGCCCTGGCTGGAATCTTTTTTTTATATTTATATCATATCATCTACTTTTAGTTTCTTTTATCTCTAGGTTTAACAAAAATAACTTAATTATACAGTCTACTTTCTCACATATACTTGTATATTCTTTTTAAATATCACAATTAAAGCTACTGGAAATGCCAAATAAAATAAACATCCCTTAAAGATGTACACGAAAATCTACCATTTGGGTTATCAAATTCAGGTATAACATTTAAAAGGTTTTTAAAATATAATTTCAATTCAAAATGGTTAATCTTAAAAAAAATGTATATGGTATGCAAACATCAACTTGGAAAACTGATTGATCATCAAAAAGCACTTTCTTAAGCTCTGCATGACTAAAACGTTCATTCATAATTCTTAATTCATCATTTAAAAATTTGACACATTCGATGTAAAACCTTTTGGATTATTCACAGACCCAAAAACATAGGCATTCATTCCATTCATTAAACTTGCAAATCTTTAGATACAGGAAAAATCTTTTTAGAACTTAATATAAAGTTAATTGATAAAAAAATGCCTGCACAAAAAAATGAAAGGAAAAAAGCATTTACTACTCAACAATTTTTGGACCAAAAGGTTTGAAAGGCGCGCATTTCCCATTGACAGACTTTGCATATGATAATATTTACATAACCTTAATAAATTAATAGTGGATGAAAATGATGCCATCAGTTAAATAAAATATTGTTGATACAACAATTAAAGAGTGCCTATAAAATTAGATTTCTATAATGCTTTCAAGAAAAAAATAGCATAAAATTATGATCTAAATATGCTGAATCTCTCCACCTTTTAGCCTTTTACATAAAATTTACATTAGCTCAATACTTTCAAAGCTATAAAAAATGTTGACTACTACCCCACAAAGAATTATTCTGTGTATAAATTTGACTGCAATTGACATTATGTCAAACTAAACTAAAAATAGCATTAATGTTATACGCTTGCACAGGTCTATAGGAAATGTCTTTCTGTGGGGTCTTATTTGGTTGGTTTGGAACTCAACACAAGGTTAATGTTTAATATGTCACTTTCTGTCCTTGTCCATCTTTAAAGCCATTACTCAATGGTGAACTCTAATTGAACTTTGCAATGAAATTCTAACTGTCACAGCAATTCATATGGTTAGGCCCTGCAGTACTGATCACTTCTCCTAGCATGTGTAAGGATTAGTGGACAATTTAAAGATAGATTTAATGTAGTTGAAAGGTGGGTGTGTATTCACAATCAATATCTGCATACATCATCTATCCATCAAAAGGCCTACCAGTCCAGGCACAAGTCCTATGAAATACTCATGCACCTAGCGTCACTTTACGGCTCAGTGCATAATGATAGGATTCCTAATTTAATATAGATAAAGAACCCCCCATGAGTAATGGCTTTACATTTCATTTACATTTATCCAGTTATAGCATTCCTAAAATTCACTGTTCCGCTCTAGTTAACATATCGACAAGACACTTGAAATGATGTCCAATGCTCTGACAAATGGAAAAGCATGTAACATCACACAATGCATGTGTACGTTGACAGTGATATGCAAACAATAAAGTCTTCTCATTGGCCTACATAATGTTGTGCATTATGACATATTATCACATATCTTTATCTCTTTTGTTGGACCAATCATCATTTCAAATTCTGTGACAGATGGGTTATTGTTATGCCAGTTAAGCGAATGAAAATTGAAGTATCCGTTTATTGTGTCCAAATCTTTTTTCTCTTCTTCCCTAAGAAGGTAAAACAAGAGTTATGTTAACCTACCTTTCAGATATTCTTCTCTCTGTTTCCATGGCAACAGGTTCTTCTGGTAAACCATCCACCCTGTCATCTATATCCATGCTGCTCACTGATTGGTTGATGAAGTTGGGTGTGGAGTTAGTGTGGGTGAACCTGGCTGTCTTCTCATTGGCTGAAAGATATCATGTGACAGGTAAGAGGAAAATGATTGGTTAATGAAATTGGGGGAGGCATTAGTGTGGGTGAACCTGGCTTTCATTGGCTGAAAGATACCATGTGACATTTAAGAGGAAATGATTAGCCTATTTAAAACGTTCTACTTTCTAACTCAGTTGATAAATAGCAAGTATCACTTAAGTGGAAGAAGGTAAAAGGCCTATATAGAATTAAAATATGTTTCTTCTTTGCTAAAATTTACATAAATAATGATAGACAAGTGCAACATTAGAAAATGATAAATGGGCCATTATTACTTGATACCAAGTACATGTACCATGGTATGCGTTGTTGCTTTGGTAGAAACAAGGTACTGTCTAACCTGTCTATAGTGGTCACCCAAGGAACTGAGCCAAAACTGACCACTATAGACAGGTGACCACTGTACCCAGGTTAAGTACATTTTCTATTTGTATGACCAATATGTTTGTGCATGATACATGTAGATATTTATAGATGATACAAAAGTTGTAGTTCACAAAACGTTGTATTGCATTTAATGCATTTAAATGTAAATTGTTGTAAAAACAATAAATTAAATGGATCAATCATAGACCTGTACTTATGAACTGAATAGAGCCTATTTTTACTCTTACTTAACAAAATACCAACCAATGTTAACTCAATATTATTGACAGCCCTGACAAACATCATTTCTCCACAATCTCTACAATTGCAGGGCAATTTCACCTGTCAATAACCAATCAAATCAAAGGCCTCCGTTATCAATTCTGTTTGAAGTGTAGAAGTATGGACCTGTAATTTCCGGACAGTCCAACAATAACGAGTGACCCAGCTAAACAAACAGCCTATCAACTTCATCAAAGACAATTTCAGGGCACATCACAGGGTGAATGGCCATATAATGAGGTCTTTTTGAATGCATTGTTTTTATTTTTTATTTTAAGCCACATTTAACCTATCTATGGTCTGTGTTTTCAGGAAATAGCAATAACACATTTTCAAGCTTACATCTATTTGTTTGGCCTGAATATATATCAAATGCATTAGGATACAGGAAACTTAAACTTCAACTTTATACTGCCAAGGAAAACAGTGACATATTTAACTGACTTGTTCTGATTTCAATAATATACATGTAGTTGCATACAAATAAGGATTCACCCTGCCTTTTTCTGCAAAGACTTCCTATAATTGCTAAAAGTTGAAGGATCACTAAAATGACAAAAATTGTCAACAACAAGGTCAAACCCCAGACTGACCAATCAACATCAAGGTCAAACCCCAGACTAGCCAATCAACAACAAGGTCAAACTCCAGACTGACCAATCAACATCAAGGTCAAACCCCAGACTAGCCAAGCAGAAACAAGGCCAAACCACCGTGGCCAATCAACAACAAGGTCAAACCCCAGACTGACCAATCAACATCAAGGTCAAACCCCAGACTGGCCAATCAAAAAACAAGGCCAAACCACTGTGGCCAATCAACAACAAGGTCAAACCCCAGACTGACCAATCAACATCAAGGTCAAACCCCAGACTGGCCAATCAAAAAACAAGGCCAAACCACTGTGGCCAATCAACAACAAGTTCAAATCTCAGAGGCCAACTTCTAGTTCTGTGATTAAACCAAGAAACCAATTTCAATCTTTACATGAGTCAGACTTGAAGATATAGATGTACACAACATCAAACTGAGCACAATGTCTACTGCCAATCACCCGTCTGCTGCCCTTGGTGGGGATTAGACCCCTGACCCCGTGGATTTTCACTTCCTCAATTCACTGGCAAAGCTAACAAAGCAAGAAAGCAAACCTTAGAAAATGACAGCATTACAAAGGCCCAAAGGAAGTTGAGTATTTCCCCATATTTCCCCTATATATGCCAATCAGTTCCCAATGTAAGAGTATTAAGTCTGCAAACTCCTGGCAATAATTATAAGACAATTTAAGCCTCCTTTCATCACAATGGGGATGCTATTATGACCCAACAAATACACACAAATATAATGACAATATTAAAGACAAACAAAGAATAATTACAAAAGCCATATTTGGCCTCGCCTTGTATTTACTTTCACGGCTGTTAATGGCACTATGGACTGCATATGACATATGACAACCCAGGCCTTAAAATTAATATGAGAGTTTTGCCTAACTGGGTCAGTCCTACCTAGAAAATGATTTTTTTTTCTTCCTTTTTTTAGAGGGGGAGGGAGGAAGGGGGTAGCTTTCAGATACGTTTCTCTTAATGTTCAAGCCAAAACGACATACATATGTATCTAACTCATTTTTGTTCAAGTGGTTACCCAACCAAAGACACACATTTTGATTTTTGCTGGCCCACCTATGGCTGAAACTGGGACAGTGTCAATCAAATAATTACCATCAATTGAATCTTATTGTGAACTGGATTCATGTATTATTCCAAGTTTCATGACATAAATACGAACCCAAACTCATTTATATTTCATAGCAGTGCATGTCCTACATCTTAATGTTAGAGTATTCCTGTCCACAAGTAGATTAAGGGTGAATAATTCAGTGCCATGATTTTCTCAACACATAAAACTAACAAGGTACATGTAAGAGATAGATCCCCAAATGTCACGATCATGATCATTTATAACATTACAATGTATTAATTTTAATCCAATGGATTAGGGATATGCATGTAATTGTCAAGTGATGATCTGACCTAGCAATTATGCAAGAAAGCCTACATTCTGTTTGTGATAAACAGTAACACATGAACAAAACTAAAATACAGAGAGTGGAGGAAATAGAAGTTTTAAGGAACTATGCAGTATTTTTTTAAAAGCCAACTTTAGCATTATCTGTATTAAAGCTTTTTTACTCAATGGTGAACTCTAGTTGAACTTTGCCATAAAATTTTAACTGTCACAAACATTCAAATGGTTAGGCCCTGCAGTACTGATCACTTCTCCTAGCATGTGTAAGGATAAGTGAACAATTTAAAGTTAGATTAAAAGTAGTAGAAAGGTGTGTATTCACAATCAATATCTGTATACATCATTTATCCATCAAAGGGCCTGAAAGTCAAGGCACAAGTACCGTGAGATCCTCGTGCT
>Ga0224511_10000474_pt1 | contig 19326 bp, 18 predicted proteins | sample SF_May12_sed_USG_2_FD_169988 | JGI IMG/M metagenome (GOLD analysis project Ga0224511, IMG submission 169988) | Sediment microbial communities from San Francisco Bay, California, United States - SF_May12_sed_USGS_8_1 | ecosystem: Environmental > Aquatic > Marine > Sediment | place: USA...
CAAACAGAAAAAAGCGCTAACCCGTGTCGCCGTGGAGAGCAGCGACGATCAGATCACGCTTATTGCCCGCACCGCAGACGGCCGCCTGGTCATGGCCTATCTGCAAAAAGAAGAATCGCTTTTGTCTTTGGGCGACGAAACAGAGGATTACCAGGCCGCGACTGTTGCTTTACCGCCGGTGGAGAGCGCCAATCATATCCTTATTGATTCCGAGCAGCGCACGGTTTACGTAGCCACCGCAACCGGCGGCATTAATGTGGTGGACATCGCCGACAAGGACAACCCGGTGTACGTGGAGCGCGTGGTAGTGACCAAAAACGATTCGTTGATTTCCTCTCTTCGTTTCCTGGCAGGCGGCATATCGCTGTTGGTGGGCACCACAGATGGCAAGGTCAGCCAGTGGTTTCCGGTGAGGAAAGACAATAATGTTTCGCTAACCTATATCCGAAGCTTCAAGAGCCAGGATGGAGTGCTTGAGGACATCGCCCCGGAACAGCGGCGCAAGGGTTTTGTCACCGCCAATAACAAGGGTGTGGTGCACGTGTTTCATGCCACCGCCAATCGTGATGTGGCGAATCAAAAAATCAGCGATAAACCATTAACGCATATTGCCATCTCGCCGCGGGCCGATATGCTCATTGCCCAGGACCAGGATAAACAGCTTCAGGTGTGGAAAGTGCATAACGAACACCCGGAGATATCCTGGAGTGTGCTCTGGGAAAAAATCTGGTACGAAAGTTATCCTGAGCCGGACTACACCTGGCAGTCATCGTCTGCCAGCAATGACTTTGAACCGAAATTCAGCTTGATGCCGCTGGCCTTCGGTACCTTAAAGGCAGCGTTTTACGCCATGTTGTTTGCCGTGCCCTTGTCCATCATGGGCGCTATTTACACCGCCTATTTCATGTCGCCGGCTATGCGTGCTTATGTCAAACCCAGTATTGAAATCATGGAGGCGTTGCCGACGGTGATTCTGGGTTTTCTCGCCGGTTTATGGTTGGCACCGGCAGTGGAAGCCAACTTGCCCGGCATTTTTACATTATTGATTTTGCTGCCCCCCGGTGTGCTTGCCTGCGCCTGGGGCTGGAAACGCCTAAGCAAACATATTAAATGGCATGTGCCCGATGGCTGGCAGGCGGCCATGCTCATTCCGGCGATTCTGTTTATCGGTTGGCTGGCTATGGTATTGAGTTCACCTTTGGAGGCATTGTTGTTTCGTGGCGACATGAAGCTGTGGTTATCAAATGAACTAGGGTTGACCTACGACCAGCGCAATTCCCTGGTAGTGGGTTTGGCCATGGGCGTGGCTGTGATCCCGACCATTTTCTCCATTGCCGAAGACGCCATCTTCAGTGTGCCGCGTCATCTGACCCTGGGTTCGCTGGCGCTGGGGGCAACACCCTGGCAGACATTGGTGCGTGTGGTCATGTTGACCGCCAGCCCGGGTATATTTTCCGCCGTCATGATTGGTTTGGGCCGGGCGGTGGGTGAAACCATGATTGTGTTAATGGCCACGGGCAACACGCCGGTCATGGATTTCAGTATCTTTCAGGGCATGCGCACCCTGTCGGCCAATATTGCCGTCGAGATGCCAGAGTCCGAAGTGAACAGCAGCCACTATCGCGTATTGTTCCTGGCGGCGCTGGTCTTGTTTATGTTTACCTTTTTATTCAACACCGCTGCTGAACTGATTCGTCAGCGGCTTCGCCAAAAGTACAGCTCACTCTAATGCGCAACTGGTTTAAAAGTGGTGATCCCTGGATCTGGCTAAATGCAGCCGCGGTAAGTGTCAGCCTGATTATTGTTGTTGGTTTGCTGGTGCTTATCGGTGTCCGTGGTCTGAGTCACTTTTGGCCGGCAAGGGTGATGCAGGCGGATTACGCGGTGCCCGATAGTGCCGTCACACGAGTCATTGGCGAAGTGCATGACAGCGAGCAGGTGTCGGCAGAGCGCTTGCAGCAAACCGGGGTCCACTTTGGGCCGGACGTGAAAGTTATCAAGCGCATTTTACTCAAGACCGGTAACCGCGATGTCATAGGTGGTGATTTCCGTTGGTTGTTGTGGCCCTATCTGGCGGACATCCAGTATCCGCAAGGCATCGTTGTCCTGGAGCGGCGCGAGTGGGGAAACTTTTACGGCTACCTGAAGCAGGTGCAGGAGAACCAGTCTGTGGTAGCCCAGGACGATAAGGCCTGGGGTGCCTTGCAGGAACGCCTGGAACGGGTGGAACACCTGTATGAAGAAATCCGCGACATTGAAAAAATCCGCATCGGTGAGCTGAATTTCAAGCTGGAAGGATTGAGACTGGAAGAGCGCCGTCTGGAATTGCACCAGCGGAATACACCGGAAAACTTGCGTAGCATTGAACAGGAGCGCAAGGTATTGCAGGCGGACTACGCTGTTTTGCAAAAGAAACTTAACGATCTTTACGTCGACATTAACCGTGACAGCCTGGTGGCCCAGGTAATGGATGGGCGCACAGTGACAATCCCGTTGTCAAAAGTAGTACGCGCCTATCAGCCTAATGCCATGAGCGTGTTCGCACGTACAGCCATGTATTTTGAAAAACTCTGGGAGTTTGTCTCTGACGAACCGCGAGAAGCCAATACCGAGGGCGGCATTTTCCCGGCAATCTTTGGCACGGTCATGATGGTGCTGATTATGTCCATTCTGGTAACACCCTTCGGTGTTATCGCTGCCGTCTATTTAAAGGAATACGCGCGCCAGGGTGTGCTCACGCGCACCATTCGCATAGCAGTAAATAATCTGGCCGGTGTGCCTTCCATTGTTTATGGTGTGTTTGGTCTGGGCTTCTTTGTTTATTTTCTCGGCGGCAATATCGATCAGTTGTTTTTCCCGGAGGCACTGCCGGCGCCCACTTTCGGTACACCCGGTATATTGTGGTCCTCGCTAACACTGGCAATTTTAACGGTGCCGGTGGTGATTGTGGCTACCGAAGAAGGATTGTCGCGCATACCCCGCGCCATTCGTGAAGGCAGCCTGGCCCTGGGCGCCACTAAAGCGGAAACCCTTTGGCGCACGGTATTACCCATGGCAACGCCGGCCATGATGACGGGTATGATACTGGCAGTTGCCCGGGCCGCCGGTGAAGTGGCGCCGCTGATGTTGGTGGGTGTGGTTAAGCTGGCACCGTCATTGCCATTGGACGGCAATTTTCCGTTTCTGCACCTTGATCGGAAATTTATGCACCTTGGGTTCCATATATATGATGTGGGGTTTCAGAGTCCCAACGTAGAAGCAGCGAGACCGCTGGTGTATGCCACCGCATTTCTGTTGGTGCTGGTGATTGTGGCATTGAATATCGCAGCTATCTGGATACGAAATCGTTTAAGAGAGAAATACCGGGGACTGGAAGGTTAATACAGGTAACGACTATGGCAAATGAATCACAAACTTTAACACACGGCATTAACCTGGAGGCCCTGGGGCGAACCCATGCCAACCGGCGCATCGAAGAGGAAACGATTTGTATTAAAACAAGTCAGTTGAATCTGTTCTACGGCGAGAAACAGGCGCTCAGGGACATTAACATCGCATTACCGGAAAAACGAGTCTCGGCCTTTATCGGCCCCAGCGGTTGCGGCAAGTCAACCTTGCTGCGATGTTTTAACCGAATGAATGATCTGGTGGAGAGTTGCCGTATCGAAGGTAAACTGGAACTGTATGGCAACGATATATTCTCCAAAAAAGTTGATGTGGCGGAGTTGCGGCGGCGTGTCGGCATGGTGTTTCAGAAACCCAATCCTTTTCCGAAAAGTATTTACGAAAATGTTGCCTACGGTCTACGTTTACAGGCGACGCGCAACAAACGTGAAATGGATGAAGTGGTGGAACGGTCGTTGCGTGGCGCCGCTTTGTGGGACGAGGTCAAGGACCGCCTGCATGACAGCGCGCTGGGTTTGTCCGGCGGTCAGCAACAACGCCTGGTGATTGCACGTGCCATTGCCATTGAGCCAGAAGTGTTGCTGCTGGATGAGCCGGCATCGGCACTGGATCCGATTTCTACGTTAAAAATTGAAGAGCTGATCAGTGAACTAAAAGACAACTACACTATTATTATCGTTACACACAATATGCAGCAGGCGGCCCGTGTTTCGGATTATACCGCCTTTATGTATATGGGTGAGATGATTGAATTCGGGGATACCGACGAGATTTTTACCAACCCGAAGAAGCAGCAAACAGAAGACTATATTACCGGACGTTACGGTTAACTCTAATTATTCGCTACAGGAATTCAGTAATGGATACGACAAAATTGGGCCAACATATTTCACGGCAATTCAATGCTGAGCTGGAAGAGGTGCGCAGCAGCGTTCTGGCAATGGGTGGATTGGTGGAAGAACAGATTAATAATGCTATCGCCGCGCTGGTAGAGGGAAACACTCAGCTGGCAGACACAGTAATTAAGAATGATATGAAAGTAAACGCAGCCGAAGTGGCTATCGACGAGGAATGCAGCCATATCATTGCCCGCCGTCAACCGGCTGCCACCGACCTGCGTTTGATGGTGGCGGTCATCAAAACCATTACCGACCTGGAGCGCATTGGCGATCAGGCGGAGAGAATTGCCCGCATGGGTTTACGTCTTGCCGAGTTTGAGCGCCCGAAAAACCAGTATGTGGAAATCCGCAATATCGGTACTCGCGTGGCTGCTATGGTGCACGATGCTTTGGACGCGTTTGCCCGAATGGACGCTGAAGCGGCCATTGCAGTGGCCCGCGAAGATCTGAAAGTGGATCAGGAATATGATGGCCTCATGCGCCAGACACTGACGTTCATGATGGAAGACCCGCGCTCCATCAGCCAGATGCTGGATGTTATGTGGACCGCCCGCGCCATTGAGCGCATCGGTGATCACGCCAAGAATATCTGTGAATATGTGATTTATCTAGTGAAAGGTAAAGACGTACGCCACACAGGTCTGGTGAAAAAACAGCGGGATTGAGCCGGAAAGAATAAGGCATCAAACGGCGCAATAGAAAAGCCATTGCGCCCTACGCTTGAGGCATGAAGAGAAGCATTCAATGTAGGGCGGATAAAGCGTTAGCGAATTCGCCGTACCAAATCCCCCAGGAAAAAATCTTTTTTTTCCGGTCCATATAAAATAAGATAGAACCCAATAATATAAGTTGATGCTAATAAACCGTACTCCAGTCTGACCAGTACAGTTGCTTCGTCAGTTTTCATAATCGTTCGCATAAAGGAACATCCATGGCCCGCACAACAATCTCCAGCCTGTTTGGCACGTCGCCGGTAAAACCACTTCAGGCGCACATGGCCAGCGTCCAGGATTGCATCAGTGAAATGGTACCGTTTTTTGATGCCGTGGTGGATAAGGACTGGGTTCAAGCGAGAAAAATTCAAACCAATATTTCCAAACTTGAGCGTGATGCCGATAAGCTGAAACGACAACTGAGATTACATTTACCAAGCAGTTTGTTTATGCCCGTGTCCCGACGCGATCTCCTGGAAATTCTTACCATGCAAGACAAGATCGCCAATAAAGCCAAGGACGTCGCCGGTTTGATTGTTGGCCGCAAGATGGAACTGCCCAATGATCTTGGTCCGAAATTCAAAGAATTTATCAAGCGCTCAATTGATGCATCCAAGCAGGCACAGGATGCCATTAATGAACTGGATGAATTGGTGGAAACCGGTTTTAAAGGTAAGGAAGTGGCGGTGGTGCAGGCCATGATCAAAACGCTGGATGAAATTGAAAGTGATACCGACAAAATTCAGGTACAGATTCGGGAAGAAGTGTTCAAGCTGGAAAAAGAATTACCGCCCGTTGATGTTATGTTTCTTTATAAAGCTATCGAGTGGATCGGCGACCTGGCCGATTTGTCTCAACGTGTCGGCAGTCGATTAGAGCTTTTGTTGGCGCGCTAATAAATACCAGGGGGTACAATGGAATTTGGCACTGAATTTATTATTCTGGCATGCGCCTTTGGTTTTTTTATGGCCTGGGGTGTCGGCGCCAACGACGTTGCCAATGCCATGGGTACTTCCATTGGTTCCAAGGCGCTTACCGTCAAGCAAGCAGTAGTTGTTGCGGCCATCTTCGAGTTCACCGGCGCCTGGCTGGCGGGAGGCCAGGTTACCACCACTATCCGCAAAGGCATCGTTGATCCGGGTTTATTGGCCGGCACACCGGAGTTGCTGGTCTACGGCATGCTGGCATCGTTGTTGGCTGCGGGAATTTGGTTGCTGGTGGCATCCCGGGCAGGTTGGCCGGTATCTACCACTCATTCCATTGTTGGCGCCATAGTGGGCTTTGCTGCCGTAGGTATCGGTTTTGACGCCGTCAAATGGACCAAGGTCGGTACTATTGTCATGAGCTGGGTGATCTCTCCGGCCATCGCCGGTATTTTCTCCTACTGGATTTTTACCAGTGTGCAAAAATTTATTCTTAATACCGACAGCCCACTGGAGAATGCCAAGCGCTATGTGCCTGTTTACATGTTCTTCGTCGGTTTTATTATCGCCCTGATAACCCTGTTTAAGGGATTAAAGCATGTCGGCTTGCATCTTACCGTGCTGCAGAATTACTCAGTTGCAGCCGTTATGGGAATTATTGTCATGAGCCTGGGAATTTTTGGTATTAGACGTCTCAAATTCGATCCCAGTGCCGACCGGGAATTTCATTTCGCCAACGTGGAAAAAGTATTTGGCGTACTCATGATCGCCACCGCCTGTTCCATGGCATTTGCCCATGGCTCCAACGACGTGGCGAATGCAGTGGGGCCATTGGCGGCGGTATACGGCATCGTCAGTAGTGGCGGTAATGTCGGCCAGACTACAGGAGTGCCAAACTGGATTCTGTTGCTGGGTGGCGTGGGTATTGTGGTGGGCCTGATTACTTACGGCCACAAAGTGATCGCCACCATCGGAAAAAATATCACCGAATTGACACCGAGCCGTGGCTTTTCGGCGGAGCTGGCGGCCGCTACTACTGTGGTGGTTGCCTCAGGCACTGGCATTCCGGTTTCCACCACTCATACCCTGGTTGGTGCGGTGCTGGGTGTGGGGCTTGCCCGCGGTATCGCCGCACTCAACATGAATGTGGTCAGAACCATTTTCCTGTCATGGATCGTGACCCTGCCTGCCGGTGCACTCCTGTCTATTTTCTTTTTCTATTTGCTCATGGGGATATTCGGTTAGCCCCGGCCGCATTCATGAAGACATCGCTGACTGCCGGTTAGTGCAATGACAAAGACCTGGGGCATTACATTTTTTGCTGTCCTGATCTGGTCCGGTGTTTATCCCAAGGATTATTTTATCTGGCTGCTGGAGGTGTTTCCCGCCATCATCGCGCTGGTGTTGTTGTGGCTGACGCGCCGGCGTTTTCCTTTTACGCCTCTGGCTTATCAGTTGATACTGGTGCATAGCATCATATTAATGATAGGTGGCCACTATACCTACGCCGAAGTGCCGTTGTTTGACTGGGTGAGACAGGCGCTGGAACTGGAACGCAATAACTACGACAAGGTGGGTCACTTTGCCCAGGGATTCGTACCCGCCGTCATCGCCCGCGAGATTCTGTTGCGCAATGGTGTGGTCACAGGGCAGCGCTGGTTGTCGTTCATTGTTGTCAGTATATGTTTAGCCATCAGCGCCTTTTACGAGTTAATCGAATGGTGGGTAGCGGTATTATCAGGGACCGCCGCCGAGGCGTTTCTGGGAACACAGGGTGATATTTGGGACACACAATCGGACATGGCCGTGGCCATGATTGGCGCTATCCTGGCGTTAGCTGTCTTGAGCAACTATCACGACAAACAAATACGGATGTTACAAACAACAAAATAATCCCCAGCCATCCGGCGCAATAAAAAATCCATTGCGCCCTACGTCATGCTTGCTGTAGGGCGGATTAAGCGTTAGCGAATCCGCCGTGTGGAGTGTGCCCGGATAAATTTGCGTGGAAGGGTTTATGGTAGGGCGGATTAAGCGTTAGCGAATCCGCCGTATGAGGATGTCCGGGCTGTTGATTTATTCGGTACAATAGATTATTTAGTGTGTCGCGGACAGTATGTTTTCACGTTGATTCAAGGAGCGAATCGCCATGCCGAATTATCGTCGTTACCGGGTTCCCGGGACCTGTTATTTCTTCACGGTAAATCTGCTTGAACGCAAGCAAACCACCTTACTAACTCATATTGACTTGTTACGCCGGGCCATTCGTCTTACAAAGATGCAATGGCCTTTTAGCGTGGATGCATGGGTGATACTTCCCGATCATATGCACTGGATGTGGACCTTACCCCACGGTGACAATGACGTAAGCATTCGATGGCGCTTAATTAAATCACGATTTTCCCGTCAGCTTCCCCGAAGAGAATACCGCAGCCAGGTACGGACCGATCGCGGTGAACGAGGCATTTGGCAACGCCGTTTTTGGGAGCATGTAATTCGAGATGAGGCAGACTATGCTGCGCATATGCATTACATTCACATTAATCCCTTAAAGCACGGTTATGTCACTCGGGTAAGGGATTGGCCGCACTCCTCTTTCCACCATTGGGTGCAGCGAGGCGTTTATCCGGAGAACTGGGCGGGCGATGGTGATTTAGAAATTATAACCGGAGAGCGGGAAAGCCGTCCGGCGCAATAAAAAATCCATTGCGCCCTACGTTCGAGGTATAGACGGAAGGATGAAACGTATATTCAAGGTAGGGCGGATTAAGCGACAGCGAATCCGCCAAATGGGTTTTTCAACCACATCCACCACCATCCAGTGTATTGTCTCGTCCAGCGCAATAAAAAATCCATTACGCCCTACGTCGGATAGAATGACTAGCCGTAGGGTGGATTAAGCGTTAGCGAATCCGCCCAATGGGTTTTTCAAACAACACTCCCGTCCTCCAACGCCGGTATTTCGTCCGGCGCAATAGAAATGCCATTGCGCCCTACGTTCGAGGTATAGACGGAAGGATGAAACGTATATTCAAGGTAGGGCGGATTAAGCGACAGCGAATCCGCCAAACGAATAACCCGTGAATTTGATGCCTTGATTACCTCCTCACCTGCCCCGGGGTTCGTGTTATGATTCGGCCGTGGATGTTTCGAATTTACTAGACGGCTTGAATGACGCCCAGCGCGAGGCAGTGGCAGCGCCCACGGGTTCGGTGCTGGTGCTGGCCGGTGCCGGCAGCGGCAAGACCCGCGTTCTCACCCACCGCGTTGCCTGGCATGTGGGTGTCGAACAGGTGTCGCCCCAATCTATTTTGGCAGTCACCTTCACCAACAAGGCAGCCCAGGAAATGCGCGGTCGCATTGAAGGCATGCTCGGCTTTCCCGTTAACGGTATGTGGATCGGCACCTTTCATGGATTGTCACACCGTTTTCTGCGCGCGCATTGGCGCGAGGCCAAGCTTCCCCAGACCTTCCAGATCCTCGATGCCGAAGATCAGTACCGATTAATCCGGCGCATATTAAAAAGCCTTGAGCTGGATGAGGCCTATTGGCCGCCCAAGCAGGTGCAGTGGTTTATTAATGGTCACAAGGAAGAAGGAAGACGACCGAAGCAACTGGGCCAAAGCCCGGATCCACAGCAACGGCAACTGCTGCGCGTGTACGAACACTACGAAGAGACCTGCCAGCGCTCCGGCCTGGTGGATTTTGCCGAACTGCTGCTGCGCGTGTACGAATTAATGCGCGACGATGCGCGTCTGCGCGAACACTACCAGGAGCGTTTTCAACGTGTGCTGGTGGACGAATTTCAGGACACCAACTCCATTCAGTATGCCTGGCTGAAACTGTTTTCCGGCGGTTATAACAATCTGTTTGCCGTGGGGGATGACGACCAATCCATTTACGGCTGGCGCGGCGCCAAGGTGGAAAACATTCTCCGTTTTGAAAAGGATTATGCCAACACCAAAGTCGTGCGCCTGGAACAAAACTATCGCTCTACTTCCACGATTCTTAATGCCGCCAACAATGTTATCAGTCACAACACCGGCCGCCTGGGAAAAAATCTCTGGACCGACGGCGAAGAGGGCGAACCAATTCTTTTGTATACGGCCTATAACGATATCGACGAAACTCATTTTGTTGTCGATCGCATTCGCGACTGGGTGGCCCAGGGTAATCGCCGCCAAGAAGTGGCCATCCTCTACCGCTCCAACGCCCAGTCCCGGGTGTTTGAAGAAACCCTGTTGCGCCAGCAAATCCCTTACCGTGTTTACGGCGGCCTGCGCTTTTTTGAGCGCAAGGAAATCAAGGATGCCCTGGCCTATCTGCGCCTGATCGCCAGTCGCGACGACGACCCTTCCTTTGAGCGAGTGGCCAATGTGCCTACACGGGGCATGGGCAACAAGACCCTGGATACCCTGCGCGAGATTGTCAAAACCCAGAAAATTTCCCTCTGGCAGGCGTCGCGCAATGTCATCGAGCAGGGGGTGCTGGCCTCTCGGGCGGCCAATGCCCTGGGTGCATTTCTGGACCTCATTGATTCCCTGGCAGTGGATACCGCTGACATGGAGCTGGCAGAACAGGTGGACCACATTCTCCAGCACGCCGGATTGCTCGAGTACTACAAGAAAGAAAAGGGCGAGAAGGCCGAGGCCCGGGTAGAGAACCTGGAAGAACTGGTTTCCGCCGCCCGCAACTTTACTGACGACGACCAGCTGGAGGGATTACCGCCGCTGTCGGCGTTTCTGGCCCATGCCTCATTGGAGGCCGGTGAAGGTCAGGCCGAGGCCTGGGAGGACTGTGTGCAACTCATGAGCCTGCATTCGGCCAAGGGTCTGGAGTTTCCCGTCGTATTTTTAACAGGCATGGAAGAGGGCCTGTTTCCCCACCAGCGCTCCCTGGACGAGGACGGGCGCCTGGAAGAGGAGCGGCGCCTGTGTTACGTGGGCATGACCCGGGCCATGCGCCAACTGTATTTAAGCCATGCCGAGGTGCGGCGCCTGCACGGGTCCGAGCATTACACCAGTCCATCCCGGTTTCTGGGAGAGGTGCCCGAGGATTTATTGCGGCCGGTGCGCGCCAGGGTCAGCAGCTATGACACCCGCAGTGCGGTTTCCCATCAGGCCAGCGCGCCCCGGCAGGCCGTGACGCCGGACGCGGCATTCAAAGGCATCAATCTGGGCCGACGGGTACGCCATGAGAAGTTCGGTGAGGGTGTGGTGTTGAATCTGGAGGGCCAGGGCCAGCATGCCCGGGTCCAGGTCAACTTCGAGGGCGTGGGCGCCAAGTGGTTGGTGTTGGCCTACGCCAATCTGGAAGGCATTTAGAAAATCTCCGCGAAATTGTACTTTTTCCGCTATGAGAGCTATATAATAGGTCATAATTAAACAATAATTAGCACCCATGAGCGAGAATAGTACACAAGGCAGTGCCATCTTTTCCCCCGCCAAAACCATCGCCGGTATTTTGGTCATAACGTTCGCCGCCGAGTTATTGGTAATGGCGTTGTTATCGCGTTTCGGTTTTCTCACTGCTACACCCACCATGTATGCCGTGAACGCCGCGATTCTTTGTGCCGTCATCGCGCCGCCGATATTTTTGTTCATCATGTATCCCATTCAACGCATGACCGACCACCTCAAGGAATCCACCACTGCCGGTTATCCGTCCAACCTGGATTCATTGACGCAGGTGTTGAACCACCGTGCCATCACCGTAGACTTGCTCGAGTCCATCGCGCACTCCGAGCGTTACGGCAATCCGCTGTCGGTGGCGGTGGTGGACATTGACGGCCTGCAAGGCATTAACGATAAATTCGGCAATGCCGTCGGTGACCAGGTGTTGCAAATGGTGGCCGGTAATTTGTCCGAGGCCCTGAGAATGCCCGACCGCATCGGCCGTTACGGTGATGAGGAATTCCTGGTGGTGTTGCCGGAAACCGAAACGGATGACGCCAAGATTATCGCCGACCGCGTGCGCGCCAAGGTAAGTGAGTCCTCCATTGAGTGTGAAGGCGGGCCATGCAAGGCTACCATCAGCGTCGGCATTACCTACTATAGTAAGGGTGATGATCTTGAGGCACTGTTGTCCCGCGCCAATGCCGCTATTGCCGAAGCCAAGAACAAGGGCAGCAATCGGGTTGTGACCAAACAAAAATAGTTTCATAAAAACTCTGTTTCAATAAACCGTTCGCGGTTCTCCCAATAATTGTGAATGCGTTAAAAAAGCTCGCCTCGTTTTTAAATCAGTCAAATGAAGTGATTGGCAGGGTATTGTCCTGGCTGGTGCTGGCGCTGACACTCATGGTGGTGTACGACGTCAGCATGCGTTACCTGTTTCGTGAAGGCTCAGTGGCCATCCAGGAAATGGAATGGCATATTTTTTCCCTGATCTTTTTATTGGGCGCGGCCTACACCTACAAGAACAACGAACATGTGCGCGTGGAAATTCTCTACCAGAAATTCAGTGAGCGCACCCAGTTGTGGGTCGACACCCTGGGCGATGTCCTGTTTCTGATTCCCATCAGCATTATTGTTTTCAAGGCATCCCTGCCGTTTGTGCAAACCGCTTTTGAGATTATGGAACGCTCACCCGATGCCGGTGGCCTGCCGTATCGTTATTTGATAAAGGCAGTGATTCCCGCCGGCTTTGCCTTGCTGGCGCTACAGGGTGTGGCCAACGCCATTGATAATCTTTTAAAACTCTATCCGCCTAAAGGACGTCACTGATGGAATACCTGGCCCTGGTGATGTTTGCGGTGTTGATTGTATTGCTGCTGCTGGGTTATCCCGTGGCCTTTACCTTGGGCGCCGTGGCCCTGCTGTTTGGCATTCCTGCCCTGGGCCTGGAATTTTTTGATTTACTGCCCCTGCGCATCTGGGGTGTCATGACCAACTTCACCTTGTTAGCGGTGCCGCTGTTTGTGTTCATGGGCGTCATTCTCGAACGTTCCGGTCTGGCGGAGGACCTGCTGGAAACCATGAGCCTGCTGTTTGGGCGTGTGCGCGGCGGATTGGCTATTTCATTGGTGGTAGTAGGCGGCTTACTGGCCGCCACCACCGGTGTGGTGGGCGCTACCGTCGTCACCATGGGTGTCATCGCACTACCTGCGTTACTCAAACACAATTATCAAAAAGAACTTTCGGCCGGCACCATCGCCGCCTCCGGCACCTTGGGCCAATTAATTCCGCCCAGCATTATTCTGGTGTTGTTGGGCGATGTCGTGGGCGTGCCCGTGGGCCGTTTGTTTGCCGGTGCCGTGGTGCCGGGCGCGTTAATGATCGTGGCCTTTATTGTATTCATCGCCCTGTATGCCTTTATCAAACACGAGGTCGCGCCCCTGCCCGATGTGTCGTTAATGCGCGGCGACAGCGACCGCGGCTTGTTGCAAAGGGTACTAAAAAGTTTGATACCGCCCCTGGTGCTGGTGTTTGCCGTGTTAGGCTCCATCTTTTTTGGTGTGGCCGCGCCCACGGAATCGGCGGCATTGGGTGCTGTCGGCGCCATGGTGCTGGCGGCCATGCACAAGCGTCTGACGCGCGACAATCTGCGCCATGCAGTGCAAAGCACATTAAAACTGACAAGCATGGTGTTCATGATCCTGGTGGGCGCCACCGCATTCGGTCTGGTGTTCCGTGGCCTTGGCGGTGACAGCCTGGTGCACGACCTCATGACCTCCCTGCCCGGCGAGACCTGGGGCTTTCTGCTGGTGAGTATGCTGGTGATTTTTATCCTGGGCTTCTTTCTCGACTTCCTGGAAATCTGTTTTATTGTCGTGCCCATCCTGGCACCCATCGCCACCACCCTGGGTGTTGATCCCTTATGGTTCGCCATCCTCATTGCCGTTAACCTGCAAACCAGTTTCCTGACACCACCCTTCGGCTTTTCCCTGTTTTACCTCAAGGCCGCCGCGCCCAGGTCCGTGACCATCAGCCACATCTACCGAGGCGTAATCCCCTTCATTATCATTCAGGCACTGGTATTGCTTGGCCTCATTGTCTTCCCCAAACTCGTGCTCTGGCTGCCCGATGTCATGGATGCCTGGCAGGGGTTTAATTAAACCAATTCCGTTGCGTTACAAGTGAAAGGCAACATCGGAAATCAACACCGGGTTTCCGTATCATACATCAGTAAAAGCTAATACAGATCGTATTAATCGTTTTCTCTTAGAGATTGTGTCATTTAATATAGAGATCCATGACACAAACTAACGAAGCCAATGGCGGTATACTCAACTGTTAGGTGAATCACCCTCCTTGAAAATTACAAAGCAACAGGCTGCTGAGGCAAATCTCGACGCTGCTATTGACGCTTTTCTTCGAGGCGACTGGGTGCCCGCAATTCATATGGCGGGAGCCGCAGAGGAAGTATTCGGTCGACTACAGGAAGCAAAAGGAGGTAGCACTGTTCCTGACTACTTTTGGGAAAAGACTGACTTTAAAGACATTGTGGAAAAGAAAAAGGACTACATCAGTGCACTAAATTATTTTCGCGACTGGATTAAACATCACCGTCCCGATCATCCAATCGAAATTGAAATACAGGAGTCTCATGCTGTGCTCTCGGTGATGAGGGCTTGTATCGCGCAGGCTACCTACACACAGAAAGGTCGCCGTTCAGTCGCTTCGTTTTTGCATTGGTACAGCGAGAATGGCGAACGAATCAATGGAATAATTGAAGGGTGGCCTGAATAGCGCGGTAATGCCGACCATTACTTTTGAAAGTTTAAAGTCACCTAACCAATACGTTTGTACGTTTCAACAACAAAAGCAACAACAATAGGGTCTGACTCTATTGATCCTTCCTGGCCAGTTTTTATTATTTGCTACGCCCTTACCAATACCTTCGAATATCAATGTACCTGTTTTCTTCTCCAGCTACTTAAGGTAGCGCGTTTTTCCGGAACCACAAAGTCCTGTAACAAATGCGATCGTTGCCATCAATATTAGTGTCCTTAATGTCTTAATAACTAGTTTTAATGAGCGCAGAACAACTATTAGGTCGTAGTCATGTCTATGTTATTCAGCAAGATTACCACCTCTTTTGTGTATTTCTAGCTGTGGTCTAATTGTTCGCCAAATCTCATTTAATCTTTCTGAATATTCAACGTGTAAATTTGTTGTGAAGACGCTAAGTATACCTCTTGTGTCTGGCGCCATATTCTTGATTTTTCCACACGCTTGTTCTGCCTCAATAATAGTATTAGAGGCATCTTTAATAAATTTTTCCGCAGCATAATTATAAGCTGGTCGTTGGTGAAATATTGTACATATAGTGGATGCGATCCAGCTCATTCGAATTGGTGGTTGAGGATGGCTATACTTATGTTGGTTTAAAATATCCCAGTCGCTAAGATCAAATAATCTAAACATTGTGTAAATTGAAAAGACCACTGTTTTCGTGGCAGCTTCACCGTCTCCGTGAGAGTTTTTAAGAGCATCTAGCATGCCAGGCTCCACTTGTTTTTTAGGGAAGGATGCTTGTTTCATTAAATTGAATGCTTTGTTAAGTGTTGCTAATACAGCACCACAATCCGCATCCATTTCGAGTGTTTGCAGAATTAAAGGATCTACTTCTTTGTGATTAGAGCTTAAAGCTTCTTGCCAAAATATATATGACGTATTTTCTTTAATAAATTCAAGATGGCCATTTCGAAGATGGGTTATCTCGTGAAAAAAAAGAAATGTTAGTGCTGTTGTTGCTAAATTGCTTGAGTAAATTGAACGAACTGGACAGTTAGGAAAGCATAGTGAATTATGTGATGAAATAATATCGGTTGATAAATACGGTACATACGCTCTTTTAGCATCTTCTAGAGAAGCATTTCCTATTTCAGGGAAATTATCTGGGTGCGAAAGAATACGTCCAAAAACATCTAACAAAGTAAAGATTGTTCCCACATTTATACCAATAAAATCGAACGGTGTTTCGTCGCTTGATGGTGAAGCATAAGCAAGAGCATTAAGTGTGCTGCCATTAAGAATGCCGTATACAATTTTTCTTGGTTTATCCTTATAGAGTTCTTTTTCAGTAAATGTTGTATAACTATTGAATATTGATGTTATTGTTTCAAAGATTTCTATAGTTGAAGGGTTGTGTTCGCCTTCAAGCCAAAACAAGCCGCCACGAGATTGTATAATTTCGTTTAATTGATTATTCATCATGGAAGGTTTTGGAGGTAAATGGAATTTCATTAGGTATTTAATTGACTAACGCCGAGTTATGCACTTTATCCCCAATAACTATTACCCTTTTCTATTTTAATGTTTGGTGGTTTGTTGTATATTTTGGAAAATTCTCTAAATATCAGCTCTGGAATGAATGATTTGTCAGAATGTAGCCAGTGAGATATAAATTCGTTAAAATTAGGTTGTTTTCTTTTATTATTAAAGGCGGCTTCTTGAGAGCGATAAAAATGAGAATATGCAATTAGACCATAACCGTGCATTATCTCTTCATTATCAGACCCTGATGTTAATTCCCACCCTTTCGATTTGATTTCTTCCCTCTTTGTATAATCTGGACCGAAATACTTTTTTCCTTTTTAAATATGAACTCTTCATCAGTAAAATCCGGGGAAGTAATATCCCACTTGTTTGATACTATAATGTCAGCTAGCCTTGCTTCAAATTTAGTTGCGACCATATAAACTCCTTTTTGTTATAACAGTAGAATATACAATATTACATAGCCAGCGACTATCAGATGGCCCTGATTGAAGAAAAAAGGTACTGAATAACCATTAAATGGTTTAGGTAAAAACAAGGCTAATAATAAGAACCGCGAGGAGAAATATCATGCCTGCCAGTTATATCGCCCCGGACGGTAAACCGCGTTGTCAGTGGTGTGGGGCGGCCCCGGATTTTCTGGACTATCACGACAGGGAATGGGGCTTTCCCGTCAAAGATGATAAGCACCTGTTCGAAAAACTGTGTTTAGAGGGTTTTCAGTCAGGCCTGAGTTGGCGAACCATCCTCGCCAAGCGTGAAAATTTTCGCGCGGCGTTTCACCACTTTGACTTCGACCGCGTCGCCCGCTTTACCGGGAAGGATGTTGATCGCCTGCTACGGGATGAAGGTATCGTCCGTCACCGAGGCAAGATCGAGGCGGTGATCAACAATGCCAAACGGGCGCAGGAGCTTGTTAAGGAGGAAGGTTCCCTGGCCAGATTTTTCTGGCGCTTTGAACCCAGTCCCAAAAACTTAGCCAAACCCCAAAGTGTCTCGACCTCGGATGAGTCCGTCGAACTGTCAAAAACGTTAAAGAAGATGGGCTGGAAATTCGTCGGCCCGACAACGGTCTTTGCCTTCATGCAGGCAATGGGGCTGATTAACGACCATACCGAAAACTGTGTAGTGAGAAGCCAGGTGGAAAAAGCGAGAAAGCAGTTTAGGCGGCCATAGCTGGGTTCCCTAACCCATCCCTGTCTTAAAACATTTCCCCTTAGGCTGGTGAACAGCCCAGCTGGTTGACTGCGTACACCGAAACCAAAACGCCCCGGTTAATCCGGGGCGTTTTTTTATGGCATTTGTTTGATTCGCGCAGGCGCCGATTCTGTACTAGTCTTTTCGATAATCGTTACCTTTAACGTCCACGTTCCTGCTTGAGGAGAACAAGAATGAGCAAAACCCGGCGCACTCGTCTATTTTCACCTTTGTTGCTGGCAGTCCTGACCACCCCTGGCCATGCAGACGACAGTAAGCTTGTTACTCTGTTGCAGCTCGATATCGCGGAAAAGAAGATCGAGCATACTTTTACGGAAGCCGCAGGGAATGTCCAATTTGGCGGCTATGTGTCTTCGGCTATTTATGGTGCTGGTATTGCGAAAGGCCGATTCACCGTGAGCGCTTCCTTCGAGCAACCGTTAAAAACGGATACCAGTTATCAGGCAAATACGGGAACGTTCACTAATCTATCGCGTAACGATCGAAGCCTGACATTTGGCTACATGCTCAACAGCTGGGCGAATGTTTTTGTCGGTTACAAACGTGGCGAAACCCAATCTTCCGGCTTAGGAAGGGATTCTATGAGCTTTCCCAGCACGGTGGCGCCGAATGCGCTTGATTTTATCGAAACCGGACCTTTCATTGGCTGTAATTTAAATTATGAAGTTAACGATGATAATACTCTTGGATTAAATATTGCTTATGCTGACATGGACGGTGAAATGGTGAATAAAATTAATTACGCAGGCGGCGGTGGAACGGGTCCGGGCAGTGCAACGGGCACAGCCGACGGTTTAAGTGTGGGGATAAAGTGGTCTCATGTACTGACGCCACAGGCGTATCTCAATATTGGCTTAAAGCTTAATCAATACGAAACCACAGCAACCGATGTGAATGGAACCAAAATTCAATTTGATTCGGATTACACCTATTTAACGGTAGGCGTTTCCTACTTGATGTAACCCAGTGGGGCGGCTGCGAGGCTATGCCGGAAGTGTATTTTATTCCGGCTAGCTTCCGGTATCGCTACCCACAAAGATGGTTTCGGCTTTCTTGCCTTTTAGTAAGACGATTTCATAGTGGCCGTAACTCTTGCCGATCATGACATAACCGAACAGATAGAGATTCTTGCCGCTGGTAATCATGATCGGGTTGGCTTCGCCGATTAAGTAATATGGTTTTATTAGAAGAAGCGTACCGTTTTTTCTGTTATATAAATATTGCCCGAATTTGTGAGCACCTTTTTTGTTAGCGATATCCTCAGGAACATAGTAGCCATACCCATAATCCACATCCTCGCGTAAGATATAAGAATCCACCAACAACCACTCGGTTGTGGAAAACCGTACGGAAACAAAAGGCGTATCGAAAATTAGGTTGTCTGCATAGACAAAATCCGGAAACCCGGTTTTGTAGGCGGCGCCAAACAGGGTCTCTATTTTCTTAATTTCAGTATCGGTAGGGCCGGGCGTTCTTCCGAGTACACTAATGTGGTCTACCTGAAAATCCACATCAAGAACGATGTACTCACTGCACTGGTCTAATATCGTTTCATCATCTTTATTAACTGGCGAAACAACAATGTCTGGTTGCTCAATTTGGTAGAAATACCCGTCGGGTACTTTTGCCTTTGTACCGTGAGATTTGTAAAGGAGCTTGTTTATCTTGCCGGTCTCTGGCTCTATACAATAAACCTTATAGGTTTTCTTCTGTTGAATCTCCTTCTCACTGATACCCTCAATCGCGATGTTTCCGGTAAAAAGATCCTGGTCATCATTTTCGCCATAACCGGGACGAATAAGGCTGTCGGCAAAAACCGAGCACGACAAGCTAATGAGTGCCAGATTGATCAGAACAAAAAGACTTTTCCCGTTTACCATTGCGCCTCCTTCGCCGAAGCAGATTATTGGCAATATTTTCCCTATCGATTAAAGTGCCGCCCATG
>Ga0224511_10000475_pt1 | contig 19313 bp, 15 predicted proteins | sample SF_May12_sed_USG_2_FD_169988 | JGI IMG/M metagenome (GOLD analysis project Ga0224511, IMG submission 169988) | Sediment microbial communities from San Francisco Bay, California, United States - SF_May12_sed_USGS_8_1 | ecosystem: Environmental > Aquatic > Marine > Sediment | place: USA...
TGCATACAGGTCAGAATTACGATTTTGAATTAAACCAAGTTTTCTTTGATGATTTGGGTATTCGTAAGCCAGACTATTTTTTGGAAGCTGTAGGTGATAATGCAGCACAAACTATCGCAAGAGTCATTGAAAAGTCAGATGATGTTTTGGAGAAAGTGAAACCTGACGCGCTCATGCTTTATGGGGATACAAATTCCTGCCTGGCGGTTATTGCAGCAAAGCGACGCAAAATTCCTGTATTCCATATGGAGGCTGGAAATCGCTGTTTTGATCAGCGTGTACCTGAGGAATTGAACCGAAAGGTTCTGGATCATTTGAGTGATATTAATATGGTGCTGACGGAGCATGCGCGCAGATATCTAATAGCCGAAGGTATACGTCCTGAAACCATTATCAAGACCGGGTCGCACATGCGTGAGGTGCTTGATCACTACATGACGAAGATAGAGAGCTCGGATGTGTTGCAGCGTATGGGTCTAGTTCCTAACAAGTTTTTTATCGTAAGTGCACATCGTGAGGAGAATGTTGACACACCACAGAATCTTCTGGATATGGTTGAGACCCTCAATGCCATAGCTGAAGTCTATAACTGCCCTGTTATTGTCTCTACCCATCCACGTACTAGAAATCGCTTGGACGCTTTGAAGCTGGATAATATGAATCCACATATCCAATTCCTAAAGCCTTTTGGATTTTGTGATTACATTAGATTGCAGATGGATGCGCTGTGCATCGTATCAGATAGCGGTACAATCACAGAGGAGGCTTCGTTGCTTAATCTCCCAGCAATTACTATCCGCAATGCTCACGAACGACCAGAGGGTATGGATGTAGGTACGCTCATCATGAGCGGGTTAAAGAAAGAACGGGTGCTTGATGCGATGCGCATTGTTATATCACAGCACGATAAGAGTAAGCGCGTTATGCAATCGGTACAAGATTACGAGTCAACATCAGTATCTAAGCAAGTGCTGCGAGTAGTGTTGAGCTACGTTGATTATGTTAATCGTACAGTATGGTCCAAGTGAATTGGTTATGCGTATCGTTTTGATCGCAGATACGTATCCCCCAATGCGATCATCAGGGGCCGTTCAGTTAAGAGACTTATCACTTGAAATGGTCAGACAAGGTCACAAACCGACCGTAATGATCCCCGCTCCTGAAATCAATCAGCCTTGGCTGCTTGAAGATATAGGAGGTGTACAGGTCCTCAGGCTAAAAGCACCAAAAACCAAGGATATTGACTATATCAGACGCACGATTGGTGAGTTCTTGATGCCCTTTGCTATGTTACGAAGTCTTCGAAAAAGCCCGCTTTCGGACGTGTGCTGGGATGGTGTGGTGTGGTATTCACCGACAATCTTTCTTGGGCCGATTGCAAACGCGTTAAAAAAAGCGAGTGAGTGCAGAAGTTATCTGATTATTCGGGACATCTTTCCTGAATGGGCAGTAGACATGGGGCTTCTCGGTCGAGGTCTACCTTATCGCTTTTTCAAGGCCATTGAACGCTATCAGTATTCAGTCGCGAACGTTATTGGTGTGCAGACACCTGCTAATTTACCGTATTTCGATGCTTGGGTTACACGGTATGGCAGACAAGTCGAGGTGTTACAAAACTGGTTAGCGGATGCGCCCGATACCGGTTGTAGTATTAAGGTCACTGAGACACCCTTGGCAGGAAGGACAATTTTTGTCTACGCAGGAAATATGGGTGCCGCACAAGGAATGGATATCTTACTGGAACTTGCTGAACGATTACAAAACATAAAAGAGATTGGTTTCCTTTTTGTAGGGCGTGGTAGCGATGCTCGGCGACTACGCATAGATGCTTCGGCACGAAGGTTAGAGAATGTGCTGTTTTTTGATGAGATTGATCCAAATGAGGTGCCAGGTCTATACGCTCAATGCAATGTTGGTTTAGTAGCGTTAGACCCAAGACACAAGACACACAACATTCCTGGTAAGTTCTTGTCTTACATGCTTGCTGGTCTTCCAGTATTAGCAAGTGTGAACTCCGGTAATGATTTGGTAGGTTTAATTGAGAAAGAGATGGTTGGCCAGGTTTGTACCGACACGTCTGTCGATGCACTCGAAACTAAGGCTCTGTCATTGGTTAGTGACATAATGATTGATGAGGATTTTGAGAAACGCTGTAAAGGATTGGCATCTAGACTATTTTCTCCCCAGTCCGCAGTAGCACAAATAGTGGAGGCCTGCGGACTTGATGGTTAAAATATTCTCCCCCGATTTTCTGAGAGCACTCATTATTGATGCGGTAGATTCACCGCGCTCTAGGCAACATCGGAATATTCATGAGAGTTACGATGATCCATGTCAGCGCTTTCTCAATGCAATTGGTATGGATAGTTATATACGACCGCACAGACATTTACTGGATCCAAAAGCTGAAACCCTTGTGGCGCTACATGGGTTGTTTGCACTGGTAATGTTTAAAGAAGATGGGGAAGTACAAGAAATAATTAGATTTGGTACTGAGAAGTATGGAGATGATATAGGTGTTAGCGTTGGTGTAGAGATACCCCCTGGTACATGGCATACTGTTATCGCATTAGTACCTGATTCTGTGCTGCTGGAGATGAAAGCTGGTCCGTTTAGACCTAATGCAGCAAAAGAGTACGCAGCTTGGGCTCCGGAGGAACGGACTATCCAGGGAAAGTTATATCTCGAGAAATTGAGAAGTCTTGAATCGTCAGAAAGGGTATAAATGGAGTAGTAGGTTCCTAAGTTATGAGTCGTTAAAAGAAGTCTGAAGTCGGTTTTATCTAAACAGCTTAATTAGTCGCCAACTGTAATTTAACGTTTGATAATAGGTGATGAAAAGTGTGATTAGCATGAGGAATTGTAATGCTGCATGTGTGTTTAGGTGGTTTAGCAGTAGTCCAATAAATGCTAGCAGTGATGAGAGTAATAATAAAATAACTAATGTTTTTTTGTCAGTGAATCCTGCTCGCATGAATATGTGATGAAGGTGATTTCTGTCTGGTCTAAAGGGTGATTGTCCTTTTTGCAATCTTCTTATCATGATTGCCAGTGTGTCAAATATCGGTAGTGATAGAATCCATACTGCAGTAATAGGTTGGATGCTTTTATCTAGACCCTGGCTCGAGTCAATTAACAACCAGGTGATGCTTAATCCTAGAAAGGTGCTGCCAGCGTCACCGAGAAAAACCTTGTTTTTTGAAAAAAGGTTGTACCAGAGGAAGGTGCTGGTTGATATTGCAAGTATAATGGAAAATTGCGGTGTTTCCGCATTGAGTATTTTGGCAATGGTGATAGCGGTTAAACAAACCAGGCTAACACCTGCGGCAAGTCCATCGATACCATCGATGAGATTTATGGCGTTCATTATGCCGATGGTAGCGAAAATGGTAAAGAGAATGGCGCCATTATTTAGCTGAATGCTACCGATGCCAAAGAGATCGCCAAGTTCATGGATGATAATTCCTGACATTGTGCACATGACTAATGCCGCAGTTATTTGGCCACTAAATCGAACTCTGACTGATATATGGTGATGATCATCCAGTGCTCCAATAATTATTGCTATTGATAGCGCAAAAAGAACCCCGGTAAGTTGTGTAATATCGAGGTTAAATACCGGGATTGTGGCCATGAAACTAAGGAAAATCCCAAAACCACCTATTAGTGGAATAGCGCCATAATGATGTTTTCTATTGTTATCAGGGATGTCAACAAGGCCTGTTATATGGGCGACGGGTATAAGTAGACGAATAAAAATAAAGGTGCTAACAAAGGCAGTGAGTGTAATGGTGAAGATTTCCAAATGCTTATTTTCTTAATAAATCAAAATTGACATAATTATATTATGAAGGGAAGTTAATAGGTAAATTAAATAGGTAAATTAAATAGGCCAGATTTCATGGAGACACTGTGTGTTTCAATGGTATTAATTTGAGATTGTAACCTCACGGCTGTTGTGGGTGTGCATGTCTAAATTAAGCTGATATCTCCAATATTGTGGTTAATGAGGTGCTTGTTCGGTCATAAAAAGAAGTCATCAGTCTTGGGTTAAATGCTTTAAGCTCCATCATTTACATTTTACAGCTTAGATTTATGACTTCACCAACATTTAATAATATACTCGTCGTCTGTGTTGGTAATATCTGCCGTAGCCCAATGGCTGAGTATCTGCTGTATCAGGTTATTGGTAAAAATGGTCAGAATATTTCAGTTTCTTCAGCGGGGCTGGGTGCGTTGGTTGGTCATGCTGCTGATGATAAGGCCATTGCAGTAATGATGGAAAAGGATATTGATATTTCTGCCCATCGTGCTCGCCAACTTAGCGATGAGCTGGTGAAGCAAAATGAGTTAATTCTGGTGATGGAAAGCTGGCAGAAAAAGGAGGTCGAAAGTCTTTATCCATATGCTCGGGGTCGGGTTCATCTGCTGGGTAAGTGGTCTGAACTGGAAATTGAAGATCCCTATAAAAAATCAAAGGAAGCCTTTGAAGAGGCTTTTATGAAAATTGAAAAAGCATGTGAGGAGTGGTGTAAAAAGTTATGGTGAGACGATTAACACTTTTGGTGCTGTTGGCACCACTTGCGGGCTGTTCCTGGGCGCCTGGTCTGATGCTTTCTGAGAGTGACTTTGAGCTGGATAATTCTGTAGAACAGGAGTCTATGCCAGTCACGCTGATTCCTATCACTCCTTCATTGATTGAAAAGCAGTCTCAGTCTTTATTAATAAAGCACCCAGTTGAGAATGCTGCGCTTAAGACGGCGGACTATGAATATAAGGTTGGGCCACAGGATGTACTTAGTATTATTGTTTGGGAGCATCCAGAGCTAACGATACCAACCGGCGGACAACGATCAGCTGAGCAGGATGGACACCGTGTTAGTAGTAATGGCACGATTTTTTATCCTTATGTGGGTGTAATTTCGGTTGTAGGAAAGACGACTGAAGAAATTCGTAATGCTTTGACCAGAAAACTATCGAAGTATATTCGTAAGCCCCAGCTTGATGTTCGCGTGGTTGAATTTAATAGCCAGAAAGCACAGGTTGCAGGTGCAGTTGAAAAGCCAGCTTCTTATCCGATTAGTGATGTGCCATTAGCGCTCTCAGATGTTGTGAATGCTGCTGGAGGTAATAACGAGAATGCTGATATTCAGTCCGTCGTCCTGACCCGTAATGGGGTTAATAAACGTTATAACCTGCTTGAACGTTATTATCGTGGTAATGCTTCTGAGGATGTCCTGTTGCAAAATGGTGACATTATCTATGTACCGGCTAATACTGTGCATAAGGTATTTGTCATGGGCGAGGTAGAGAAGTCGGCGGCCCTGCCACTTGTTGATGGTCAGCTGACTTTGGCTGATGCACTGACTGTCGCAGGTGTTAATCAGAATTCAGCTGACCCTGAACGTATCTTTGTACTACGTAGAGGTGAGAAATTAAGTAAGCCCCATGCTTATCTACTCGATGCTTCAGAACCAGGTGCATTGATTTTGGCTACAGCCTTTCAGTTACAGGCTTTGGATGTGGTGTTTGTTTCCACAGCAGACATATCGCGTTGGAATCGTACTTTGACTCAGCTATTGCCTACGGTGCAAACGCTTTGGACCTTAGATCGGGTGGCAGAGTAGAATCTCATTAAAAATATACAAAAATGACTCAAGAAAAAATATCACCAGTTATTCAAGATCCCATTAATGAGGATGAAATCGATCTTTCAGAAATGATCGGTATGCTGATTGAAAACCGTATACTGATTATTTCAACGACTTTTTTATTTTTCGTATTGGCGCTGTTTTATAGCATATTTGCTAAACCCGTATACAAGGTTGATGCGATAGTTCAGATAGAGCAGCAATCATCATCTATGCAGGGCATGGATGAGCTGGATGCCTTGCTGGGTTCAGATAGCTCATCATCAGTGACCGAGATTGAGATTATTAAGTCGCGCAAAGTTATTGGCGGTATGGTCGATAAGTTAAATTTAACGACACAGATCGAGTTTAATTGCTTTCCATTGATCGGTTCTTATTTGGTGCGAAAGCATGGTGATATAGATTCACTGGCAGATTCATGGATGGGATTTTCAAGTTATGCCTGGGGTGGAGAACGGATTAATGTAGATCGTTTTGAAGTTTCAGGGAATAAATCTGAGCCGTTTACCCTCATTGCCAAAGATGGGGGGCAATATGTTGTTTTAGATAGTAATGGTGATGAAGTTCTTCAGGGCGAGGTGGGTCTTTCTGCTGAAAGTGAGCAGGGCGATGTTCGTATTTTTGTGAGTCGCCTGATTGCGCATCAAGGTATGCAATTTATACTCACTAAGTTAAGCCGGAATTCAGTTGTGGCTGATTATCAGAAAGAAATTAAAATTAGTGAGAAAGGCAAGAAAACAGGCATTCTTAGTATTAGTTTGGAAGGAACTGATAAGGTAAAAATAAAATCTATTATTGATGAGTTGACGCAAGGTTATCTTCGTCAAAATGTTGAACAGAAGTCAGCAGAGTCAGAAAAAATGCTGCAATTTATTAATGCCCAGTTGCCGGTTTTAAAATCAAGTCTCAATGCCGCGGAAGTTGCCTTAAATCATCATCGAGAACGTAAGGGTACTATTGATCTTAGTTATGAGAGCCAGAATTTAATTGAACGCATTACTCGTATTGAGGCATCGCTTTCTGATCTTGAACTTGAGCAATCTGAATTAATTCAGAAACTGACGCCAGAACATCCAGTGATTCAGGGTATGCATGAAAAGATAATGAACCTGAAGCAACAAAAACAGGAGCTAGATAGCAAAATGCTGGCTTTACCAGAAACAGAACTGGAATCAGTGAAGTTCAGTCGTGATGTTACTGTGGCTAATGAGCTTTATATGTTGTTGCTTAATAAATCACAGGAACTGAAGGTTTCAAAGGCGGGCACGATAGGCAGTGCGCGAATTATTGATAATGCGGTGGTTATTGATAAGCCAATCAAACCAAAGAAAACATTGATTGTTGCGATTAGCTTACTATTGGGCTTTATTGTTGGTGTGGTTATTGCCGTTTTACGCAAAGTGCTTAACCATACTATTGAAGATCCTAATATTATCGAGAAGCAATTAGGTTATACGGTTTATGCGGAAATTCCCTTCTCAGATTTTCAGGCGGAGATGATTAAGAAAGCTGAGAAGAAGAGTAACAAATCGGATTATCAAATACTATCTCATGTTCATAGTGATGTGCATGGTGATGACTGTGTTGTTGAGAGCCTGAGAAGTTTACGTACCAGTATTCAATTTGCTCTTATGGAAGCGAAAAATAAAGTGGTGACAATGACAGGTCCTTCACCTGAGATTGGGAAATCATTTATATCAGTCAACTTTGCTTATCTAATGGCAGAGTCTGGAAAAAAAGTATTGTTGATCGATGCTGATATGCGCAAGGGTCATATTAATCAATATTTTAATATTCAGCGATCACCAGGCTTGTCTGAAAATATTAGTGGTGATGGTGAGTGGCAATCAGTGCTACATAAAGGCATGTTGAATGAGAATCTGGATGTTTTAGTTTCGGGTTTTTATCCGCCAAATCCAGCCGAATTATTGATGGGGCAACGTTTTTCTGAATTGCTAACACAGGCAAATGATATTTATGATCTGATTATTATTGATACACCTCCTGTTCTTGCTGTAACTGATGCGTCAATTGTTTGCCAACATTCAGCTACAAACTTTATGGTTGTGCGTAGTCAGCGCCATCATTTGCGTGAATTGCAAACTGCGTTTAAACGATTTGAGCAAAATGGTGTGCATATTAATGGAGCTATTTTTAACGGAATGGAGATGAAAAAAGGTCGTTACGGTTATAAGTATTATGGTTATCAATATTCTTATAAGTAATTTTTTTACAGTTGTTAAAGTGATCAATTTTTAACAGTGATATTGTCCGGTTGATGTTTATTCAAAATTGATTCAGGTACACTTAAACGGTGTAGGGAGGGAAGTATATGCCGTTATCTGAAACTGTTCTTGTCATCATGGTCTTGCTTGCAACAGGTATTGTTGCTTCTGGGCTGTTTCACAAACTCCCTGTTCCCTACACCGTTATTCTTATCATTATTGGTATTGCGTTAGCGCAGATGTCTGTAGTCTGGCCGCTGCTGGAACCCTTACAGCATTTTCATTTAACACCAGATTTGGTGTTGTTCATTTTTTTACCCGCATTAATTTTTGAGTCGGGTCTCAATCTAAATGCTCGTCAGTTAGTTAAAGATATTGCGCCAGTGTTGACACTGGCGGTTCCAGCCTTGTTGATTTCCACGGGCTTGATTGGTGCTGGTTTATGGTTGGTGTTGCCGATTGATTTAATGGTGGCTTTATTATTTGGTGCTCTAATTTCTGCGACTGATCCGGTGGCGGTTATTTCATTGTTTAAGGAATTAGGTACACCTGAGCGTTTAACTGTGCTGGTTGAAGGAGAATCTTTACTCAATGATGCCACAGCTATCGTTGTAGTGAGTATTTTGCTGGGTTTGTATGCTGCTGTACCCAGTAGCGGCTGGGATGTTGCAGCTACGGCAGTAGCTCAATTTCTGCTGGTCTTTTTTGGTGGTGTATTGGTGGGTGCAGTATTTGGTTTAGTTATCAGCTGGATGATGACACGCTTTGCACATGAATCCAGTGCGGTACTTATTTTATCGTTGGTACTGGCTTATGTGTCATTTGTAGTGGCTGAGCATAGCCTGCATGTTTCTGGTGTGATGGCAGTAGTTGCCTGTGCAATTGTATTTGGTGTTTTCGGTATGCCCAGATTACCAAAGGAATCTATTGAACTGATGCATGAGACCTGGGAATTTATCGCACATATTTGTAATACACTTTTATTTTTGTTCGTTGGTATGTTGGTTGATTTAGCTAGTTTGCTTGGCGATGTTGGCTATATCCTGTTGGCCGTTATTTTGGTGCAGGCCAGTCGGGCAGCACTGGTTTATAGTTCCGTGCCCGTGATAGAAAAAGTATTCAGGCTACCTCATGTCACTTTAGGAGAACGCCATATTATGTTTTGGGGTGGTCTCAAAGGTGGGCTGGCGATTGCGATTGTATTATCCCTGCCCGTTGATTTGCCAGGTCGTGAATTATTGATCAACCTGACCCTGGGTGTGGTGTTGTTTACTATGCTGGTAAATGCGCCTACTATCCGGCCACTGATTAGAGCACTGGGTATCGACAAGTTAAGTGTGGAAGAACTGGCTGAACTTAAGCGTGGCATTATAGGTGCGAAAAGTGAGGTAGATACAATTCTTAATCGTTTTACTGATGCGGGTCTGTTAAGTAAAGCAGGGCATCATACGGTAAAGAGTGAAACTAAAGGCATTCTTAATCAGTGGATGCCTGAAGTGGTTGATGATGGTGAATTTCGTTATCAACGTTTGAATGCACTCAATGCAGAAATGCAGGAAATGGATGATCTATTTAAGGCCGGTGTGCTGAATCAATATTCTTATCTAGATTTACGTGCTGAGATTTTGCGTAAGCGTGATCATATTGTGACAGAACATCGAGTCATTGATAGAAGATCTTCAACACGGCGGGATAATATCTTTCTGGTATTTGAAGATGCACTGCTCAAACGCTTGCGTGAAAAAGACTGGGCGGTGGGTTTTCTCTCATATTACCAGAACCGTCGCTTATCAAGTCATTTGATGCATAATATTGCACGCATTTTGATGGCAGAGGCAGCTTTAAAAAGTGTACGCGATGATGATAGTGTCAATGCGGAACATCAACAAAAGATCGAGCAGAGCTATGCAAGGCAGCTTAGCTTTCTTCGTGAGCATCTTTCGGATACAAGAATTTCTTTCCCCGAATTTTTTGAGCGTTTTGAAATCCACCTGTGTGCTAAATCAGCGTTGATGGCCGCGTTGCGTGACATTGAAGAAGCGCATCACAAAGGCAGTCTAACGACTAAAGTATACATTTATCTTGAACAACGTATTCATCACGCTATTGATGAAATTAGACCGATTAGTGAACCAGTGCAGGATTTAGCAGCAAAGGACTTGATTGCATTGGTACCCCTGTTTTCAGGCTTGCCGGATGATGCTCTGGATAAAATTGTACAGCGAGCCATACCGGTTAATTATCTTGAGGGGGACACCATCATAGGTACAGGAGAGCAGGGAGACGCTTTGTATATCATTGCCAGTGGCAGAGTTGAGGCGCTGTTGAAGCATGAGGCTAAGCAAATCCAGCTGGGTGAGCTGACTGCGGGTGAGTTTTTTGGTGAGATGGCGCTGATGGGAGATAGTATCCGTAAGGCAGATATAAGGGCGATTAGTTCATGTTCACTATTGCGTATCAATAGTCATGATGTCATGGAGGTGGCGCATGAGCATCCTGAAATATCCCAACGGCTGGAAAAAGTTAAAGCAGAACGCTCACTTTGAGCAAATACTGAAGCAGAAATTGGCGAGCCATGGTTTAGAGCAGGGGTATAACTCGTACACAAACACCAGTAAGCACTCAAAAATGTAAGTCTATTGCTTTATCGAAAAAATTAATGTATATATTAATTATTAATAAATATATTAATGTATAGGTTAATTATGGATGGTCGTTTCTTCACAAGACTTGAATACTGGGTAAAAGCCAATCGGCTTGCCTGGGCTGAAATAATCCAGCAAAAATCATGGCTACGCTCTGCACGACAGGCACAAAAGCTGAAGGGTGTTGATCTCGCAAAGCGTATGGCAGTGAGTCCAGCACGCATCTCAATGATGGAGTCTGATGAAGAGCGGGGCGCGGTGACCCTAAAAATGATGCAAAAAGCAGCGCAGGCGCTGGATTGTGAGTTTGTTTATGCGGTGATTCCCAAAAAAGCATTAAAAGATAAGCAGCAACAGAAAACTGAGAAACCTCGATTACGTGTTGATCTTGGATGAAGTAGTTCATTATTTCATCAAATAGGCTACTCATATTTGAATGACCAAACCATGTATAATCGTCGGTTAATATACTGGTTTATACTTGTTGCTATGCCAGTGCTGAGTCAGGATGTAGATGGTGTATCGGTCTCTAAAAAAACGTTTGAATCTAATTGTCGATTCCGGACAGGCTTCATGCTTGTCTGAATCTCTGATTGGTCTCGAAAAAGAAAGTTTGAGAGTTGCTGAAAGTGGTTCAATTTCACAAGCAGCACATCCTTCTGCGCTGGGTTCGCCACTAACTAACCCCTATATTACTACTGATTTTTCTGAAGCATTAATCGAACTGATTACGCCTCCCTGTGATTCGGTGAAAGATGTCCTGGCCTATCTGGACGATATTCAAAAGTTTGTTTATTCTAAACTGGATGATGAAACGCTATGGGCGACCAGTATGCCCTGTGTGGTCTGTGGTGGTGACAGTATTCCTATTGCGCAATATGGTGATTCTAATATTGGCACCATGAAGACAGTGTATCGTCGAGGCCTGGGTTATCGTTATGGGCGTAGTATGCAGGTGATTGCAGGTGTACATTTCAATTATTCGGTGCCAGATTCATTCTGGGATTTGTATCAGAAATTAGAGGGCAGTACGAAGCCAGCGCAGGATTTTATTTCTGATCAATACATGGGGCTGGTTAGAAATATGCTTCGCTATGGCTGGATGATTCCCTATTTGTTTGGCGCCTCACCTGCGGTGTGTAAATCTTTTTTGGATGGTAAGCAAACCATGCTTTCAGATTTTAATGAACACACTTATTACGAGCCATATGCAACATCTTTGCGTATGGGTGATATTGGTTATACCAATACACAGGAAGACATGGCAGGTATAAAGGCTGACTATAGTTCAATCGATGCTTATGTAAAAAGTTTACAATCGGCGATTGAAAAACCATTTGCTGCTTATGAGAATATTGGAGTTAAAGTTGATGGTGAATATCGACAGCTAAATGCCAATATATTGCAGATTGAAAATGAGTATTACAGCACGGTTCGACCCAAACAAATTGCAGAAAAAGATGAGAAGCCGACAACGGCATTGCATAAGCGCGGTGTTGCATATGTTGAGATTCGCTCGATAGATGTTAATGCCTTTGACCCACTGGGGGTCAACGATGAGCAATTATATTTTCTAGAGATTTTTGTGTTGTTTTGCTTGTTGCAGGACAGTCCTGTTTTAAATCAAATGGAAATGAATGAAGTTGATATGAATTTGGTGCAGGTAGCGCACTTTGGACGACAACCAGAGTTAAAATTAAACCGACATGATCAATCTGTGGGATTAAAAGACTGGGCTTTAGAATTATGTGAAGCAATGCAGGCTGTAGCTGATTTGCTAGATGAAGTGAACGGTTGTGACTCGTATTCAAAAAGTTTAAATGCACAAATTGTATGTATTGAGGACCCATCTAAAACACCTTCGGCCAGAATGTTGGAAGAAATGTCTGAGCATGATGAAGGTTTTTTTCATTTTGCGAAGCGTAAATCACTCAAGTATTTAGATTATTTTAAATCGAGAGATTTATCAGAAGAACGTCAGCAGTTTTTTGAGGCGCTGAGTCAAGAGTCATTGCTTCAGCAGCTAGAAATAGAAAACTCTGATGTTTTAAGTTTTGATGAGTACTTACAGCAATACTTTTCTAATGATTGATGCATTGATGGATTTAATATTGCCAAAAGGTAGCAACTAATTTTTTAAAAAATAGTCATTTATCATAATATTATTTATGTCATTTCTCCTATAATAATTGCGAATTAAAACGATCAAAAGAAATATGATTTAAAGGAAGGGGTTATATTAGAGATTGTTAATTCACAATAATTAGAGGGGAATGATTATGAGTACTTTTGATGTAGAGGTGGATGCTACAGGGCTTGCTTGTCCTTTGCCGATTCTACGAGCTAAAAAAGCCGTGGCTGGTTTGACTTCTGGACAGACCCTGAAAGTAACGGCCTCTGACCCAGGATCTGTAAAAGATTTTGCTGCTTTTTGTCAACAAACGGGCCACGAGTTAGTTTCCAGCTCGGAAGATGATGGTGTGTATATCTATTTTATAAAAGTTGCAGACGTTTAAAAAGTGACATCTATAGTGTCTTCAATTTGGGTAAATTTATGAAGTGGATAGATAATTTGTCTATAGCACCATTGGCAGCTGTTGCATTGCTGATGGCGGTATTACCATTTAATGCAACGCCTCATCTACTTGAAAAGTTGAATATGCTGGTCGATGGTTCCTTGCAACGTCCTATTGATATTTTTGATTTGTTTATGCACGGAACGCCAGCCGTGTTGTTAATCTTGCGTTTATTTAGAGAGTTTGCGTTAGGTAAAAAAGCAGACCATAAATAAAGTGCTTTTTACTTACTGCCGGCACAGGGAGGTGAAGCAGGTGCGTGGCCCTTTTCAAACCATTCCTCCATGGTCATGGTGTGCAACGCCAGTGCATGGACTCCACCATTGAGTTCTTCCTCTAATACTTTGTTGACTAAACGATGACGAGCAATCAGCATTTTTCCTTTAAAATCGTCACAAACAATAATGACTTTAAAGTGTGATTCACCATCTGCAGGGCCGGAGTGCATATGACTTTCATCAACAACTTCCAGATGCTCAGGCGAGAATGCCTGGTTTAGTTTTTCTGTAATAGTTTTCTGTCTTTTCATGACTGCTAATATTAACACAGTGTCTGGATTGCATAATAACCCTGATCTGCATGGTTATCTTTTGTGTGATAAAAATGAGGTGTGTGAATAAATTAATCTTCGAGTACTTTACTCGGATCAATGCCATAAGCACCAGGCTGAAGTCCACTGATAATGGTTAGTTCAACGCCGCTGGCATCGGTAGTATCAATTGTAAGATCGACAATTTTGTTAACTTCATAAGCTTCTTTTTTTTCATTAAGTAGCATCATTATTTTTGGCTTTAGACGCTGCACACGGTTTTGTGACATGATCATGCCGACTTCACCCGATGACATTTCCACCAGTGAGCCCGTGGGGTAAACGCCAAGACATTGTAGAAATTGTTCAACCAGCTCATCCTGGAAATATTTATTTCGCCAGTTGTAAATAGTTTGCAGGGCTTTATGTGGTGCAATGGCGGCGCGATATGTGCTGCTACGGGTCATGGCGGTGTAACAATCGATAATAGCGGCGATACGGCCATAAACAGGAGTTTCTTTACCTTTTAAGCCGCTGGGATAGCCGCTACCATCAAAGCGTTCATGGTGGGTTAAAACCACATTGATGATAGTTTCATTCATACCAACGGTGTTTCTGAGCATGTCTACACCGTAGTAAACATGCTTTTTCATCTCATCAAATTCATCGGCGGTTAAGGTGCTGGTTTTGCCCAGGATCTCATCTGAGACCCTGACTTTACCCACATCCATTAATAACAGGCCCATGGCAAGATTTCGTAAATCTTCTTTATAAAGCCCCAGGTGTCTGCCAAAGGCAATAGCCAGGGAGCAGTTATCTAAAGAATGGGAATAGGTATAGGCATCTTTTTTCTGCATTTCTGAAACCCAAAGAAATGCATCAGAATTTCTAATCACGCTTTCCAGAATAGGTTGTACGATATTGCGAACAGCGCCGATATCAAGGTTGTCGCCAGCCTTTAAATTATCCATGAGCATAGCGACTTTGTCTGAAGCGCTTTCCAAAGCAGATTCAGCTGCAGGTAGTTCGTGGAAGGCAGATCGTTTTTCTTCATAAACGACTTTTTTATTACCACCTTCCAAAAAATCTTCAATATATTTGCTACTGGGAAGATTAGGCTTCTCATCCATATAGGACTGTGCTTCATCACCTTTTTCAGTATCGATGAAAACGTATTTACAATGCTGCTGTAATGCCTTGATGTCAGCCTCTTTTTCGATAATAAAGCCCTGAAGCAGGAAAGGTGTGTCTAGCCAGGGACGGTCTAGATTGGAAATGTGCATGCCAATTTTAAGATCAAATGTACTGACTTTGCGTTCCATAAAAGGGCTCGTATCTCGATGGAAGAAATGTTGAATTTTAAGATTATCTTATGCGGGCGGCATTATAGCGGCACTTTTGACATAAATATAACTAAATAGAGTATAGCTATTAATTTTGAAATAGCAGCTACATAACCTTTTTAATGGTATGGTTATTGGTGTTTAGGTTGCCAGATGTCATCAATAAAAAATTCCATGGGTTGAAAACAGGCTTTGTACTTCATTTTTTGACAATCTTTGATCCAGTAACCCATATATAAATGTTCAAGCTGCATATATTGAGCCTGTCTTATTTGTTGCAAGATACAGAAATTACCCAGGCCTCGTTTGGACTCGGTCGGGTCGAAAAAGGTATAAACCGCAGATAAACCGGCAGGTGTCACATCGGTGACGGCTACGGCCAGTAAGCGTCCATCTTTGCGTACTTCAATGAAGTAAGTGTTACTCCATGTGCTGTACAGGAAGTGTTCAAAGTCATTACGACTGGGATTCGACATTTCACCATCGGTATGTCGGGCATTGAGATAGGCTTGATATAATTCAAAATATTCATCACTGTAATGGGCTTTAACCATGCTCAGGTTCAAGTCATGATTACTTTTTAGGCAGCGCTGCTGATTTTTGCGGGGTGAAAATTTTGCTACTGGAATTCGACAGGCCTTGCACTCTTTGCAGTTCTGGCAATGAGGTTGGTAAATAAAATCACCGCTACGTCGATAACCCAGTTTGATGAAAAGACTGTAGATGGACATGTCCATCGGTAGATCAGGGTCAGGCACAATATTGCTGGCCATTCGGTCAGGTAAATAGCTGCACTCATGTTCGGCGGTGAGATAAAGCTGAATACGTTCTGAACTCATTGCCCAATCATAGCATTTATGACGTGAATTCAATGCCTTGAGTCCATAAGGATAAGTGGAAGTGGTATAATCTGCCGCCTTTATAAGTCAGATATTTATCCTATGACCAGAGAACAACGCATCACCTCACTCAAAGAAAGGTTGAAAACTCAAATTCTATTACTGGATGGTGCTACTGGTACGATGATCCAACGGCACAAGTTGGGTGAAGCGGAATATCGCGGTGAACGTTTTGCCGACTGGCCGTCTGATCTCAAGGGTAATAATGATCTGCTGGTACTGACCCAGCCTGAGATTATTCGCGGTATCCATCAGGAATACCTGGAGGCCGGTGCCGACATTATTGAAACCGATACTTTCGGTGCTAATGCCACCACGCTAAAGGCTTACGGCATGGAGGCGCTGAACTATGAGATGAATGTCGCCGGTGCCAGACTGGCGCGCGAAGCGGCGGATGCCATTGCGACCGAGGACAAGCCACGTTATGTAGCTGGTGTGCTCGGCCCGACTGACAAGACCGCCACTATTTCGCCCGATGTGAATGATCCGTCCGCGCGTAATATTACATTTGAACAACTGGTGGTTGACTATTCTGAGGCCACGCGCGGCCTGATCGAAGGCGGCGCGGACATCATCCTGATCGAAACTATTTTCGATACCCTGAATGCCAAGGCGGCGATCTACGCTGTCAAGCAGGTGTTCGACGAAGATGGCATCGAACTGCCGATTATGATTTCCGGCACCATTACCGACAAGTCTGGCCGTACCCTGTCGGGTCAGTTGACCGAAGCTTTTTATAATTCGCTACGCCACGCTGAGCCGATTTCAATTGGCCTGAACTGTGCACTGGGTGCCGATGAACTGCGCCAGTATGTTGAAGAATTATCACGCGTTGCTGATTGCTACGTGAGCGCGCACCCCAATGCGGGACTGCCTAATCCACTGGCTGAAACTGGTTATGATGATACACCCGAGAACATGTCCGGGTTGATTAAAGAGTGGGCTGAAAGTGGTTTCCTCAATATCATCGGTGGTTGTTGTGGCACCTCACCAGACTTCATCAAGGCAATTGCTGACACGGTGAAGGATATAGCGCCACGCCAGATTCCAGATCTTCCTGTTGAGTGCCGTCTTTCTGGCTTAGAGCCCTGCAACATTGGTGCGAATTCGTTGTTCGTCAATGTCGGTGAACGCAATAATGTCACCGGTTCGGCCATGTTCAAACGCCTGATTCTGGAAGAGAAATACGAAGAAGCTTTGTCGGTGGCTTTGCAACAGGTGGAAAGCGGAGCGCAGATCATCGATATCAATATGGACGAGGCCATGCTCGATTCCAAAGCGGCGATGGTCAAATTCCTCAACCTGATAGCTTCTGAGCCGGATATCTCACGCGTGCCCGTAATGATCGATTCTTCAAAATGGGAAGTAATCGAGGCGGGTTTACAGTGTGTGCAGGGCAAGGCAGTGGTGAATTCTATTTCGCTGAAAGAAGGTGAAGAAAACTTTATCGCGCAGGCGAAAAAAGTTCGTCGTTATGGTGCCGCGGTGATTGTCATGGCTTTTGATGAAGCAGGTCAGGCAGATACTTACGAGCGTAAGGTAGAAATCTGCACCCGTTCCTACAAAGTGCTGACCGAGGTGGTAGGCTTCCCGCCGGAAGATATTATTTTCGACCCGAATATTTTTGCCGTTGCCACCGGTATTGAAGAGCACAATAATTACGCGGTCGATTTTATCGAAGCCACGCGCACCATCAAACAAAACTTGCCGCACGCTATGGTGTCGGGCGGTGTTTCCAATGTATCGTTCTCCTTCCGTGGTAACAACATGGTGCGTGAAGCGATTCATTCAGTGTTTCTCTATCATGCGATTAAAGCCGGTATGGATATGGGTATCGTCAATGCCGGTCAGCTCGCCATTTATGATGACCTGCCCGAAGAGCTGCGTAATGCTGTCGAGGATGTTATTCAGAATAAGGACCCAGAAGCGACTGATCGTTTGCTGGATATTGCGCCCAATTATGTTGGTGATGGTGCTGCAATCGCGAGCAAGCAGGATGCCGCCTGGCGAGAATTGCCGGTGACTGAGAGATTGTCACACGCACTGGTTAAAGGCATTACCGAATACATCGAAGCCGATACCGAGGAAGCGCGTCTACAGGCAGAAGCGCCGATACAGGTGATTGAAGGCCCGTTAATGGACGGCATGAATGTGGTTGGTGACCTGTTTGGCGAAGGCAAAATGTTTTTGCCGCAGGTGGTGAAATCAGCCCGTGTAATGAAACAGGCGGTGGCTTATTTGTTGCCCTATATCGAAGCTGAAAAAGGTGGAGATGTTAGCAGCAATGGCAAAATTTTGATGGCGACGGTAAAAGGTGACGTGCATGATATCGGTAAGAATATCGTCGGCGTGGTGTTGCAATGTAATAACTATGAAGTCATTGATATTGGTGTCATGGTACCTGCTGAAACCATTTTAGCCGAAGCACAAAAACATAATGTTGATGTGATTGGTTTGTCTGGTTTGATCACGCCCTCACTGGATGAGATGGTGCATATGGCTTCAGAAATGGAACGACTGGGCATGAAAATCCCATTGATGATAGGGGGCGCCACGACTTCAAAAATTCATACCGCAGTCAAGATTGATCCAAAATATTCTAATACTGCGGTTTATGTGGCGGATGCTTCGCGTGGTGTGGGTGTGGTGGGTGAGCTGCTTAGCAAAGAACGCGGTGCCGATTATGCCCAGGAACTCAAGGCTGAATATGAGCAAATGCGCATCAGGCGCAGCCAGCGGCAAACCAACAAAAAGTTTTCGACCATTGAACAGGCCAGGGATAATGCCTTCAAGTTTGACTGGAGTAGCTATACGCCGCCGAAGCCGAACTTCCTGGGTATAAAAATATTTGAGGATTATTCCCTGCAGGAGCTGGTTGAATATATCGACTGGACACCTTTCTTCCGCACCTGGGAATTATCGGGTAAGTACCCCAAAATTCTTCAAGACGAAGTGGTTGGTGAAGAGGCAAATAAATTATTTGCTGATGCTAAGGTCATGCTCAAGCAGATTATTGATGAAAACTGGTTGCAGGCACGGGCGGTGATTGGTTTCTTCCCGGCAAATAGCAGTGGTGATGACATCGAGTTGTACGCTGATGATGAGCGTGGCGAGGTACAGACTGTATTGCACCACTTGCGTCAGCAGCTAGCCAAGACGGCAGAAAATCCAAATGGCTGTCTGTCTGATTTTGTCGCGCCCAAAGACATCGGTCAGAAAGATTACATCGGAGCCTTTGCGGTGACAGCCGGAATTGGTATCGATGAACACATCGCTCGTTTTGAGCAGCAGCATGATGACTACAACAGCATCTTGTTGAAGGCACTGGCAGATCGTCTGGCCGAAGCCTTTGCTGAGCGTATGCACGAGCGCGTTCGTAAAGAATTCTGGGGTTATGCAGCAGAGGAGTCACTCAGTAATGCTGATTTGATTGCTGAAAACTATC
>Ga0224511_10000476_pt1 | contig 19293 bp, 19 predicted proteins | sample SF_May12_sed_USG_2_FD_169988 | JGI IMG/M metagenome (GOLD analysis project Ga0224511, IMG submission 169988) | Sediment microbial communities from San Francisco Bay, California, United States - SF_May12_sed_USGS_8_1 | ecosystem: Environmental > Aquatic > Marine > Sediment | place: USA...
ACACCAGTGACACGGGTATAGCGACATTTCATGCCGGCAGTATTGCAGAGATTATTAATAATGTTCAAGCAATCGATGCTGTTAGTTTGTGTGGCGGCTCGGTTAGTAGCACTACTGCACCAGTAGCCGATGTAGGTGTTATTACAAGCTACACCATTCCCGGCGGTACACCCTTTACATTAACCGGTTCTGCAACTGATGTTGATGTGACAGATGTTCTTACCTATCAATGGGATCAAATGGATGCAGGTATGGCGACTACATCGACTACTTATGGTCTCGATATTGGCAGCAATGCATTGTTTCGATCTTTTATACCTAGTGACAGTTCTACACGGACATTCCCACAGCTTCAAACATTATGGAGCAATGTGCCTGATAAGGCTGAGACTCTGCCTACAGAAAATCGAACCTTGAATTTCCGCTTCACTGTAAGAGATGACAATGGTGGTGTTGATGAAGACGACATGCAAGTTGTTGTCGATGGTACTAAAGGACCATTTGAAGTCTTGTCGCTAAATACTACGGGTATTATTTTAAAATCGGGATCTGGATTTCCACAACTCATAGAATGGAATAAGGCCTGTACGGATGCGGCGCCAGTGAACTGTGCCTATGTTGATATTTTATTATCGACCGACGATGGTTCAACTTTCACCAGTGTTGTTGGTGGTAGCACGCCCAATGATGGTAATCAGCAAATTATTTTACCTGACGTAGATACAACTACAGCAAGAATAAAAATTGCTTGTACTGATAATGTTTTCTTTGATATATCTAATGTTAATTTTGAAATTAGTACAACTGGTGGTGGTACCTTGACTACATTGGGTATTGCCGAAACCTGTGGCACCGAAGGTAATGCTATTGCTACCGATGGTAATGATACTTTTGCTGAGGCACAAAGCATTGCTGTGCCAACCACCACAAGTGGAACTGTTAATGACGTATTTGATCCTGATGACTATTTTGTTTTTGTAGCAACGACTTCCACGTACACAATTACACTGAGTAATTATGGAGGCAATGATCTGGATCTGTATCTGTACGATAGCAACCAACAGGTGCTTGGGTTTAGTGAAAGCTATACAGACCCCACTGAATCTATTGTGCAAAATGTAACAGCAGGTAGTACCTATTATATTCAAGTATCTGGATGGAATACTTTCGGCCAGGATTCATCCTACACATTAAGCGTGCAGGAAGGCGGTGGTGGTGGCGGTGGTGGTATGATCAGCTACTACTGGTTGATTATGCTGGCTATGACACCACTGCTTAGACTTCGACAGAAAGACTAGCAGGTTGGTCGGTACTAAATCGTCGGGAAAGGGTTCCCGACCTACATAAAACAGTTCTCGTAGGTCGGTATTCCCATACCGACGTGGTTATCGATATAAATTAAATCAATTATCTTTAAAGCACTGTTTTAAAATCACTGCGTTATAACGCTTCGCATATTCATGTGCTAACTGCATAGCATTGGCCTGATCATCTGATCGAACCACATCGCCAAAGCCTTTCATTAACCGTATGCCACAGGTATCCATAGCTGATTGTCTGTCTGTCAGTGCAACACCGGGTACAACTGTGGCACGTAGAGCAAAGCCCAGTAAACGTAAGTCACCCTTAATTATGGCTGTGCGTGCATCAGTTTCAGGGTTGCTATCATGTAAGGTCTTACCGTGTTTTGAACTGGTTATGTTTGTCGTATTCTCTGTCGCTGGACTCATTGCATGTACAGACAATGAAATCACCAGTAGACAGAAAAACAAAGCAGAGCCTGAGATTAAATGAAGAACAGCTTTCATGGGTGACATCCAGAAAAATGACTAGAGAAACCGATTATAACCATAAATCATAAAGGTTCGCTGATATGTATAATATGCCTAAATTATATGCGCTGATAATTTGAGACGGAGTGAAGCGTTCCCGTGGGATCATAAAAATAAATTAAGCTTTTAAACTATGGCTAAATATTCAAAAAGAAACAAGATATCAGAACAAACAAAAGATGATGCTATGAAAATAGCACGTGGAACTCAAAAACCGGGGCAGACTAAAGAGCAAACAAAGTTAATTGCCCAGGGTATACAAAAAGGTATCGAACAATATAAAAAGAAAAACAGGGAAAAGTCTCGTGAGTTGGACAGGAAGCTTAAGAAAGCATCTAGTAGATTGTTGTCTGAACCTTCAATTGGTGAAGCTAAATTAGAGACTGTGAAATCCAGTAAGCTGCCCTGGATTCTGTTGGCGGCCTCCTGGTTTTGTTTTTTAGTCTATGTTGTTGTGGCCAGGTAATACCGGAATGGGTAAAGGTTTCTTCTGTGCTTGTGTTACAAAACTGAAGCAGTGTATTCAGTTGTTGGCATTAACATAGGTTTAAATAAAGGTGAGTTCTTTATTCCCAGACGTCGTTCATAAATAACGGTGTAGGTAAGTACTCGTTTGAGATAATCGCGAGTTTCATCGTAGGGGATCATTTCAATCCATAAATCGGTGTTGATGTTATCGCCTTTTGGTAACCATTTACTGACTCTCGATGGGCCAGCATTATAGGCAGCGGTGGCCAATACGGTATTTCCATCAAAATCATGCTGGAGTTTCTTCATGTAATTGACCCCCAGCTTGATGTTGATGTCGCTGTTAATTAAATCCTTATGTTGAGGTCGTTTTGCGCCTATCTTACGAGCAACATAACGTGCTGTTTTTGGCATCAGTTGCATCAGGCCAAGGGCACCTGATGATGAACGTGCGTCAGTGACAAATGCGCTTTCCTGACGAATGACGGCAAATGCCCAGGCAGGGTTAACACCTTTTTGAATAGACAGTTCTTCCACGTGTTCCCGATGCGTTAATGGAAAACGTAATACCACATCATCCCAGTATTTCGCTTTGGCGAGGGTTGATATGCTGCGATTTTTCCAGCCCCATTTATTAGCAAGCTGTGCGGCGATAACTAACTGCGTTTTATCCATTTTGTTGATGGCGTAATTCCATTCGCTACGTGCACTGGTATTGCGATTAAGTTGATATAATTCTCGTGCACGAGTAATGGCAGGAATTTGTTGTACTTCTAATAGCTCAGCTTCGGTGTTTCTAAGAGGGCGGTGAGTTAGTTTGTAATTATTTCCGATTCGACTTGCAGCCAAAAAGCTGTAATAGCTTCGACTTTGGGAAATTAACTGGTACAGGTAGCGAGCTTCGTCATTGCGTTCCATTTCTTCTAGTGTGCGGGCCCGCCAGTATAACCAGCGTTCAGTATTCCTTTCTGTTTCATCCAGGTTGTCCAGCCATGCCAGTGCTGTTATCCAGTTGCTATTTTGAAGTGCTGAAAATATATGAGACTCAACGGTTTGTTTATCTGTATTACCTAAATTTAAATCTTTCAGGGCTTGATGACCTTCTGCTGTAGCTAATCGTGCCAGTGAAGTTGCGAGGCGACGTTCTATGTTTTCTTTTTCATCGGCTTCAAAATTATACTGGTCATTCAATTGTGGCCAGTGTTCTGCTGCTAATAGTGGATTTCGATAGGACAGACGTTTCAAGCCATCATACATAATAGAATGTAAAATAGACGGATTGATAGAATTTAATTGATCTTTCTTGTTTATTAAAAACTCAGGGTCACGTTGTACCTTTTTCCATAAAGATAACCATTTACGTTCTTCTGCTGGTAATTGTTTGCCCAAATAATTTGCCAGTCGATGATTTCTTTTTTCCATAACCAGTTCGATGCGACCCCATAAAAGCTCGTTGCTGAGATGACCAGTACGTTTCCATTCTTTTATTGGGGCATTGCAGGTGTCAGGCAATGAATGACCGTTTAACCAAAGTTTGTCCATCATTGTGTAGGCCTGGTCACTTTGTTCCGTTTGCATGAGTGCGTAGGCAAAACGGCAAAGTTGCGCAATATTTTGAGCAGGGCGGAAATTTTCTACCAGAGTTTCAAATTTGCCATGACGTGCAAGTGAACTGATCCATCGATGATAGAGCGTATTTGCCAGGGGAGTGTCCTGATATGTTTTTAAAAAATACTTTATCTCTTCAACTGGTGCGCTGTTTAATCGTTTTTTAAGTTCAGCTAGTTGCAAATAAGGGTATAACGGATAGTCTTTTAATTGATCCTTTAATTGGTGGTATTGTTTGAGTTTACCCGATGTAATTGCTCTTTCTGCAAGCAGAAATTGCTCGCGTTGTGTTTCTAAATTGGTTGTTTTATAAGTTGCTGCTGGGGTTTTTATTGCCGCATGGCTATTTTGTGTAAGCTGAAAAAATACCAGACTCAAAACTAATGAGCTTAGTGAAATGATATTCTTTGTTCTGTCGCTTTGAAACACGCTTATATCCTTTCCAGCTTAGTATTGATGATTGGCTGAGTTTTTTAACAAACTTAGCGTTGTTACAGCTATTACAAGATTATTGTTCAAATTAGTTAAAAGGCTAGAGTTTGCCTCGAAAACAAAAAAAATAAATTTATTATCCGTGTAAAATCAGTGACTTATCTATTAAATCAATGGCTTAGCTATGGCTGTATAAAAGACTAATATTTTCAATGACATACAATGCTTCTAAAATTACCCCAATGTCTTTATTAAAATCTTGTAACATCAGATCAGGCCATTGTTATAAGCTTCAATAATCGTAATAGATATATAAGCTGTTTTTTTGGAGTGGAAGATCGCTACTTTTATCCTGAAAATGCTATTGCATACTTAATATATGAGCTTTAGATGAACGCAATAATTACAACTGTTATTGATCAATTAAAAAATCATTCCTATAGTCGTTGGTATTGGGGGCTGGCTCTTGCTACTGGTATTGCCCTATTAAGTGTTGCGCTGTTTTTTCAACATGTATTGGGTGAACGCCCCTGTCTTTTGTGTATTCAGGTGCGTATATGGGTGGTCTTGTTTGTTATAGCATCATTTGTTGGTTTACTTGTACGGCGTCACAGGTTGATGAATTCTATTGCACATCTGTCGATCGTACTCATTGCGTTGGGGCTTGTAGATCGTTCCTATCAATTACTAGGTACCGAGCGTGGTTTTATCTTTGGTGATTGTGGTTTTGATTTAGGTTTACCTAACTGGTTTTTGATTGATCAGTGGCTGCCTTCATTATTTTATGTTGAAACCGCCTGCGGTTACACACCAGAACTTATTTTTGGTATTACCATGGCTGAAGCGCTAATGGTGTTTTCTGTTGTTCTTTTATTAGTTAGTATTAGTTTTTCTGCGGCTTCCTTTTTGAAACGTAATATGTAGGATAGGTAAAGATTCTTTTGTGATTATTTTTGCTTTGGAATTTGGACTGTTTTTAATGACCATGATATGTTTTACGCATCCTGCATAAATGACAGGGGTAGTTAATAATGGATATTGAATCAGAAACCAAGTTTATCCAGAATTTTGTTGATAAGGGCAATTTCCATGCAGCGATTAATACTGCTATCTCTGCGATGAATGCCTGTCGTAAAGAAAATAATCAGGCAGGTATTAACCATTTTATTGATGTAATTAGAGGTATTGTCGATACCATGGCTGATGAGTTTGGTAGTTAAAATGAGTAAACTTTTAAGCCAGTGGACACCCTCACAATCTGCGATTGATTTAATCAAATTAAATGGCCTTAATGATGTACATATTGAGGAGTCAGCCAATTATTTAAAAACCAATACTGATTTAGAAGATATAGATGATGTTGAAGGTTATGATAACTGGAATTCATTTTTTATTATGTTTTGTATAAAGGCAAATAAAAAATCGCAGGATGAGTAGAGAGTTTTTCATATAAAGCTCTGTATAAATATTTAAATTATAAAGCTAAGGATAGATAGAAACATGAATGCACCAAAGATAGAACAATTAAATAGAGATTTTTCATTCGCGAATGAATACCACAGTCTTATATTTAAACATGGCAAAGGTGGTATTCCCGTAGTTGAGATTCAAAATGATCAGGCGAGCGCTGCCATTAGTTTACAGGGAGCACATATTCTAAGCTGGGTGCCTGCTGGTGAAGACGATGTTGTCTGGTTATCTACTGATGCAAAGTTTGCGTTAGGCAAGTCAGTGCGCGGTGGTGTCCCCATCTGTTGGCCCTGGTTTGGACCCCATGAGAATAATGGAAGTTATCCTGCTCACGGTTTTGCTCGTACAGTATTATGGCAGGTGATAAAGACTGAGTCAGTATCTGCAGATGAAACACAAATTACTTTTCAGCTGGATACACGTCAGCTTGAAGAAGCTGACCAGGTAATGTGGCCTTTGCCGACGGTTGTAGAATATCGCTTAACCGTTGGTAAAACTTTAACCATGGAACTCACTACTTTTAATTATAGTGAACAGACTATGACAATTGGTCAGGCATTACATACTTATTTTAAGGTGAATGATGCGAGTGGTACCCGTATTCTTGGCCTGGAAGATAAAGATTATCTTGATAAAACAGATGGCTTTAACCGTAAGACTCAAACAGGTGTGGTAACCATTAATGATGAGGTTGATCGAGTGTATTTGGAGACTCCTGATGATCTTGTAATCGATGATAGTCAAAGAGAGATTCTTATTAAGAAGCAGGGCAGTCACTCCACAGTGGTCTGGAACCCATGGAAGGCCACGGCTGAAAAAATGGGTGATCTTGGAGAAGATGGTTATCTTAGGATGTTGTGTGTTGAGTCAGCCAATGCCAGGGAAGATACAGTAGATATTGATGCGGGTGGAAGTCATACCTTGCGAGTGACTTATGAGCTCGAGCATATCTAGGGGCTATTATCCTGATGTTTCATAGAAGCTAAACTGGTCTATGTCAGGTTTGATTTTATAGAGGTACGAATTGATGGATTTTATTAAAAGTAATTATCCTAAGTTAATTATCTCTTTATTTTTGGTCTCATTGGCATTTTTCTCAGTGACTAATCTGTTTGATGATTATGGTGAGAAATACACGAATGAGGGATTTAAACGTTCAGTTTCAGCCTTTGCTATAGCCAAGGGTCTTAATGGTGTTATTTCTGTGGTGCAGGGTACCGAGGTGGCGGTGGAACCTGCGGGAATCGGTTTGATATTGACGCCGGGGCAGATACTTGATCCAGCCAATGATCTGGTTGAACGATTTTCCTGGGTAATGCTTATTTGTACAACCTCGCTAGGTATTCAATCAATTTTATTAAAAATATTTTCTTCATTTTATTTCTCTTCTCTGGTGGCAGTATCATTATTGTTGATGGTGTGGTTTGTATGGAATAATCAAAACGTTTCAATCGGGATGAAGAATATTTTGTATCGCCTGATAGCTTTTCTTATTATTTTAAGGTTCTTTATACCTGTAATGGCAATTTCCAGTGAAGCTGTGTATAAATCTTTTCTTGAGCCAACGTACGCTGAATCTAAATTGCAACTGGAGCATTCCAATAAGGTGATTGCTAGTTTAAGTGAGGAAAATAAGGAAGTTAGTAAGAAAGATGAAGATATACCGTGGTACAAATCATTGAGCAATGATTTTAATGCCGCGATTGATTCTTTTGATGTAGATAAACGTGTTGAACGCTTAAAAGCAGAAGCTGATAATTTAATGGGTTATATCATTGATCTGATAGTTGTTTTTACTATGCAGAATATTTTTCTTCCGTTAGTTTTTATCTGGATATCACTCAAGTTGATACAGGCTAATTTTAAATTTAGATTTTTTAATTAAAAAGATATAATTTGTAGAACGGGTAAGGATTCTTTTGTGTCCACCCTGCTTTAATTTAGGTGCTATAAATGAGTTCGAATAATAAGTTTGATAAGGCTGTGGCAGATGCACGACGTGCAGGTGATAAACGTGAGTTGGGTTATCGTGAGCAGGCGTTAAAAATGTATCCACACATATGTGGTCGTTGTTGTCGTGAATTTGACCGCAAGAATTTGCATGAATTGACTGTACATCATCGAGACCATGATCATGACAATAATCCTGCTGATGGTAGTAACTGGGAATTATTGTGTTTGTATTGTCATGATAATGAGCATCAGCGACAGACTGAGGCGGAGCGGGGGAATGTTGCCAGTGATGATGGTAAAAGTAATGATGCTACGTTCAACCCCTTTGCTGATCTCAAATCAATGTTGAATAATAAATCCTAAGTTGTGCGTTAATGGAAATGCTGTGGAATAAAAGAAAAAGCAAGATAAATCAATCCTGTCAAATTGTAGTTAATGACATTGATGTGCAGATTATTCGTAAGAAGATTAAAAATCTTCATCTGCGGGTGTACCCACCAGATGGTCGTGTCTGTGTCACTGCGCCCATGTGTATTAATGATGAGGAAGTTCGATTTGCTGTGCGGCAACGCTTTGTCTGGATTAGGGCACAACAGCATCGTTTAGCTAAGATGCCGCCTAAAATTCCTTGCCAGATGATTACAGGTGAAAATCATGATTATATGGGTAGGACATATTCGTTAGATGTGATTGAGCGGCAAGGTAGGCATGAAGTAGTATTAAAAAATAATTCCAGGTTGTTACTCTATGTCCGACCGGGCGTAAATGCAGATAAACGCGCCCTGATATTAAATGAATGGTATCGTCAGGAAATTAAAGCTTTAATTCCTGAGCTTATCCGAAAATGGGAACCAATCATGGGAGTTAAGGTAGACGACTGGGGTGTTAAGAAAATGAAAACCCGATGGGGTACCTGTAATATTGGTGCTCGTCGTATTTGGTTGAATCTGGAACTAATGAAAAAACCGATGGCCTGTCTGGAATATGTGTTAGTGCACGAAATGGTGCACCTACTTGAGCGTTATCATAATCAAAATTTCAAAGCTTATATGGATCATTTTTTACCTGAATGGCGTATGCAGGATGAGGTTCTAAAATGTGAACCATTACTGCGTTATGTGTGAGTAGCCTTGCTAAACTATGACTGTTTTCTAACAGGATTAACTTTTTATGTGTTTAATGAAAATATTGAATAAATATTTCTGCATGTTTGTAGTGGGTTTTTTTATTACTACTGCTGTTCAGGCCGAAGATTTTCGGGATTGGAGAAAGCAGCAGCAGTCGGGTTTTATACAGGTTAAGGATGAGTTTGAAAAATACAGGGCTGAAATCGATGCTGCCTTTAAGGAATACAAACGAAAGACTGGTGCTGTTTGGGGTAAGGATAATAAGTTGCCCAGTGGGAAACAATGGGTTAGTTACATCGATGAGCTTGATCAACGCAGTGTGGTTGATTTTGAGAATGGCGTGGTTAATGTAGAGGTGGCCCTCTCAAGTGAACAGCGCATTAATGATGAACAGGCAAAGAAAAAACTTGAGCAGGCCTTGCTGAAAGCGATGAAACAGGGAGTTGATGATCGCCCGATACAGCAAATTGCAAAGCAACCCGTTTCAAAACCTGTAGGTAGAGATGTTTTGTCTGGTCAGATTGCCCTGGCTAACGGTGCAGTTGCACAACGTGGTGACTATCAGACAATTGCGCGTGAGGTGGTAGCGAATGTTAAAAAGAAAAAGCTACTTGGTGGCGATGGAAAAACACGTGTTGTTTACCATGCTCAATTAAAGCTTGTACCTGATCATATCCGTGTTCGAGCTGTTAAGTTTCAACCACTGGTAAATAAATATGCGGCCAAATATCAGATTCCAGCAGCGGTCGTTTTTGCGGTAATGGAAACAGAGAGTATGTTTAACCCTACAGCACGTTCTGCAGCACCCGCTTTTGGCCTAATGCAATTGGTTCCAACTAGTGGCGCGCGTGATGCTTATCGTTATGTTTATAAAAAGGACAAGGTAGTGAGTGATACCTATTTATATAATCCAGATAATAATGTGCACTTAGGCACGGCTTTTCTACGTCGCTTGAATAGTGATTATCTGGGCGGGATTAAATCTGACCAATCACGTATGTTTGCTACCATTGCGGCATACAATACCGGTGCGGGCAATGTATTTAGGGCTTTTGTGGGTAGTAGTTATAGTCTTAGTCAGTATCGAAAATACAATGATTATAAGAAGGCCGCTTTGCGTGAAATCAATCGCCGTAGCTCAGAAGAGGTCTACCAGTATTTAGTTAATCACCTGCCACACGCCGAAACTCGTCGTTATATAAAGAAAGTGACAGAAAGGATTGATAAATATTCTCCATCGTAATCAGTTACTTACGATACAAATATATTTTCTGTCTTAAAAACACACCTACACTGGGGTGTAAGGCCTATCCACAAAGAATCCTGCAACATCTTTTTTAGCATTTGACTTGGTTAGTACTTAAGTATATTCTAATACGCATAAGTTCTAATGAGCTTAGGCGCATGATTTCTAACTAAATGAGACTAAATATTATGAAAACATTAAAAATAATTGCGATTACTACATTCCTTGCTGCTTCTACTTCGGCTAATGCCTGGTGGGGTCCTTTCAATAACAATGGTTATAACAACAATGGTTATAACGGTTATAACAACGGTAACGGTTATGGAAACGGCTATGGCAACGGCGATGCAGCTGGTGACATGGACTTTTCTTTTGGTATGAAAGCACGTGGTAACGGTAATGCCTATGGCAATGGTTACAACGGTTACAACGGTTCTAACAACTATAATGGTTATAACGGTTACAACGGTTACAATGGTTATGCTCCAGCGCCTTACGGTTATGCTCCAGCTCCTTATGGTTACGCTCCAGCTCCAGCTCCGGCTCCTGCCCAGGCTCCAGCTCCGGCTGCTCAATAAGGAACTACCCAAAGGTAGTTTTAATAAAGGGCCAGACACTTAATTGTGCCTGGCCTTTTTTAATTTGAATATTTAATTGGGAGTAGGGTTATGAGTGAATCTAATTCAGATAACAAAGAAGTAATTGAAGAAACCGTTGCAAAGAAACCTAAAGCAACTAAAAAACCAGCAGTTGAAAAAGAGAAAGCTGTCGTGGCTAAATCTGAATCTGATGTTGTAAAGAAACAAAAAGTAACAAAAGAAGAAGTGGTAGTTACTGAAGGCAAGACTGATTCAGAAAAAACTGCGCCATCTCCTGCGGCTAAGAAGGAAGCAGAAAAATCTGTTGATTATGGACAATACTATGCAAGTGCGGCTGCAGTTCTGTTAGTTCTGACATTAACAGTGGTTACATTTTTTGACAAAGAGTTTGAGTCTTTGGTGGCTAGCTTTACATCTACAGATGCAGCGGCTGAAGTTGATGTGGCTATTAATGATCAGGTTCAGATATCTGATCAGATTGCACAACCTGTTACAGCTGCATCTGGCTATGGCTATCAGCCATTTGCGACGAATCAATCAGGCAACATGTCGTTTGAAGAAATACGTAAACAACAACGTGCTGCATATGAAGAATCAATGCGCAAACACAATGAAATAATTGCCCAGTCAAATCAGTTGAGAACAGCTGCATTTGAACGCATGGATCAAAAAAGAATTCATATGCAAAAGAAAATGGAAACGATGCGAGTTAAAACTCAGCAGATTCAATTAGAGATGCAGAAGAAAATGCAGGAAGTTTATAACGAGTTCCACGCTATCTAGACTAAATTGAATAATTGAATTTTTAAAATATTTTTGAGGATAAACAAATGAAAACAATAAAAATAATTGCTGTAGTAGCAGCGTTGGCAATTTCATCATCTGCAAATGCATGGTGGGGGCCTTTTGGTAATAATGGTTATAACGGAAACGGTTATAACAATGGCAACGGTTATGGTAACGGCAATGGTTACGGTAACGGTGCAGGTGATTTTGATGGTGATTTTTCTTTCAGCATGAGTGGAAGAGGTAATGGCCGTGGTAATGGCAACAATAACTGGAATGGTTATAACGGCTACAATGGCAGTAATGGTTATAACGGTTACAATGGTTATGCACCTGGTCCTTATGGCTATGCTCCAGCACCTTATGGCTATGCACCGGCTCCAAACGCTCCGGCTCCAGCGGCACAGGCACCTCAGGCCCCCGTTCAAAATGGACAGGCTCCATACGGTTATGCGCCAGCACAAAATGGTCAATCTCCTTACGGCTATGCACCATTAACAAGAGAACAGATCGAAGCACAGCGTACTGCGTTTTTAAAGGAGATGGAAAAAAGACGTGAAGCTGATAAAAAACGTCATGAAGAAATGATGAAAAAAATGCATGAAGCTCGTGCAAACAGAGATGGTGCGAATAAAAGCTAATCTCTATTAAGTCATAAACGGATTTTTATTGATATTTTTTGAATCCGTTGCTTAAAGTATGCGTTGCTAACGCAAGCCTGCTTTTCTGGAACAGTTTCATTTATGACAGAGTAACCAGGTTTAGCAGAAGTCATGCGCTGCTAGGGTGCGACAGTTTAGGCTGTCGTGCCCATTTTTAGCAGTGATAATAAATAGTGATACAGAGTTATTTGCAGATACTGTAATCTTTCATGTGCTTAATCATGGCCTGCATCTTTAAATAATGACTGCCTTTCCAGTATATTTTTTTACAATCCCTGCATTGAAAAAAGTCGTTGTAATATTTTTTTGTTTTGGCTAATAGCTGATCTTCAATTTCTTGCTTATCTACAGAATTTATTTTTCCATTGCAGTGTATGCATCGTGTTAATGGATTCTGCTCTTCGTATAAGTCAAAGCGTGTCAGAATTTCCAGTAATTGTTCTCGTGGTTGTCTTGCGCGTACGAAATAACCATAAGTAATTTGTTTACGCATGAGAAGTTGCCGATCGCAGGTAAGTAGTATTCGATGTTCATCTGCAGAAATATTAGCCAGGGTAGGATCATCGAAATCATTTCTATAAAGTGTGTCGAAACCCAGCATGCGTAAGTAGGCAGCCAGGCGTCCAAGATGGACATCAAGTACAAAACGGGGCGCCTGTAATGGTTTGGGCTGGCAATGCTTGAGTGGTGAAATATCCAGTGATTCAAATGCCGGGTACAGGTCGATTTGATCACCATCTTGAAGCAGATAATCAAAAGCAACGGATTCACCGTTGATAATAATCAGGTCGATTTCTGTGTGCGGTACACCGATTGATTCGGTGAGATCTTTGACAGATCTCGCCTGTATTAATTCGTGACTAATATAGGTGTTACGTTGTTCAGTTTGCAGGAAATCATTAAGTTCCTTATGAAACCGTATATTAATCAGGCCTGACATAAGTCAATGATAACTGATTTCTGTAATTGATAGAGGCTATAAAAGATGAATTAAGCACCATTCTGATATAATGCACGGATTATAAAGAATCATTATTAGAGATACTGACAATGCCAAATTCTAAGCCAAGCTACAAAATAGTCTATACCGAAACTGACGAAGCACCCGCTTTAGCTACCTATTCATTTTTGCCTATTGTGCAGGCTTACACGAAGGTCGCGGGTATTGAGGTAGAAACACGTGATATTTCCCTGGCTGGCCGTATTATCGCCAATTTCCCTGATAATTTGACCGATGAACAGAAGCAGGCAGATGCATTGGCTGAACTGGGTGAGTTAGCAAAAACACCTGAGGCCAATATTATCAAGCTGCCCAATATTAGTGCTTCGATTCCACAGCTACATGGCGCGATTAAGGAGCTACAGGCTCTAGGTTACGATATTCCAGATTATCCTGAAGATCCTGCCAATGTTGCAGAGCAGGACATTAAGGCACGTTATGCCAAAGTTCTGGGTAGTGCAGTTAATCCAGTCTTACGCGAAGGCAACTCTGATCGACGCGTTGCAGGGCCGGTAAAGGAGTATGCACAAAAACATCCACATTCTATGGGAGTGTGGTCATCTGATTCAAAATCCCATGTTGCATCAATGGCAGATGGCGATTTTTATTCTAGTGAGCAATCTGTTGTTATCGAAAAAGCCGACGATGTAAAAATCACATTTACCGGTGATAATGGTGATACAAAAGTTCTAAAGGAGAAAACTCCAGTGCTAGAGGGCGAAGTGATTGATGCGACTCGAATGAGTTGTAAGGCGCTAAGAGAGTTTTTTGAAGATTCTATGCAGGACGCAAAGTCACAGGGTGTATTACTTTCGTTGCACATGAAAGCCACCATGATGAAGGTTTCTGATCCGATTATTTTCGGCCACGCGGTCAGCGTTTATTATAAAGACGTATTTGAGAAACATGCCGCTACTTTTGAAAAAGTTGGCGTTGATGTACGCAATGGTCTGGGTGATGTTTATACAAAAATCGCTGATCTACCAGATGATCAACGCAAAGAGATTGAAGATGACATTCAGGGGGTTTATCAAACCCGTCCAGAACTGGCAATGGTGAATTCAGATAAGGGTATTACAAATCTACACGTGCCTAGTGATGTAATTATTGATGCTTCTATGCCTGCGGCATTACGTTCCTCCGGCCAGATGTGGGGAACAGACGGTAAGCTTCATGATACCAAGGCGATGATTCCTGACCGCAACTATGCTGGTATTTATCAGGCTGTGTTTGAATTTTGCAAAAAGCACGGTGCGTTTGATGTGACTACCATGGGTAATGTCAGCAATGTTGGTTTGATGGCACAGAAAGCAGAAGAGTATGGCTCACACGATAAGACATTTGAAATTTCTGCCAATGGTGCAGTGACTGTAACCGACGCTGCCGGTAACACTTTGATGGAGCACAAAGTAGAACAGGGTGATATCTGGCGTATGTGCCAGACAAAAGACCTGCCGATACAGGACTGGGTTAAGTTAGCGGTGAACCGTGCGAGGGCAACTGGCCAGCCGGCTATCTTCTGGTTGGATAAAAATCGTGCACATGATGCAAACTTAATCACTAAAGCTGAAACTTATTTAAAAGATCATGATACCAATGGTCTTGAAATAAAAATCATGTCACCGGTTGATGCAATTAATTACACGCTGGATCGCGTTAAGGCAGGTGAGAATACTATCTCTGTTACCGGCAACGTATTGCGTGATTATTTAACCGACCTGTTCCCAATTTTAGAACTAGGTACTAGTGCAAAGATGTTATCAATAGTTCCATTGTTAGCGGGTGGTGGCCTGTTTGAAACCGGCGCTGGTGGTTCAGCGCCAAAAATGGTTGAGCAAGTTGAGCAAGAAAATCATTTGCGCTGGGATTCATTAGGTGAGTTTTTAGCATTGGCCGTATCGATAGAAGATCTGGCACTAAAAACACAGAGTAATAAGGCAAAGGTGCTGGCCGCTGCTTTAGATAAAGCAAACAGTATGTTCTTGAATAACAATAAATCGCCCTCACGCAAAACAGGTGAGTTAGATACGCGCGGTAGTCATTTTTATCTTGCCATGTACTGGGCGCAGGCTCTGGCTGAGCAAAATGATGATGCAGAATTGAAAGCTGCCTTTACGCCGGTGGCTCAACAGTTAACCGACAATGAAATGAAGATTGTCGATGAGCTAAATGGTGTGCAGGGTAAAGCAGCCGAACTTGGTGGGTACTATTGTCCAAATAGAGAAACGACATCAAAGGTAATGAGACCGAGTGCAACTTTGAATGCGGTGGTTGATAGTTTGAGTTAGAAGATTTTTACTTCAGGTTTTTCCTCAAAGTAATAGCGGCAAAGGATTGCTGATAAATATCTAATCAGTTTTTTCGATAATCATCGTGCCCGTTTCATTTATTAGATGGTTGAGTATGGCGTCACGTTTTTTATCTGAAAGGCTAAAGAATCCAGTTGAAAAATCCCAGTCATAGTCATCTTTAAAAATAATAGTATACCTGTGATTTGTGTTGGCGTTATCATCTTCCCAGGTAGAGTGTTCTATTCTGGATATATCACTGTAAGTATATTCTTTTTCAGTAGTGAAACTTGTGAAATCATTTATTGTAATATTATCCTTATAAATCACTGAGTAATAATCTATCATAAGTACCGCTAGAAGTATTGCTGGTGGTGTTATAATTTTTGCAAAAAGTTTGATTATTTTTACACCATCAGATTTATTTCGCCAGTTTGAATAATAATAGTATTCTTCATTGCGCTTTCCTAAAAATATTTTTGTAATGGCGAACATTGTGGCTGCTCCTGTCAATATGCCGAGAAATATTGCGGGTAGCAAAAATGATAAAGGATCTGTATTTAGTTCAAAAATTGCATTGCTGAAATCAGGAACCCACCAGGATGCTATTTTTTGTAGTAACATTAATACTATGTAGCCACCAATAATCATGGACGGAAATACAAGCAAGCTAAAGAATATATACCATTTGTTGTAGCGTTCATTAAGAATACTATATGGTGGGTATTTGTCTGGTTTTTCGACAAAAGGAAATCTGTTCTTTAGTTTTTCCAGGATGAGTGGTACAGAGGTAGCGGCGGCGATAGGTGACCAGTTCATGTGCTTATTCCTTGTGATATATAACTTATTGATATTATAGTCAGTGTTATCTCTTCTGCATATTTTTAGCTAGAGTAATATTTATTTAGTGGCTTCACTGGTTGATGTGAAAAATGAAAACTAAGGAGAAAAATATGGCTGATTTTCATGATATGTTGCTGAGCTATTCACAGGAAATGAAGGCTGATGACAGAGACCTGATTGAGTCAAAGTTGTGGGATGAATATGGGGCAACGGTAACCATAATGGTTGTTGATATGTCAGGTTTTACGCGACTTAGTCGTGAGCATGGAATTGTTCATTATCTTTCTATGGTGAAGCGCATGCAATTAACCTCCAGGCCGATCATTGAAAGTTATCAGGGTCGGGTTGTACGTTTTGAAGCTGATAATGCCTATGCCTGTTTTGCAAAACCTGATGATGCCATACATGCCGCGGTGTCATTAAATCTAGCAATGGATGCAGCTAATATTGTGACACCTGATGAGCTTGATATACGATTATCCTGTGGTATTGACCATGGTGAATGCCTGATACCGGATGACAGTGATTTTTTTGGTACGCCTGTAAATAATGCCAGCAAACTTGGCGAAGATCTTGGTGGTCCAGGTCAAATATTAGTTGCTGATAGTGCAATGTCACAGGTGTCAGAAATAAATTTGTTTGATTCTGACCCAAAAACATTAGAGATTGCTGGTGAAACGATGCTTGTTCATGAAATAAAATATCAGAGGGAGTAATTGTTTTATACAACCTGCCCGGCACACCAGCCAGATGACCAGGCCCACTGGAAATTATAGCCACCTAACCAACCGGTTATATCAATAACTTCACCAATGAAGTAAAGATCACCTGTTTTTTTTGATTCCATAGTTTTTGAAGATAATTCGTCACAGTCAACGCCGCCCAGAGTGACTTCTGCGGTGCGATAGCCCTCAGTGCCGTTGGGCTTTATTGTCCATTGTTGTAACTGGGTTGCTATTTCTTGAATACGAAGTTGTGAGAGTTCCTGTAAAGGTTTATTTATTATCTCTTCATCCAGAAGAGCAGGTATTAAACGTTTAGGTAGTAATTCAGTTAAAACTGTTTTTAATTTAATGTTGGATTGTTTGCTCTGTCTTGTTTTTAATATCTCAAAAACATCCAATTCTGGCAACAAATTAATGGTGATAGGTTCTCCTGCATCCCAGTAAGAAGAAATTTGTAAAATAGCTGGACCGCTTAAACCACGGTGTGTAAATAAAATATTTTCTTTAAAAGAGCTCTTCTCATTGCTGACAATGCATTCAATGGAAATGCCAGATAATTCTGAAAGTTTTTCTTTATCGAGTGGCTGTAAGGTGAATGGAACCAGTCCCGCACTGGTTGGCCAGATATGATGACCAAATTGTTCTGCTATTTTGTAGCCGAAAGGGCTGGCACACATTTTCGGTATGGATAGTCCGCCGCTGGCAATAACTAATGATTTTGCTGTGAACTTAGATAATGAGCTATCAATAATAAAAGAGTCTTTTTTATCTACTTTGTTAATTTTGCAGTTGAGTTGAATTTTTACACCGACTTGTTTGCACTCATTGAGTAGCATATTAAGAATATCTTTGGCGTTGTCGTCACAAAATAGCTGGCCATGGTCGCGTTCATGAAACGGAATTTTGTGTTCGCTAACCATGGTGATGAAATCCCATTGTGTGTAGCGACTCAGGGCTGATTTACAGAAGTGTGGATTGTGTGAAATATAGTTGTCGGGGCTGATATTGTAATTAGTGAAATTGCAGCGGCCACCACCGGACATGAGGATTTTTTTACCCGCTTTATTGGCATGGTCCAGGACGATAACTTTACGTCCACGCTTGCCAGCTTCAATCGCACACATTAAACCAGATGCACTGGCACCGATGATCAGGACGTCTGTTTGGATTGGTTTGTTTTGCATTTTTAGTTTTTTACGAATTAATTTATATCTACACAGTACTGGGTCAGATAAAAATATATCTGTTGCTTATGTCATCCTGAACGCAGTGAAGGATCTGATGTAGAAGTGTGATAGCGTAAAGAGAAGTATAAGATTCTTTGCTATGCTCAGAATGACAGATTTATTTGCAGTTGCAAGTATGTCATTTTTAACGCAACTTCCGCACCCGATACTTACGACCTTTAATCTTGCCCTCAGATAAAATCTTCAATGCCTGCTTGGCAACGGCTCGTTCAACAGCGACATAAGCAATATTACTAAAAAGATCAATCTTGCCGATTTGTTTTCCCGGTATTTTTTTACTGGCAGTTAGTGCGCCCAGTATGTCGCCGGGGCGAACTTTATCTTTACGACCGCCATTAATGCACAGGGTTACCATCGGTGGACTGAGTTTAAAATTGTCCCGCATTTTAAGTGTTGATACGGGTTCGATGCGAACAGGAGCTTTTTGATATTCTTCAATCGCGGTGACTTTACGTGCCTCGGAGGGCATGAATAAACTTAATGCCAGACCTTCTTTGTCGGCACGGCCAGTGCGCCCAATGCGGTGAATATGAATTTCAGGATCCTGCGATATTTCAAAGTTAATGACCGCACTTAAATCTTTTATATCCAGTCCACGTGCAGCGACATCCGTAGCAATTAAGATTGAACTGCTTTTATTGGAAAACTGTACCAGCACCCGATCACGATCATTTTGTTCAAGGTCGCCATGCAGGGCCAGAGCATGAAAACCCTGTTGCCATAATTCTTCGGCCAGTTCTCTGCATTGATGTTTTCGGTTGCAAAAGACCACGCTGGATTCTGGTCGGAAGTGGTGCAACAGGGCAATTAATGTTTTTGTCCTGTCGCCTTTTTCAATTTCGTAGAATACCTGTTTTATTTTTTTATCATCGTGCAGGCTTTCAACGTGAACATCAATCGGATCTTTTTGAACAGCTTTGCTGATGTCTTTTATTTCATCGGGATAGGTTGCAGAGAACAACAGCGTTTGTCGTTTTGCGGGCATGAAATTGGTAATGCGCATAATG
>Ga0224511_10000477_pt1 | contig 19291 bp, 9 predicted proteins | sample SF_May12_sed_USG_2_FD_169988 | JGI IMG/M metagenome (GOLD analysis project Ga0224511, IMG submission 169988) | Sediment microbial communities from San Francisco Bay, California, United States - SF_May12_sed_USGS_8_1 | ecosystem: Environmental > Aquatic > Marine > Sediment | place: USA...
AGGTTTTCTTTTTTTATCATTTATTTTTCACATATCAGTATACATTCAAAACATTTTATCACTGTACACAAAGAATTGTATTGAAATATATAGAGCTTGTTTATAAACGTACACTAACATGCGGTTGTAATAACAATAAAAAGTGTTAGCATTAATATATAGAAGCCGAGAGTAGTCTGTAAAATTGACTGATGTAGAGGTAGCTATTAAAACAAAACAAAAATCTGGTACATATCAGTAGTGCTTTTTCTGTTGTGTGAAACCATAACATGATTTGAGTTTTGGGGAGAAAAAATATAATAATTTGAAGACCTTAAGTTATTGTTTTCTGATCAGATAAGATGTTTAACTGAGGTCTGATATGTGCTTTTTTGCTGGCCGAAGTTAGTGACAAAAGAAAGCGGCGACATATTAACTCTTACTAGATGTGCGCTCAAATCGAGCATAAAACATTAAAAACGTTCATGTTAAATGTTCGTCACGTCTTGATTCACGTGTTTCTTGTGCTCTGTTTAGTTGTTTGTACTGGCCATTTTGTAATGCTGCCATTTAACTGGACACTGTCGGCATTGTCTGCAACGGTTTGCCTTAAATGATCTCTTCAGTTTATATTATTGTTATTTAATGTTTAAAAATCGTAACATGTAAAATATGAAACTTCCTGTATGTTTTATTATATACAATGATTGACTTCTTTAAACATCTGACTTAGATAATAATTATCATGTACAATTATTTCGTTCAAAATCGCCTCAACGCAAAGAGAATGAAATTTAGTCTAAGTATTAAAACAACATTTATGGTTGATAAATGTGTACACGTCGATTCAAACAAACGCGTTGTACAAAATGTTAAATGGTTTAGTTTGTCATTTTTGTAAGTATGTTACGTCCATTAATAGTCCTATTTCACGTGATTATAAGGTATGATGATTGACATGCGAGGAGGTAGCCTTTACTTGTAGTCAAGACTACATCTTAAAGATACACGAGACTGTTGACCAGATCACATCAATAAATGGGATTGACACATAAAACGTGTTTGGTCCGCTAATACGTTAAGCAATATAACCGTAGTATCATTGCCCAGCCATAAAAATCAACCTATTGTTTGTCTAGCCCTTTCTCATTTTGGCGGACATTGTTCATTAAAGAAGTTATTTTGTATTCATCTGTCAGTATATTCTTTTTTCTGTGTTTGAAAACATGTTTCCTCTTATGAAATAAATCCGTGATTCTATTATTTGGATTTGGTATTCAATATACATAAGAAGCCAAGATGGTCCAGCTAAGGCGAAGAACTGATTCAATCTATTGTCAAGATCCACAACAGAAAACGAACCCTGCATCCTTACCTTGAAGTTTTCACCAAATACCAGATTCCTTCCATTTAAATGATTTTAATATCATATTTATACAACTGGGTTTAAGAACATTCCTTTTAAGCAGGATTTATAAAACAAAAAAGTGTAAGAATCAGTAATGCATTGTATATACTCACATGGTTAGCTATGAAAATAAAATGATGATGTCCATCTTTTTAGATTACGCCTACATACACAAAGTTATTTCGAGTATGCTTTAATAAGAAAGGTGTGGTGAAACAATAGACGTTTTATAGTAGTAACACACGCATTTTACAAATTTAGCTTAAAAGGTCTTCCTTGTGGTCTACATGATAATTGGGGGCAAAATATCATCATTTATTTTTTATCTGAAACCTATAAATGTTGACCTTATATAATTCTCTTTATCATTATAACACACTATTTCACAACAAAAACACAATTAAATGCATAATAAATTTGAGCATTTTTATTTTGCAGTCATTACTGGCCGCATATAAGGACACACATGCGTACGTTGTCATGAGTGTGAACGTTATAGAAAAAGGCCAATGTCGCCTTAAATGTTGGCGTTCAGCTCTTCGCCGATAGTTTCCGTATGACTTTTTGTGCTAACGCTACTCATCCCCATCTACCTTTAACGTCGTAATACGATCGATAAACGCGCCCATCCAGGACTCTAGCTCATCCATACTGGCGTTCGATGATACATGGAAACGAAATGTTACCATTTCAGCGCTTTCTAGTTTGGAATTGTGTGTGAGGCTTATGTTGGCGACATCGCCGTGATTTCAGATTTGACGGATGCCTGTTAACTGGTGGAAAGTATGGAAATGGTGTATCATGTTTCAACTTCTGTTGAATTCTTCCGAGAGAAAAATGTCACCGCAGACTATTCACAGGAATCGTCGTTTTTGGCACAACTATTAACGAATTTAAAACCTCGACCAGGCTATATCTGGTAAACAGTGTCATTTACGCCAAGTAAAAACTTGTAGGAAACCAGGATCTATAGCATTCCCAGACTTTGCTTTGACAAAAAATGTGGCATACCTCCTGGGCAGAAGACATTCATGGCTGTAATGGCGGAATCCGCTCCCATCAGGAAACAGTTTCATCAGCGTTCTCTCGTCTTGTGTTGCCGGACTGTTGATAGGAGTATACACGCGGCTTACATGATTATATGTCCTGTTTAAAAATAAGCCAGACCATGCAGTTTAGGAGGAGGATGGAGATTACTATTTTTAACGGGATGCCTGTACACGAAGCGGCCATACCGCTCAAATAGATCCCCGACAACTTTCTCCACCCGTTGATGACACGGCCGCTTAATCTTCGCCTGTTAAAACACAACAATGTTAAAACTATTTTTAAATTACAGTTTTATTATATAAGGATATATGGATATAAATTTACCAACAAGTATCCATTTGCGTTATATGGGACGCCTTTTTTTAGAAAATCCAGATGTGTCTTAGAGAAGAGTTTTATTCTAATTTATGTAAATCAGGGGCGTATTTTCACTTATATTATTGAACAAACTCTTATCAAAGTTATTAACGTTTTAGTTATTTAACATAGGTGTTCAAGGGACGCCAGGGTAAGAAGGGTTACTTTTCAAATAATATTCTTTACCAGTTTGTCTCTTTTTTAACGTCAAAAGCTATGTAAAATACGGGTAGTTAGTATTCTTAGTTTTTTTCATTCTTTATAAATACATTAACCTTGATTAAAATATAGTGCATGTATTTTAATGTAACAATCAGCCTGACTACACTATTGCATGTATTAATACTGCTTTGAAAAAAGCACGCTCTGTTTCAAAAAGTTTTTCATATGGATTATTAATGGAAATCAGACTATTTTTCTTTTATTTATACCATAATGTAAATATGCAAGAAAAGAAACACGGGAAGACATTTTTGACTTTGAACTGCACATTGAACCCTGACCCTGGACGGAACAAGAACACTGATCCAATAGGTCTCACTGCATTGAAGAGGACAGTAAAGATATACCGGTAATGTATACATTGTAGATAACGCAACCGCGATAATCCTAGATTCCAGTTGATGAAATCAGTACTAGTCACAGAATCTTGTCTCGTGGCCACTAACATCGACAGAAAAACTGTTAATTTTTAATCAAAATCGTTTCTTGGTAGTTATTAACGTACACTTAATAAAGATTTGAGTACTATTATTAGCCTGTACCATTGCAAACAAGAAATGACATCCTTGTGGTGGATAACTGTCATTATTACATACGCAAATTAATTTCCCTACATAATCCTATCAACCGCAACTGATCAATATTTTTCGATATCGGGTATGTCAAGATGCACGTGAATTGATATCGGGTGTGTACACTAAAAGGAACTACTTCCGCATTGTTATCGTTAACAATCATGACGTCACGCACTGATTAGCCAATTATTCTTGTATTAGCGCTGAGCAAACTTGTTAGTTTGCATATTCATAACGTCACGTGTTGTCAATATCGCGCTTTCATTGCGCGCACTTGCTACTTTGCATATTTACGAGACACGTGACCGGCGAATGTAAACATATCTTACACTGATATCGTTGACTTTGACACAATAAACTGGCCAAATGTTGATCTACTAGACGAGGATCAGTCAAATTTATTAATGGAAACACTTTTTGTCTGTAAACCCTTTGAACTCGTTGAAGAAGAAAAACCTCCCCAAACAGTACAACTTGTAAAAACCAACTTGACCTCAATTCTCCTGGACCCGCTCTACCCTAGATATTGCATGAAGTGTCAAACCTTTCTGTCCCTACGGTTATTACAACTGTCAAAAACGATCTCCCTCTGGTAAATTCCACTAGAAAAGAACAATCAAACGTCAATATCAATTCATTTATTGAAATAGAAAAGAAAAAGAGCACAGCAAAATGTACAAAACGGGATATAAGTAATGTTCAGAGATGGCTATAGGCAACAGGAGAGAAGCCATATTAATAAGAGATTATCCCTCCCCATCAGGTAGACTGCTACCTTGCTGAACTGTGCATTAGTATAAGAACTGTAAATGGCAAAGATATGAATCCATTTCCCTTGAAGGTCTTAAAACAGCATTGAGCGACACTAAAAAGACAAGCAGTATCAGATTTCCCTGCGGAATAGAGTCTTTGTGAAGTCCAACCAAGCCCTTGCTGATAAGAAATGTCAGTTGCAAAAGCAATTGCTGGGGAACACGTCCAAGGCTTTAGAGTCAGTCACAGCGGATGAAGAAGACAAGATATTGAAGATCGAGGCACTTGGCAAATCCTCCCCCGAGTCACTTCAATTCTCGATGTTCTATTTGTTCGGAAAGATCATATATGTTTGGGCTTAAGAGAAGAGTAAGCACAGGAAGCTGAAATTTTGAGATGCTGTGTTAAAAGCATAGCAAAAGGTTATAATAAAACACTTGCCACCCCATATCCTTCAACAAGGAGTATGTCTCTCGCCGTCCTGAGAGAATGAACCAACCTGACGGTCCATTTTTTCTACAACCGAAGTGAGCAAGCCACGAATTGGACCCAAGTGACAAAATTTGGTACATGTAAATCATAACTCTTTTTTTTAAATTAAAAATCTCTATTTTTAAAATAATGTAATATTCTTAATAAAGGTTGCTTTAAAAATTTAGAGTTTAAAACAAGTGTTTGTACTAACCTTTTACCAGGTACTTTCCGCGCCCAATGGAGGCCTGTTCCTTTGGCAAGCTAATGAAGACAGCAGCAGAAAAGTCAGAAATCTGCAACAAACGGTTGACCAAACCACTCTGTCAGAAAGACTTGTGTCACCACATTGTCCAAAGCTGGTGTGCCACCTCACAAAATCATCCAATTGACTGGACACATATTTTTTTCTCTGTAGCTGGTAGGTGACATGTTTTTCTTCTTTTTTATCAATTTTTCATTACATCATCACATGCTTTTTTAGCTCTTACAACTTTGATGTCGCGAAAATAGATTTCATAGCGTGTTTTTTTTCTTTATATTCCAGCATATGACAAGGTTCTGTCGATGGAAGAACAGAAGACGATGTCCAAGCACCTTTTTTAACGGCTCACACCGACAACAACTCCTGCCCTAGTTGGAAATATTAGTAAAAGTCCTGCAAATCCAGAGTCGTGCTTGAAAACATTCCCCACCCCAATTTACAATGTTGAAAATCACGTGGCCGCTAATTCGGATCAGATTTCGCAGTCGTAATCGGATTATCAGTCCTTTTTGCACTTTCAGACAGTACAGTCCATTGAAAATGTCACTCGAAATCTTTTCCGTGGCGCTTTCATCCACCCCCCCCCAAATCTGAACATAAATTATAGGCAACTGCTGTATCGTGATTGTATTTCTTCGCTATCTTACTGCTTTTTGTGGTTAAAATATACATGTACAATTTTTGTGCTATTGCTGATAAAATGATAAAATAAATGTTATTGATGATTGTTGTTGTTGTGGTACGTAGGTAATAAAAAAGGTTATTTGTTGGATATCGAAATAGATCTATTTGTTCGAGTTCTGGTGCGTAGTATATATTATATTACCACGCACCAAAACTCGTACATATATTGCCATATCTAAACAATAACCTACAAATATGTCAAGCTTGATTGCTATATTGACCGTTACCACGCTGCTTAGGTTGTGTTTCAATTTACTTTCTAGTTTGTGCAATCCTTATGTACAGATCATCACTATTCACTATTTTGTTATTTTACTTTAAATGAGGTAATAGTTTTGACCATTTGGTACCCTCCTGTGTTTTTTATTTTAATTGATAACGACATCGCGTGCAATCTCTACGGCTTTGTCGTACAGGGCTTGTCACACTACATCATCGTTACGCTCCGCCTACAAAATGAACAACACGTTGTTTGTCTTGGTGTATTTTACCATTATCAGTTGTTACATTGCTATTTAACCTCGTATAACACACAGAGTGACACAGCTAGAATTCCTTGTAGCTTATCCCAAGTCACACGTGCAGAATATGAATAAACTAGCAATAGAAGTCATTGACCGTATCGAGGCGGTAACTTAATATTTCGTGGAGAATTCCTTTTACAAAATCTAAAATAAAAAATGAAAAATCCAAAACACACAAAAAATTTTCTAGATGTCTGTTTAGTGCCGTTCCGTGCTTGATTTTGTACGGGCCATTTTGTCATGGTGCCCTTTAACTTTACCTATCTGCATTGTGTACAACATTTTTTCTTTGAACAGCACTTTAATTTATAATAGAACGCTATACGTGAAAGTAAATATCTTTATAACTGGTGTTAACGTTTACGTGCTGGTGCAGTTTAGATCTACATAATTAGATTTACACCCTATGCATATTATTAAATACAGACGTTATACAATTGTTTAACGTGTTACATATGGAAAGTGTAACTGCAACAGAGCAATGACGACACGAGATTCACGTGTAGCTTCTATGAGGTCAAGTCGCGTAAGATTTCCTGCAACAGCTTAGTGGCCCCGACGTAGACTAGTCACGTGTTATACGGCTACAAGTGTCAAGATAAACGAAAAGTTCGCGATTGAGTCCCCAAGTCCGGCTGATTTCGAGTCACCGTAGTGAGTTGCTAACTTAAACTCTCATCATACCAATTTAAACATTCACAGCGCGGAGAATACCGATGAAGGGTTCTGCAAGTGCCTCTTCGGTTGTTGTTTGGCAAAGCCACTGAAATCTTCCCGTAATTCTCTTTTATTTATATTTTAAGCAAAGCGCCATTTGTTCTATGGTACAACCGTCTGTGGTTTGTCGGCAATAAATCAAAAGCAATGAGCACGGTTGCAGGGACAATTTCATCGGTAATTAATTGGCCGCAAATTCTAAGTTCGTTTTGTATAATAGGTGAAAGATTCTTTGACCGCGGGTCGCCATTTTCAAGATGATCTATGCGTATAGGATTGCTCTTTGATTGATGTTAGAGTAACGCCTGGAAATCGCCTCTTTTCGTTGTCATGACCTTGCAGGGTTATCTATCTGTTTTTACTACGGTGAGGCGCCTAACGTTGATGGTTTTAAAATGAAAATGTCAAGAAATGGCGTCATTAAACATGTTTTCATGATTAAAAAATATCTTTTTATTGGTCTGTTTGGAAATCGTGTGTGGTCTGTATATTGTATTTTTCTTCTTATGCTTCTAAAGATGCCTTTTTTAGCTTCCTACTTAAACCTTAATCATTTTTCCAAATGCTCTTGCAGTTTCTTCTTGAGTTCTGTGTGCCTGTTCGGGGAAAATCCCGAAATCTCTCTCATAGATTCACGTTGGCCCTTGTGTTTAGTGTTTACATAATAGTTGTGTAATTTTGGCTCTTGTCTCGGTTTATTACTTGTCTTAGCGTTGGAAATGTCATTAATATCATTATAACAACTCTGCTTTTCTTTGACATTACTTGATTTTATTTGCTTCTTTTTATTCACTGTGTCTGCTGTTTTCTCTGTTTTAGTTCTGATTATTGAAACTGAACTGATGAAAGGGAAAAACCCCAGGAAGCATAGAATGCATAAAAAATAGCAGCCTCGGTTTTAATGAAGCTGTTCATCAGTGGTAATGAAAGATGCAACACCACTGACGCCCCTAGCGCATGAGCAGAACTCTATTTTCAAATATAAACAACATAAATTCATGATCCCTGAGAACTAGAAAAGTACAACTACACAATGATGAAGTACGGGGCGACTTTTTCCAGCCGCCACACAGGTACTAAACACTAGCAAAATTATGATTTGCTTTTCTTTGCTTGTGCTTGCTCTAACCGTTCATGTATTCGTTTCTTTTCTTAAAGTTTACATTCAATGTAATTGTTAATTAAACTTAGAAAAAGGAAAGCCCTCAGGAAGCATATCCTGCATGGGATGACACACTCTTTACAGCTCTCACGCTCCTTTTTTGGTTAAAAACGAGTTTAATTGTGAAATGACCTTCGCTATTAATTCTTGTTTGCACTGTTTCTGTGTTTAAAAATGCATTTATTTTCATTGTGTTTCTTTTCTCTTTTCAGTGTTTCTGTACTTCTTTTCTTGACTTCTATCGCACTCGACAGTTCTTCTGGTATATATGCCGTGCCCGTTTTTTCTTGGCATAACTTCCAGATTTTGATTTCTTTTTCTCCTGGTACATTTTCTAAAATTCTGTTGTTGATAAAGGCAACGTGCAATATATTGGAAATTCATTTCATAGCCTATTTGTGCAGTCAAGCTAAATTTAACACAGATAAAACGATTACATTTTATTAATTGCGCTTTACAATAATGATTTTCCACTATAAACACGTATATGTCTTCACTGGGCGAGGACCACTTAACCACGAGAATGACTTGTTAGAGGAGGATATTTTTGCACAGGATTTCCTTTTTAGACCCAAAGGTTGGTCATTTACAGTGTTTCCTTGGAGCCCTTTAAGATTCATGTTCCTGCTTCTAGATCTGAGCAATGAACTGGTTAATGGGAGTGAAAAATCCAGCAATGTTTGATGTGAGAGGTTTAAACGAATCCTATTGGATAGGAAGCTGGAAAGCTTCGTGGATGGTGCGGTCTGCCTCCTTTCAGTATTCTGTTTATAAAATAAAAAAAGCAAAAACTTAGAAAAGGTGTGCGGTGGATCGTCTTAAAATGGCATATATTTAAATAAAAAGGTTAAAAGGTTTATAAAATCTCTTCCTAGCTGCGAATATGTGAATCCACTACAAAGGTCTTAACTTAAATACAATGTTTCAAGAGTAGTTTTGTTTATAACTTGGTATGTCTACATCTTGAGACCAGATCTGTTTACATGCGATCCATAATCAAGAAGTTGTTCCTACTCCCCTAAATATGATAAACTGCAAGATATACATGAATTTGTTTATGCATTGTACAGCTTCCATTAAAAAGAGGCTGCTTTTTCTTTCGTGCATCTATGCTTCTGGAGGGCTTTCCCTTTCATCATTCTAATTTAACTCACTACAGTTTGTCTTTAGTGCCTGTGTGTCATCCTTCATTACCACTGATGAACAGCTTCAATGCAACCGAGGGTGCTTTTTTCGTGCAGGCTATGCTTTTTGAGGGCTTTCCTTTTTTATCAGTTTAATTATACAATATTAGCGATAAAACGATTATTGGTGTGGCCCATAAATTGGGCTGCTGTTTGTTTATTTTCCCATGCATTACTTTGAAACAGTATGACAGAATAGCGCATCGAACAATGTCTAAGGCATACATTTACTCAGGTACATGTTGTTACTTACATGCTACAGCTCTGGTGTTAGTTAACAATGTAAAGAAATATACATCGGGTCATATGTATGTGAAGAACAAGTAGAGTATATGGCTGTTAAGCAATATGTCATTTACACCACAGTTTAATGAAGGCTTTTAAAACAGTCTAATAACAATATTTTCCAAATTTGACATTCCGTTGACAAGAAGTAGTGTTGCTTATGAAAAATACGACATTTTACTTAAATAATTTTCACTCCGATAGATCGATTTTTTTAAACTGTATCGATATATCGATGTTGAAAAAATGTGTATCGATATATCCATATCGTTCGAATAAATGACAGCCCAACATGACACGCCACACCTAATGAACCTTTTTTACATAGACCGTGTGTTTAATACGTTATACAGACAGGTAGGTGTTCGATTTCAGCTCACATGAGCACACAGTGCCCAGGGTGAGCTATTGTGACCGGTCTTTGTTTGTCGTGTGTCGTCCGTCGTGCGTCGTGCGTGAACTATTTTACTTAAACATCTTCTCCTCTGAAATCTTCTTGTCTGTAGTTTCAGACAAGAAGATTTTTTAATGTTGTATTATGAAAACTTGTTTTGACCCCGTGACCTACTTATGCAACCAATCAGAACCATTTGAACAATTTTGGTAGGGACCATTCTTGTTGAGTTTGGTCAAATTCCCATTAGTGGTTCAAGATAAGAAGTCATTTGAAGTTTTCCTTATATATTTCAATGTAAAATTGTGACCCCCGGGGCGGGGTCAATTTTGACCCCAGGGACATAGTTGAACCACTTTGGTTGAGGACCTCTAGATGATGCTTTATACCAAATATGAAAGCTCTGAGCCTTACGTTTCAGACAAGAAGATTTTTTAAAGTTGCATTTTAAAAACATATTTATTGATCCCGTGACCTACTTATGCAACAAATCAGAACCATTTAAACAATTTTGGTAGGGGACCACCCAGTGAGCATTCCTGTCATGTTTGGTCAAATTCCCATTAGAGGTTCAAGAGTAGATGTCGTTTGAACGTTTCATTATATAATTCAATATAAAACTGTGATCCCCGGGGCGGGGACAATTTTGACCCCAGGGGCATAATTTGAACAACTTTGGTAGATGACCTCTAGATGATGCTATTATATACCAAATATGAATGCTCTGGGCCTTGTAGTTTCAGACAAGAAGATGTTTGAAAATTTCATTTTGAAAACATACTTTTTGACCCCGTGACCTACTATTGATACAACCAATCAGAATCATTTGAACACCTTTGGTAGAGGATCACACAGGGATCATTCCTGTGACGTTTGGTCAAAATCTAATGAGCGGTTTCAGAGGAGAAGATGTTTAAGTAAAAAAGTTTACGCACGACGCACGACGGACGCCGGACTACGATGGACAAAGGCCGGTCACAATAGCTCACCCTGAGCACTTTGTGCTCAGGTGAGCTAAACATTACTAACCTTTACAATTTTTAAAAACATATCAACATATTTTTTTTTAGTAACAGTGTCTTTTAGATAGATCTACTACATAGATAAAATGTAAACATAAACTATAAAACAAATTATTTGTTTTTTATTTCAATTAAGTGCATAAACTTTTGCATATTTGAGTTGACAACACCATTTCAGTTCGTAATCCTTAAATTAGAAACAAATGGATTGTTTTAAAAGTATAGTGAATATCGCACGGTAGCATTACCAACTATGACTTGTCACAAAACCAAATAACATGCATTATTTCACTGTGCCTGTTTGTTGATACACAATATTTTTCCAAGATTGTCATTTAGTGATAATGAAATAATCAACAGTTTATATGAAACACGATAACACTTAACACTACAGTGAATCGTGCTCTTCATCGAAAAATTGGGGTAGTCTGACATTTTATGCTGACGGACATCCCTTGACCTCCAGACGCACATTCGGGTAGACGTTCCACGTTAGAGGAAACAGACGAATACACTTGGCCACGATAGGCGTATCAAGTGGGTTTGACACCACTGTGTCTGTGTCAGGATTGCCCGGGAATATCTAGGGAAAACAAATAAAGTTGATGTTAAAACTGCTTTTTTGCAATAATGTCAATTTAACTCAAGATGCTAGGTCTTTATCCTTATACCCTTTTAAGCGGTCACAAATCTTGCAATATGTTAAGTATACTAAATAAATAAACATTGCAAGAGAAATTGCAAAAGTTTGTGACAAATTATGTATTTTTGGACAAAAAGTAAAATCACAACAACATCAAAACAAAAAATCAACTATAAAAAGGCTTGTTAGAGCCGGGAATTGAACTCGGAACTCTTCCGCCCAAAGCGGATGCGTAACCATTGCACCACCTTGTCAACTGAGAGTAACGATTGTTTTCAAGCTTTTTAACTCTTTCGACGCAATGGGTCGAAAAGTAAATAAACAGTCGAATTTGCAGGCCAAACCTTTTGAACAAGTTCTTTTTTTCGGTATAATTTTACATGCACAAATAACTGTATTTTGCAGTTTTTCATATTTACGGGAGTAGGTTTTATTGCTTAAATATGGTTAAATGTAAGATGTAAACAATTTTGACCTAAAAGAACAGGCACAACATCTTAAACAAAATGTTTATTTACCGTAAGAAATGTACATACACAAATATTATACGTAGAACATTTGAAGTCTGCCTGTAATATATACTATTTTCTAAGAAATGCTGTTGACTGGTTTTCGTTCATGACTTTTGAGTAGACATTTTGATTAACAGTGGAAAGATAACCACTAAAATGTTAAAAACTATATCTTTCTATTGATGCGCCTTATAACTCCAGCAGTACTGCACGTGCGAGTGTGTTCACAAGACTGACTAAGTACAGTAAACTCAAGTTTTCTTCATGTCAACTTCAAAACAATTATATTATAGTATTCAAAAGTACGTTTCCTTGCTTAATATACTTAAAATAATGATTAAAGTAATTTCCTTTTGAATTTATTTTACGACCACTGCGTAGAGATATTAGCCATATATACATGTATACCTGTTAAAAAACTTAATAAGTGCCATCATTTCGCACACCTATTCTAAAATATTACATTTAATTGTTCAGAGTCCATTTTATTAACGAATGTTACTTTGAGTTGTAGTTTGACAAATAAATTAGCATCCCGATGCAATATGGTTATTATAATAAATACTTTGTTATTCCCGAAGTCGTCTAGGATGGGTTGAAATGTAAGACAATCCAAGCTATACTCCACTCGGTACTGCTTTACACGTCCTGTTCCACTAGGAAATCCCTGAGTCTGAAAGGTCGCCATCGTACTTGTACCCCAAAACTGGACCTTCATCAATAAAACATTGTAATTAACAATAATGTCGAGTGAATGTAAGTGAAAGCTTTTCCCATTGTTTTATTTTAATTTAGAACTCAAGATTTTGCTATATGCATTCACGAATAATGTTATGCTTTGCAGTCATGCATGCGGAACTATCAGTGAGATTATTAAACGAAAATGGATTACTATGTTAACATGTCGATTCGATGTTTTGTATCCATTGTACTATATGAGACTTAAATTAGGCAACAAGAAGTGATACAACCGACGCATCAAGATGCAAAGTGGTGTCCGTTTTATTTGTGTTCCCAATTCTGGTAACTCAGCTCTGTAGACTAACCGTCGTGATACATGCAAGACATCGCTGTTAAATAAGCCATATATCCACAACTCTACCCAAGCCATATCAAGACATCGCTGTTAAATAATACATATATCCACAACTCTACCCAAGCCATATCAAGACATCGCTGTTAAATAAGCCATATATCCACAACTCCATCCAACCCATATCAAGACATCGCTGTTAAATAAGCCATATATCCACAACTCCATCCAACCCATATCAAGACATCGCTGTTAAATAAGCCATATATCCACAACTCTATCCAACCCATATCAAGACATCGCTGTTAAATAAGCCATATATCCACAACTCTATCCAACCCATATCAAGACATCGCTGTTAAATAAGCCATATATCCACAACTCTATCTAACTCATATCAAGACATCGCTGTTAAATAAGCCATATATCCACAACTCTATCCAACCCATATCAAGACATCGCTGTTAAATAAGCCATATATCCACAACTCTATCCAACCCATATCAAGATATCGCTGTTAAATGAGACATGTGTCCGCATTTCTATCCAACCAATATCAAGACATCACTGTTAAATAAGACATAAAACCGCAACTTATTCCAACCCATATCAAGAAAATGCTGTTAAATAAGATATAAAATTCGCAATTCAATCCAACCCAAATCAAAGTTGTCTAAACTAACCTGAAGGTAGAAGTTTGAGAGAGGGTCATCCCGTTCCGCAAATGACGGGCACCAAGCCGATGATCCATGTAGTCTTGCATAGTGTGGTAGGTTGGGTGGTGATGCGAGGTAACTGGTCGCCAGCATGTGACTATCAGGAATGGGATTAGCTCCACCCATTAACGGCATGTCTGTGTCGCATGTTGGTGCTGTGAAAGTAATATAATGTGTAATATTTAAATAAAGTGTTTTGAAGTAATGTGTCTGACTACATATTTTGTTTGTCTTAAATTTAGTTTACAAATGTAGCCTGATTATGTAATATATTTGATTCCAAAGCATTAAGTCCAGAAAACTAAATAACCATATACTTGACACAAAATTAAGGAGATACTTTAAAAAACGTATGCCAAAAATGCGCATTAAGCGAGATATTTCATTCTGAATAAAACATTTTTACAGAGAAGTAGAATATTCCGCCATATTCGCCAGTCATGTACGTTTACTTTTAAATACATTTTACAGAATGTTTCGGTATTGCGTTGGTTTTTTTATTCTGTTTAAACTTAAATAAAAACTTTTTATTAAGATTGTTACAAATAATTTGATAAACAGATCAAGCATACCCTTCATTATAATTTATTATTATACTTTAAAGTAAAGTACAATGTATCACCTTCATCCACCAAAAAGACTCCGGTCATCTCATCAGCAACGTCCATCAACTGTTGGGGGTAGTCCATGCTCAGCTGACACGTCTTCGATGATTTGTTGTATCCGGCTATCTTACACTTTCCCGTTTGCCTGTCCTTTGAACACCATTGAACACAATGGAGTTGAGAAATCGGCTGCTTGATCGCATAGCTAGTGGACAGAAGCTTCTTCTTAACGAATTGCGTCCTTACTTCCCGTATTTCGGCCAAACATAATGCAATTGTGAAAAGAAAAACAATTGCAACAGTTGCTGCTTTTTGGGTATAGAAAAACATATTCGCACGCGCGGTAGATAAGGTAGCTTCGAATGAAATGCCACAAACATGTCTATAGCTTTCGGCTGCATAGTGAGTCTTGGAAAATAGTAAACATAACAAAGGTCTGGTCCGGAAACTGTCGGTTTGATCAGTGCTGTACATCCGGTATAACATAAAAAAAATCTAGTCTTTACGTTCGATTTAAGTTTTCTTTTCAGCAGAAATCCAGATACAAAACAAAAATAAAGTTTGTGTTTATTCATCTGGTATGTTTGTCACATCGATAATAGCCAGCCTTTATTGCACACGTCAATATATAGCACAAATACACTTATATGCTTAAATGGCAATGTAAATAATACACTTTTAATTTCTCACGCTTTGAAAGAGTTTGCCCCAAGAAAAACAGAAGTTTAGTAAAAGCCTTCAATGGGTTAATGTTTAATATTTCGCAATAACAATTCAAATATGCAAAATGTGAATAATTGTAGTAGTAGAAGTATGAGTAGTTTCAGTTTATTTATACATTTTGTATAACATTATCTTAACTGTATACACCCGTGGTAGAAACAGACCCAGGGACAAAACAAAATCAATTACATTTGTTGTTTATATACAAAGCAAAAATCAGACAATGCTTGCCAACGGCTCATCATTTATTGTTTATGTCATTTGAAGTCATGAAATTTCCACTACAAAATGGTGAAGACTTTATAAGTGGTATTGGTCTGCCTATTTGTCTGTCCATCACTATAGTTTTTCTTGACATATCTTCTACTTGGGTTGATAGCTTTGCAAATGAATCAAATATACATGTACTGCCTTTCCAGACAACCCTGTATAATATTTCAGATTCACATTACTTTTTACCAAATGGATTTCTATCAAATACAATGTAAATGTGTTATACGATGTTGGTAAAAAGCCTCTCTGTTGTAGATGTTCTGAATGCCGGTCGGCAAGCGACAGTTATTGTATCCGATGGAAATGTTAGTGTGTGGATTCAACAGGGCTCAACGATAGTACATGTCAAGATACTATTAAAAACCTTGGGGAAAAAACAGAGCTTAAAAATCTTAGACAAAACATTAGTTGGTGTCCAACTAGAGAAAACATATGAACTTCAAAACTATATAATGAAGCTTTACTTAAAACTTTCTTATTCTATTACACTTCAAAGATGCAATGCGTAAAAGGGGGACATCTTAAGAGTGAACAGCATTCTAAAACTAATGATCCCTTTTTCATTAAGACATTCTCCCTTGTCTTAGTATTTGGTAGACTATATTGATTACATCTTTAAGACGAAGATGCTATTAATAGATTGGTACTGGCTTTATGTCAAGTCAAACCAGTCAACATTCAACTGCAAAACTCAATAATGAACAGGGAAAACAGGTTGAAGCGTGGTGTGATAACAGTTGGCCGGATGAAGAAGAAAACTTCCTGAAAAATATGCAAAATGAAAAAGTGGTTGAAACAGACATGCCGCAAATAAGCGGCCACTGACCTACATGTATTTAGGGTATCACACATTAGTTGTCTGTCTCTCCGTCCATCACTTAGTATGTTCTTTGCGTGTACTGTCACAAATTACAACAGTAATAGAAGTAGTTTTTGTCTTAGGAACTATCTTACAATTAAATGCTAGTTTGGTGAAATTACCTCTCCTCTTTGAAAAGTTCATTTCAAAGCAAGCTGATACAAAAAGTATTGCTTCTTCAGAATATCTTCGAGGTAAGAAACAAAATACACACATTTTACATGTACTACATGTTTTGTTCAAAAGAAGCCACGCCAAATGGGCTCAACAGTTTCATATAGAGTTATATCTAGGGAAATATTAAAAATTCTTCTTGTCAAAATCCACAAGCTGTAGAACCTTAATATTTGGTATGTTACATGATCTAGTGGTCCTCTATAGAGATTGTTCAAATTAAGTATCGATTAAAATAAGTCTTATTAATTATTTATTGTTGTCAGGGATATTATCGCTGTAATAAGTCTTAAAAATATTGTCAAAAACCGTAAGGCCTACAGCTTTGATATTTAACAACATTTAATCGTCCACTACACAGATTGTTCAAATTATGACCATAGTGTGAAAAGGGGCACTGCCAGGGGGCTTATCGGATTGATGTAGAGTAATGTAGGGAAATATTGTTACGTTTTTTGTCGTAGTCATCATTATTTTGGTTTCAGTAATTCGGCACAAAAGTCCATGTGCAGAAAAAAAACCGGGATGAGAAAGGTTTAAAAAGAAATGTATGGATATATATTTTTATATTTTATTTGAAAAAAACCACCTTACAAATGAGGTAAAAATTTAGGAAATTAACACCGTGGTTGATTATTTCACTGAGCCCAAATGACGCCATTATTCACTAAATGTATTCCTTAATAAGTGTGTACGCATGGTACCAGTCTGTTCTAGCAGAGAGATCACGTGATGTCCGGTAAGATAACAGTCATAGGTTCTAATACAATACTGAAATTATGTTGAGTGAATGCGTAGTCCAGTGGTGAATAAAATAAACGTAAAATTATACCTCTTCCTGCAGACGCGAAGTCGAAACCGCTCGAGAACATAAGTTTTTCACTTTTACATTCGATTTTATTTACCAAATGCACTTACTCAAATTGATGCCGACTTTTCTCCTAAAAAAGCTTGTTTATACATAACTGTGCAGTAAATATGCAAATAAAAAAACCTTCATTGCTCCAATGATAAAAACATCAATAACGTAAAAGCTGCTGTGTGCAAAAGTTTCATTTAGAAATAAAGAATAGGAATGAAGAGTTGTTGTACATAGAACATTGAATTTTGTCAGTGGCATATATTTATAATATCGATATTTGTATGTTGATCATTTTTTCATCGAAAACGCTCTCCCTTGCCTCTAAAGTTACTTGTTTAAAGGACCGGCGGTTAAAGGCTGTTGTAATATGGCTTTAAGCTTACTTTCAACACAAAATTATTACATTTCTGATACTATAGTTGATCCGAGCTTGTCTGTTATAATACAACGCATACAATGACGGGGTCGACATAAACATTTGTATTGTTTTTTTTCTTTTACATTCGTGCATCTTACTTAAAAAACTAAATACTAGTATAATATTTAATTATATTTATTAAAAAACATGCAACAGATTTTAAAAAGGAGTGATTTGCACGTAACAGCTTTAAAGCACCCAACACATAAGACACATTTTGTCAGATTGTGTTTCATTGATTAAAGGAATAGTCCAAGATAATTTCCCTGAGTTTTATTTATGCAGGGTAAACAACAGAAATGCTATTGTCTGGATTCGTATTGACGTTGAACTTGGAAAAAACATTTTTCTAAGAAATGTGACGTGAATAATTATATCGAATTACAATTGGCTCGTATATTCCATGATTTTTTTGGTTAAGAAGTTTCATGAATCGTAACCAGAAATAAATCTGCTATCGTAGGACATCTACCGCGTATTAAAACTTAAACACGAATCTCGACTTAGTTATGCCCCCTTTTGACTAAGACATTTGAGAGAAGAAGTAAAATAACTAAGATACCACACATAAAATGCACATGTCAACTATTTTTACCTTGCTACTATCAATGTCTGTAGACACCTACCAAGCATGATAACTCAGACTTGTATTGTACCCAAGTTATGACCCATTTCCACATAGAATCCTTTCAGTGTAGAAGTATTGTCAAACCTAATAATTATCTATTTAACAGCCTTCAAGTCACGTCTTAGTTTAAGCACATTGTGTGCAACTTTATTCTGGGACATTTACCATGTTTCAATAGTCTGATGACTTGTATCGCATCCACACTTTTACGGGGACTTCCTCAAAAAGATTAAAAAAGTAACATACAAAACTAATGGTGTTTCCTTGCAGCATACTGTTTCATTAATTGCTTAAGATTTTCAGAAAATATAATAAGCACATTCTTAAAAACACCTGCTCCTTAGTTTTGAGCAGTGAAACAATGGCAAATATACCAATTCTTTTGTAAATTCTTTAATATTCCTTACCTAAGAATACTCTTAGGTATTTTAAACTTAGCCTTCTATTATTTTATTTAAGCTTTTATTTCTAAAATAAACTACTTACACATTTTTCAGCCTTATTATTGATTTATGAAGGAGTAAGGACGGCCATCTTATTTGTTATTGTTTTCGTGCTGCCTGTGGTTCCTGAAGGCTTTCTCTTTTCCAATTGAAATAAGGTGCGCTTTATTACGTCATGGAGCTTCAGCGTTCTGTCTTTTTTGTTATTGTCGCGTGATTTTGCATTTTTTCAATTTTTTCAATTCGCTTCTTCCGTCAACATTTAAAGGACTGTTCAGTCGGGTTTCGGAAAGCAGCGTAAGGGGTCATTGATTGGTTTTATTCTTTGTTTATGTTTTTGTCAAGAGTTG
>Ga0224511_10000478_pt1 | contig 19281 bp, 7 predicted proteins | sample SF_May12_sed_USG_2_FD_169988 | JGI IMG/M metagenome (GOLD analysis project Ga0224511, IMG submission 169988) | Sediment microbial communities from San Francisco Bay, California, United States - SF_May12_sed_USGS_8_1 | ecosystem: Environmental > Aquatic > Marine > Sediment | place: USA...
GATTAAATGCATTTTTTCTTTCTTTTTCTTCTCCAAGAGATGTTGAGAAAGTGTGAGGTTTGCTATAGCTTAAAACTGGTTTAAACCCCCAATGAAAGTCATTGACCCTACCAAGGCGGTAACTCAACATTTCTTGGAGAATTCCTTTAAGAAATTATCAATAAAAAGAAAACAAAACAGAAAATTCCGAAAAACACAAAAATATATGTTTTCTAAATGTCTGTTGCGTCATGATGTTGTCAGAGTTTTTGTGTCGTCCCTTGTGCTAGTTTTTGTACGGGCCATTTTGTCATGGTGCCCTTAAACATGACATATCTTCATTGTTTGCAACATTCTTTGTTTGAACATCTCTTCAATTTATATTGGCAAAACATTTACCATTAAGGGTTGTCATCTTTTAACTGTTTATTTGTTTAAGATGTATTCACATATATTGACAGATAATGAAGATCGACAAATAATATGGCATTTTTATGTTGATATTTAATTAAATGCACATAACACCGTGCAATTGACATGTATATATACATAAGTGGTATTTTAGTTTAAAGTGAGCATTGCAAATATTGGGAACTAAGTGACAAATTAGGTAACTTCTCTCTTCACTGCATAGAAGACAATACGTATGTAATGCAAATCGCATTTCAGGCACAGATGCGTCTTCCTTCTCCATCAATGCTACCAACGGTGTACTAACGACGAAAGGGGCCACCAGCAAAACTAGCTACTCAGTCGACATCGAGGCAACCAACACCAAAACTGGAAAAGGCAAAGTGACGTTGACCGTCACCGTCCCCTGCAGCGCTGCCGAGCATATGACATCGATACTAGCAGTGATCGTCATGGCAGTCGCCGCAGCAAGACTGTTTTAGAGGCCTTGAAAAATCAAACATTTGAAAAATCATGACTCTGGATATCATACAAACTTCCTTGGATGTTTAATAACTTTTGTTTAACATGAAACTGCTGTAAAATCGAATGTACTCAACAAGATCTACAGATTGGTATAAAATCGATCTAGTATAATGGAAAACGCTGATTTTTGTTGATTTGGATAATAGCAAAACGTACATAGCTGATACTGTTAAATGGAATTCATTATCGAAAGGAAGAATTTGATAAATGCAACTTATTTTGGCAGTTTTATTGTTAAAATGTATTATCAGTTAAACGATAAACGTATATATCGATATGTTTTGTTCAAAGTCATTTAATCAGAGTTCGCGGCTGTCTGCTTGCTTTGTGTGTGTTGGTCTATCCCTCTCCCTGAGTCTGAACACTATCATGATGCCACTGATTGTGGTGTGAACAAGGTGTCCAGACTACGTACGGTTTGTGTTGTTTCTTTCTGTTTACACAGACGAATATCGAACATCATTTTTCCATGTGGAAATCTATTTGTTGCCGTAACTTATAATTTTAGTTTTTACAAAATTTAACATGTTTTTTCTACTTCAAATTGGTTTATTTGCTATATGCTTACTAGAACGGTTTGCAAATTATCGTCTTTTTCTGTGTTGATTTCAATAAAATCACAAACCAGATTGCGTTTTATTTGTCAATTATAGTCACTAAAACATCATAATCGATTTAAGACAATCCTAATAATTATTTAAATGTTTGACGAACATATTACAACCTGTTGGTTCAAAATCACGTAGAGCATTACTGATTTATACTAGTATTTAAAGATCGGCTTCGAAACATGTTTTCCTAACTCAGTTTGTCATTCTCGACAACACATTGTAGATGAAATCCGTCTCAAGTCTTGAACGTGGTGTAATCCTTGAGCTATAGAAATAGATTATTACTATACGATGTCAAGTATATATGGCTTTCATAACAATATATTTGATGGCATATTCGACGCCTAAGCAAACTAAAGGGTGTACACATATTTTAGTTTTCTTGCAATTGAAAAGACTGAGAGATTATTGGTTATTCAACCACATTTACACTGTATTTGGTCATATATCTCTGTTTGTGTAACATTGATGTGGATAAGGATGTCAGTTCCAAACCGTCTACCACAACAGCAGTTGATCTTTGATGTTGTGATATACATGTTAACTATATAGTTGTTATTTCTTTGTGTGCGTACTGTAAAAACAAATAAATATAGTATTAAAAATATAGTGTGTGTGCATTAGGTGCAAACCATCGAGATCTGTATAACTAGATATGAAAATTAATCAATATAATTTGTGTATGTTATTCGATTTAAATTTAATTCATATGCAGAGAGGTAATACAGGTGTTAAACTGCATATAGCCACAAACAGCTTAACTAAGTGCGTATTTGAATATTGGCTTTTTGTTTTAGCTTAGTGTTCATATAAACGTCCGAGACATTTCCTGCAAATGAAGTTTTGCAAAATGTTGGCGGATACATTTAAATCATAATTTGATTTTAAAAGTAACATCAATGATAATGAATTATAATAAAACTCGGAAAGTGAATATTAAATATTGAAGTCAAATTGTATAACGAGATATAATACTGTCACATTAGACGCATTACTATGGGGTTAAATAATACAAATGGAGTTGTAAAGCAGGAGATACTCCATTTGCATTATTTGGAGCAAACAACAATACAAACGAAGATTAAATGCAAACAGTCAAAACGATTTTCCTACCAATTGTTAATCATTGCAGATATGGTTAATTGCTAAAACTTATGTCTAGTGCTTGTTTTAAGACTGTAAACATGCACCCAGTACTGCACTAAATAAGTATTTTTTTCTAATTCCTTGGAACGAATGCTTATTGGTCATGTGTTTTCCTGGCAGTATTGGCATATATATAATATGGTAAAATCAAACGATATAAACACGTACAAATACACATTAAAGTAATAACGTATAAGTGTATGTCTTGTACACGAGTACAAATACGGTGGTTTATTAATGTTGTAGTGTCTCTAATCTTTTTGGATATTCATAAAAAGCTTTGTTCATAAATAGGAAAAATAGTGGATAATAAAAGCGAACACATGTATTGACGGTTGACACATGTACAATTGTAACAATTTTGTACTGGCTATATTGGCGGTTTTGATGATTCTCTAGATTTTGTTCTGTAATCCGAGTTTGGAACAAATATTTTTTTTTAATATAACACATTCTTAAAATCATAATGTGCTTTAATACGATAAGTAACAACAAATTACATTTTTGGAATTGTACGCAGAACCAAATGTGACAAACTGTAATGTTTTAATTAATCTGTCAACTACAGTATATATGATAAAAAGTTATGGTTGAAAACAAAAGAGGACATATTGGTCAAATGTTCGTATTGCTGTTAAAAAGAATGACCCCGTACATTCGAACGAACATTTTTTTTGACATGCTAAAATTGAATGCATCAACGTTGACATATATCTGTTACTTAGTATCAAAAATGTGTTAGTGTGCAATTGCTATTGATTGTCAAATAGTTTCACATTCATCTAGTGAGCAGGTTTGATGAACAGCTTCAATAAAACCGAGGCTGCTGTTTTCTCGTTCAGGCTATGCTTCCTGAGGGCTTTCCCTTTCATCAGTTTTATACATAACCAATATGCATACGAAGTAATACAATTTAAGTAAAATATAGTTTTTGTTACTCAAAAAAGAAAATAACGGCAGCTGATAAACGCAAAACACATGCTATGGTACTTTGCAAGTTGTTTTGTCTCGTATTCAAGACAAAATTAGACAAAAATAAATTGCGCCTTCGTGGGGTAGAACAAGGAGTTAACGATTGCAATTAACTAGAAAAGTAGTATTAATGAGATCCTACGACGCTTTCTAGGGGATAGAACAAATATCTTGATTACTCTATGTGACACTGATGACCGTATAATATGTGATCATTTGTTAAACGTGGCATGTTTACATACTGTTTTTATAAATATATAAATTAAGGATTTAAATCTTATATAACTCGCAGTATAAGACTATACGTCTGAATATTTAATAAATTAGCTCTCAGGTTATGCAATGGATTTACGTACGTTAATACAAGCAGCTGAATTAATCTCTGGCAAAGTTTACATTCCATCTAAACTGCGCAATACAAATGCGTAGTCCATGTCCATTGTCTGTGTCCTTGTCAAAAGCTTCGTTCAAAAGTTGTGTTACATTCCATACGCCCACTACTGGTCCGAGTGGGTCTGTGTCATATCAGATACAGACAGGCTTGACCTTAAACAAACCTTAGCTTCAACATCAACTGCCATTTTTAAAAAATAACATCTACAACAAAACCAAACTTACTGCGGGAGTCATTCACCGCCTTGATACCTTTCTTTATTGCAAAAGTATTGTGAGTGAGATTAGGTTTCTGTGCCAAGCTAGCAAATATTATTGCTCGCAAACGTCAATATTGACGACTGGTATGTATAACTCTAATGTTAAAAATAATCTATATTGCGTTCGCATAACGATTTATCACATGAATGTTATATGGCAGGTTTATATAATCATATTACAAGATACTCTAAAAAGGTAACCTACAAGCAACCTATCATAGACGAATGACTTGGCTTGGAACTTGTGCATGGAAAGCAAGAACCGCCTGACTTCATTGTCCTACCCCAAAATATTTGGAAACTTGAATTTTGAATATTTTAGTCAAATACATAATATAATAATCTTTTTAGTTTTTTGAGTCATATTTAGAATTACATCAAAAATGTCTAATAAGATCAGTTGGATCCCTTCTGACAACTTAAATATTAAAAAAGCGTCGTTTATCTTAACACGGATTTTATATCTTGCTAGAGTATTACATTTTCTTTTTTATTTGTCATTACTCTGTCAGATCGGTTTACTTTCGTCAGTTTAATATTACTTACTACAACTGTTGTTCAGTGCCTGTGTGGCGGCTGTAACAAGTCGCCCCGTACTACATCATTGTGTAGTCATATTTGCTGGTCCTCAGGGATCATGGAGTGTACATGTATGTTGTTTACATTTGAAAATGGCGTTCTGCTCATGCGCTAGGGGGCGTCAGTGGTGTGGCGTCATTAATTGCCACTGATGGGCAGCTTCAATGGGACCGAGGCTGCTGTTTTCTCGTGCAGGCTATGCTTCCTGAGGCATTTCCCTTTCGTCAGTTTAATTTACATAGTAGTAGGCACAAGTGGCAATCAATGTTTTGAAAAGCTCTTTGATAATCTTTAAAGCATTTGTCGCAGTTCAAATTGCACTTCCATTTATCAAATAAATATTCAAAAAAATATTGTGATTACAACAATGACATATCAGATAAAAGCAATCACAATAAACACGTATTTTGCATGTTTAAAATGTACTAAAGACATATTGACTGTGCAGCTTTTATATCGACGATCCACAGAGATGTTAGCAAATACATTATTTACAAAACTAGATAAGACGGCACGGATATTCTTGTTGTTAAGAAGTTCGATTGCATGTATTTTTACCATGCAGTTAGCTTCTAAAATCAATGTGTGTCCAATGAACAATGGTATTTAATTATTATGTCGTAATTTGCATAATGTGACAACGTTGATACACGGTAATATTAGGTACCTTCGGCCATCATTTGTTACGTTCAGCTTTTAAACTAGCATTATCATTGACCTTTTTACCCACACCATTTGCACTATTTATCTTATCACTTGTTCGGAAGAACGGCTAGAGTATTGATCAGATTTAGTTTGAAGTGTGCATTGTCTTCGTCAAAAAGTTTATATCACAGTAGTATCAGTTTTTCAGTTTCCAAAGTTATGTTCAATGATCTCTCAAATATTTCGTTAAGTGGTTAATGGTTCTCCAAAATCATTTTTTTTTAATTCAGAAATCTTAAACAATAAGACTTCAATGTACAGTTTGATTGCGATAAAACACTTTGCAATTTTAACAAAATACGACTGTGTGGCAAGTACGTTAACAATGCATCAAAAGGAAAAAAAACATTGTTGCAAGTTTAAAGATGCTATACATGTACCCTGTGACCAGAATAGCTTAAAGCTGACTTCTTAACGACACTTAATCAGTGAACTATGAGAAACAGCCAATTATAGTTAACCATGCATGTTTAAATATCACAGAAAATAGGCTTTGTTGAAAGGTGTGGCCCGCTAATGTGGCTGTGTTTGTTTATGTTTCGACCCATTATTTTGAAACAGTTAAATAGCTTGACTTCATTCGACACGTTTATTATCTCGGTGGCAAAGAGGGTAACACTCCAGACTGGGGTGGGAGAGCTCGTGGGTTCAACTTCTGGCTCTGGCAAGGATTCTTTCGTTTTCTTTGTTGCTGTTATGTTTGTTTGTTTCAAAATACATTATTTACAGAAACTTGTGAAATTCCTTTTAAATGTATATTCATTTAGTATCCTAAACATACTGTCCAATTTGTTATCGATCATAAGAGTATCAAGATAATCTTTAATGTTTGTTTGATTGCAACGAAGATGACATGTTCGCCGCTTACGGATATCACATATCGAGTCGAATCAGGCCAAATAGCCCACTATCGTATTTGTCTTAATTGCCATTGATAATAATCTGAATACGGTTGTTGAGCTGTTGATGATAGCATCAATGTTGTAATTACGATATAAATATTTTACAATGTCTTTAAAATCCTTTTTTGAAAACTATTTATAGGCAACGGTTGTTTATAATATACGGAATGCATGAAAAATACAACTGCCTAAAGGAAACTTTACAGAAAGACATAGGACACATATTTAGTTTATTATTACACAAAAACATATGTATATTGCTTCACATTTGTTTGTGTAGCTTTATGACTTTGTACATTGGTCAGTCTCAAATTAAAGACTGACTCCCTATTTCTTTTTATTTGTTATCATTGTTTATAATGAACTTTTGGATCTACTTTACTTTGTTTTATTGACTGAGCCATGTTATTTTATATTATGTAATGCACTTATTTAAATCATTTTGCATTACTTAAGAATGAATGCGATTTAGCGGTTGTGTAGATTATTTAGAAGACACAATTTAAAAGAAGTATTTAATTATTTCAAATACACTGTTACATTATTGAACAATGGTAATTTTCAATCGATATCTTTAAACCACTTGGTCAAATACGATACAAAATCCGAATTATATAATTGCGTAAACATCTAAGACAATTACACCACAATTGAGCGTGTCTGTATTTCTGGTTTGGTAAGTGCAAATGAGGTTATGAACATACATTTTATTAATTCCGTCTTTTATCGTCGCAAAGCATAACACTTTATACAAGTTGCCTAACGTTGCAACATTAAACTATCTAATTATACCTTATCTTATCCAATCAAAGCAGTGTTCAAAGAAAATTTATGTTGCAGACACAAGAGACAGGATTGCGTTTAAAGGTGACCTGGCCAAATGACCCGTAAAACACAGTAAGGACTCTTAAGCAGATAATAAACTAAAAACAATCATACATGTTGTGAGAGTGTAGTATATTTGCTTAAGCTTCATAACAAAAGTCCTCACAAAATGCTTGATATTTGAAGCAAGCTGTCAAATTTATAAGCGAAATACTCTATATAATCTACAAAAAAAACAGTTTTTAATCATTACGGTATTTTGTTTTCTTTTTTAAATAAATTTCAGCTTCAACAATCAAGACGAAAAAAACGATAATGATATTCATTGATATATATTGCCGATAGGCAAATGTGCTCTTCAATTGATGTCATTTCTTTGAAATCTTTTTCTTGAAAATAAATAAAATCAGGTCCAAAGATAGAAATTGAAATGCTTCCTGAGGGCTTGCCCTTTCATCAGTTTTCACAACGGCTCATCGATTACCATGCTTCCTGCATGGCCATGAATCATTGCTGGGTTGTATTTCCATGCACCCTTTAAAGAAGAGGAAGTATATTGGTTTCCTAAGGTCGGCCCGTCCGTCTGTCGGTTGACCAAATGGATTCCGCTCATTATCTTGAAAACTATTTATCACAGGGCTTTTATATTTCACATTCTGGATGGTCTGGTTGAGAACAAAATCCCTATTTTGTAGGGTTCACTAGGTCAAAGGTCAATGTCACAAGGATCACTTTTGTTAAGACAATGGTTTCCGCTTTTTATCTTGAGAACTAGTTAACACAGAGCTTTCATATTGTACACGTTAAATGGTCTTTATAAAGGACATGACCTATTTTGCATTTAATTCACAAGGTCTCATGTCACAATGGTCATTTTTGTAAATCAGGTTTCCGCTTATTTTCTTGAAAACTATTTATCACAGAGTTATCATAGCTTACATGCTGCTTGCATTTGTTAAGAACATAACATCTATTAATTTTGATTCACAATGTAAAAGGACAAGGTCACAACGTATCACTTGTATAAAAATGTAAACATAGTTTACGCTCACTATTGATCACAGCGCTTTCATATTTCACATGCCGATTGGTTTTATAGAGACATGTCCACTATTGTCATTAAGTTAATGAGATCAAAGGTCAAGGTCAGAAGGATCACTTTTATAAAAATATGGTATCGCCTTATTTTATAAGAACTCTTTATCACATAGCTTTCATATTCCACATACAATTTGGACTCTGCGAAGGCTTGACACCTACTAATTTTGTTTTCTTTAGGTCAAACGTCAATGTCACAAGGTCACATTTGTAAAAAATGGTTTCTACTCATTTCCTTGAAAATTATTTATCACATATCTTTCTTATGCAATGTGCTGATTCGACAAAACACCTAATGATTTTGGGTTTATTAGGTCAAAGGTCAATGTCACAAGTAAAAAGTAAACATGGTTTTGCTCATTATCTTGAGAACTGTTTATCACAGAGCTTTCAAATTCCACATGCTGATTGGTCTTGGTAAATATATGACCCTAATTGATTTAGAGTATACTAGGTCAATGGCTGACGTCACAAGGGTTAGTTGTGTAAAAATGTAAACATGATTTTTGCTCAGTATCTTGAGAACGCTTTATCACAGAACTTTTATGCTTCTCATGCTGGTTGGCCTTGGAGAGAACCCGATCTCTGATTTTTAACCGATCACTACGTCAAATGTCAAGGTTACATCTGGAACAGTTGTGATTAACTATGTAAACAGTTTTTACTGAACATCGTAAAGAACTATTGATGATAAAGCCTGATGGCACTTACCCCATACCTATTCACAAAGTCACATCATGTCAATCATCCCGCCTCAATGATATGAACCTTTTATTACAAGCTCCATGTACTTATTATTCACCTTTCTATCTAAAACCCTTTTCGAGACGGGGGCATATTTCGACATTTCTTGTTTATTAAGGTATTTGTATTATCAAATATGATTGAGATATATTGGCAAGCATATTTAACCGATAATTCCGCTTGGTTACTTGTTCAATGTGCAACAATCTTTTCTAGCTATTTTCATCTGAAGCGCGTCATTGATATAATCACCGTGTTTGTATGAGTATTCAGATGACAATTTAAACTACACAAATTCCTTTAAAGGTCATCAACGAGCTTTTTTAACCATAAATACTGGTACATATATCGATGCCAACCCGAAAAGACAAAATAATGCAAAACAAAGGAAGAAAAGGTCATTAGATTTTAGAAGCGTAATAATATAACCGCCGCCCATTTTATACCGAAGTTATGCAGCTAAGGAATAGATTTTACTTATTGATATAATTGATATATGTAAGCGTTCGGCAATCTAGTTTATTTAACCACCAGTAATAAATTATAGCCATAATAAGTTAAACACTTTAATCCAGGATTTTAAAATACCAGAATGCAAACATGCTAGACATTGTAAGTGACTAGACATACGATCATCACGGATACTTTGGTTTATCAAGATATTAGCTTTAACCCCTATAAAGCGCCACCAGATTACATTAAAACATTTTTTCTAGTTAATTACCATCACTAACTCCTTCGTATCTCATACCAAGGCCCTATTTATCAGAATTATTTGTTGTTTTTTTTATTGTGTCGTAAATTCAATACAAAAACTTAAATTGTACAGTAACATGTGTTTTGCCGTCTTTTCGGGTGTCGTTTTTTAATTAACAAAAATACTAGTCTACATGTTGGCATTTGACATCTAATTTATTTTCCCTACCACGGTTCATAACACCACAACTTATCAGAAATGTCAATGTCGCTGTTGGTAAGTTACTCGAGCACGTGGTTGTCTGTTCCACTTAAATAACTTCTAATGAAAAAAAAAATCTTGATGAATATTGGCAAGCCAATCCCACAAATTACGTCACAAAATGAGCTAAGTATATGGCCAAACCGGGGATGGACTGTTACTCAGATTCGTTTCCGATACAGCATTGTGGTTCGGGTGCAAAACCCAAAGGGAATATTATGCATACGACTATACGTATCTGCCATTAGTTCCTTGTGTGGATGGAAATATCCATCCCGACGGTGTTGTGCAGCATAGTTGGTGACGAGGCCACCCACACAAGGAACACATTTCTTGCATATTTTATTTCTTTTTTGTGTGGTCCATAAAACTTAACACATACAACGAACTATTTATTTACAGTAAAACGAGAGCACAATAACAACATCATGACGACAGGGCTATGTGACGTTGTGTTTACTGAAGTAAAATTATCTGAAGTTCAAAGATGTGTGTTTTCAATAATATTCGGGTAATGTATAGGGAATTCGTGACATTAATAGAATCAGTTAAATATAAATAGATTAAGCAAACACCCTTTCATTAAAATACAGGATGCAATAGCGGATCCAGGGGGCTTTTGATTTTCTTTATGCCACAAACGATAAATCTTTCCTTTTGGTTCGCTCTTCTCTCGCGATTCATTGTAAGCCTTTTTTTTTCTAAAAATAGGGCCTTAACATGGTAACAATTGAGATACTTAAATTAATTTATACTTCAACCGCGAACACTTTAAATGATTTTCTACCCCCACCCCCGTTGTCCACGTTGGCCTGTTGAATTCCATGATTGTTAAAGTCTGGGAGAATATAGGTTTAATGTTTTTACTATTTTAGCCAAATGACATTACTTTTAAATGAACATGTATCGAAATGTGTTTAGATGTTTGATAAAACAACGTAGTATTAATACTACATATAATAAGTATCATTATGTATTTGCAATTTCACACTTCTCTTAACTATTGATATCGTTAATTGTATGATTTTGGACATACGCGTCTATGTGATATGTAATTTATTTCGAGGAATTCCAGATTCACATGTAACATTGTTATAAACCAAATCAGCGATTATCCAATCAATTTTATTTTATACTTTGCGCTTATCATTCATAACATAAGTTTAAGGCAACAGAATGTTGTTGTTTTTGTTTGTTATAATTTTAATATAAAACGCATTTTTACTATTTCAATGTTAAACTAAGCATTTAGTGTACTTGTATTTCACTTACGCAATTTAAATCTGTTTGAAATATTGTTTTATATTAAAATAAGTTGCAATCACTCATTTCTTTCTGTTTGTGCCATGTACAAACTATGTGATTTTAACCCAACACACAAAACGATTTCTTCATAAACCGCCAGAAAAAAACAGCAATATGAATAAAGTTTAAAGTTTATTTAACAGAACAACAAAACAAAAGCGTCTCTAATTTATGTTATAAAAATGTTCTTAAAAACACGTGTTCGTACCTGTATGCTTATGACAAATATGATAAATTATGGTAGCACTTCAATTTAACAGATATGTTACAACATGTTTGTAAATATAGGTTATATCCGAACTGTTGTTTACTGTTTATAAAGACAGAAACGAGAATGTGAGATCCTAAACACCGTGTTCAAGCCGCAATATTTGGCATCATATGGCATCCAGGCTAAGACAGAGGGATAGATGCAAACGTGCAATGTTAGTTGAAAATGCACGGTTAGTGGGAGATACAATAACTTTCTATATGTTCAGTTGTTATCATTTTGTAAATACATTGAATAATTGCTGGTATTGTGAATTTAAATAACCTGCTGTTAGTTTGGTATCATTTCGCAATATCTTGTAAAATAGTGTTGTTCTTTTTTAATATTTAAATACAAAAATCAATAATAATCTGTAAAATGATCAATGTATCTCTACCACGAAGCTTTATAACACCGTTTGTCCAGATACATGTTTTACATCGACAGAGCAGTCAAAAGCGAGAGCAACAAGACGCCCAAAACAGCGGTCATCTGGACGGCCGAGTTATTGCTGCAGGTCGAGGCACTTGTTAGTGTAAGGGGGGCGGGATCACTTGCAGCTGAGCTTCCTCCAGTTTTTGGTGGAATTGCAGACATGTTTAATGCGTAGGTTGTTCCAACCGTGGTAATGAGGGCCGTGCTTCCGACGGTGAGAACTCCGGTCGAGGTATTTAGACTGAACGATGCTTTATCCCTTCCTGTAATTATAGGGATTAAATAATCTTATAAATTTACGAAGATTTGTAAGGGTTGTCATATTAGTAAGTTTACCGCACTTTTAAATTACATTCATCTTGATCAGACAAAATATGTTGGTAGCCTGTATTTCATTTAGCTTGAATTGAGATTTGAACACAAAAGTAGGTTTGTACCTCCAAGTTCGTAGGTCACTGTTTCACCTTTAGCGGCATCAGGAACTGTCCATGTGTCTACCACAGAGGCTATAATTATTACAAAACAATGGGTCATTTTTAGGCCAAGTAAAACACAATATCGTTTTTGAGCAATACATGTACATGTAAAACATTTTACAGTTTGATAATTAATTGAAATTTAAAATCTAACATAAATCATATGTTGACGTACACATGAACATATCCACTTAATATTAAATTTTTTAGTAAAGAACTTACATGGCGCGGCTCCTGCTACAACACAACCTGTCATCGTTGGAGACGAGAACTCCAGCTTGTTGGTGATGCTCAGTGTAACAGTGGCGGTTCCGTTGTCTGTAGTACCATTATCTGTTGCTCTGTTCAGAAATATCATTTTAATAAATTAAAGTAAGACATCAAGTGAAAGGGCCAATAGAATCTAATAAATTTTATAAAATCCGTATATGCAGACATATTCAGGTTGTCCACCATCTTGCAAGCATGTTCTTATCAGTCTGACACAAAACATCTTAAATTAAAAGCAGACCGCCTGAAAAGGGCGTTATTATTAAATTGACGATTGTTCATTTAGCATACAATTTATTGTCATTAGAGCGATACATACAATTAAAATACTTACACAATGATGAAAACGTAGGACGTTGCAGTTTCATAATCTAAAGTCTTGCCTGGTGCAAGAACAAGAATTCCTCCTGCTATGGTTGTGTTAGCAATAGAACCTGGATTGCCACCAGGTGCAAAGGCGTATATTGGAGTTGTTGGTCCCGTGGTCCCTACGGTGAATAAAGTACCCAATGAGCCCTCTACCTTGGCCGCAGCTGTGCCAGAAGCATTTGCTGCATTAGTTGTTCCAGTGAAGCCAGTCCATGCGGAAATCTGCACGGCATCTGAAAGTATTTAATAATAATAATAATAATAATAATAATAATAATAATAATAATAATAATAATATAATATTATTATTATTATTATTATTATTATTATTATTATATAATTATGTTATTATTATTATTATTATTATTATTATTATTATTATTATTATTATTATTATTATTATTATTCACTTCTTTACGATGTTTAAACAAAAGCACAAAACTGTTATTAAGTTTAAACATTCAATATTATTTTCCTCTGGCAATCTAACAAACCGACGGGTCAACATATGTTTATAAAGTAACTGCAATGGCACCTTTTTTTTCTTTCAAGTTGAAGGAATTTCAAAGGTAACAATAATGACGCTCAACTTTTATAGTGTCAACCTTGTTATTTGTCACAAATGTTACAAAATGTACAGAAAATTAAATAATTTTGCATTGTAAAGGGGATTGCAAACTGTAATTTAGAAGACATGTTGACACAGTAAATAGTAGTAACAACTAAACATCCATACAAACATGAACATCTTTGGGATTCGTAACTGGGACCAAGTGCTATTAAAATTATATAGTAAAACTTCGAAATTGTACTTAAAGGCAGATAATTACATTTGGAAGTTATTTATCGCCAGGAAGTAAACTCCTCCGTTTAAATAGGTTTTATTGTATAATTTCTTGATTTACGAGTTATCCAAATGTGGCTTTTTATAACGTAACATTTTCCCATTGTAAGTAATACCTATACCTTATTTATAATGCGTAAACCATACACGTATTGCTAACGCATACATGTATGTGTGTTATATGGGTGTTGTTTAAGTTATAATTTTATATTTTTGTCTTAACATTTATTTATATAATACAGTTGAAAGATAGGAATGATACACTTGCTGACTTGTGAATTAGTTTATAAGCTATTTTGTCCAGTAAAATACACCTTTTCTTATATTCGTTTTTTACTCTATATGCTTATGATCTTATAACGAAAACACGATATCCTCTGCAAAGATATAAGCGTAAATTTTAGAATGAAGTTAAATACTTAATGATATAAATTGTTTGATTTAATATGATATAATTGTTCTTTATTATTACCTGACTACCTGAACATCAAACACAAAGAAACACTTAATCCAAACAGCCTCATGTTTTCAAAATGTCCTTGTTCAAAACTAATATATTTCTCCAAATGAAATGTGCACACGCTGCATTGTTTAAGGACTCCCTTTTATAGCGATTTGGTTACTATCCAAAACAAAATGAGCCCACTTAATTGAATGGGATATGATTAAACATGCCTCGATAGCACGATATTCGCAATCACTCTGAATGTTTCATTTTACATGTACGTTCAATATCAAATATGCCCAATAACAACTTTTAAAGACGGCAATTTTGTGATGGATTATAAAGGATACAATTTGCAGTTTTTATCAAAATATAAACACGATTTTTTCATTAAAATGTGATATATATTATGTTTTAACTCTTCAACGGTTGAAAATTCTTTTCAAGTGCAAGTTACCATTATTTGCTTAGTAAATTAAATTAAAGGGAAGTAATTTTACACCTTATTGTCTCCCTCTAATATGAATAGAATAAAAAAAAAATCTTGATTATAAAATCAAAAAAGAAAAATTGTGAAAAGCGGTCCGGTGGATCGTCTGTAAATGACATATGTTTCAATAAAATAAAGTGTTTGAAACTTCTACCTAGCTGCAAATCTGTGAATCCATTACAAAAGTCTTACCTTAAATTGACATTCTTTGTCATTCAATCATATCTTTGTTTTCATAAGCGTTAACGAAAAGTATTAATAGGTGATGCATTCTTTTGTCACAAGTAAGGACCAACACAAATTTACTCAAGTACAGACTTTATCAAAAAAGTAACGTGTATACATCAAGTCTGATTTAACATTTCTTCAAACAATAAAACAACCACTTTTATATGTTTCATGCGCGTTGTTGAAGTTTCTAATCTAAAGTAAACATTTCAATTTGTACGAGATGTTTTACATATTTTTACGAAAACGTGTGGGTGTTTTTGTATAGTTTTCGTTATACGACCCTTTAATTGCTTTGTCCAAAATGTCAGTTTTTGTATGAGAATGAGGAAGATACTTTGTTTTTACTATATAAACTACTTTAGATTTATTACCATGATGCAAGTAGGAGCATTTCACTCTTAAGTAGTTATTGACTCTGTCCGATTAAAAAAGTAGCTAAAAAGATCTGGATGCAGAATTGGGCTTTTATATCAACTATATAAGATCTTTGTTGATATCGAAAAGGCAACGATTGTACTCTCGAATTAGACACATTGTAAATCAAGTTAACACATGGTGGTGAGAGATGTCTTGCGTTGTTAATAAAATGCCCATCACAGCTTCTGCACATTGTTGAAAGTAGAGTACTTGCACTTGAAGATAACCGGACTTTGGATCTAAATACTTTTGTTGAGATATAATTTATCTTGTGTTCTGAAGACATATTGCCTTTATCGTAAGCCAAAAGATTATCGAAAGCGTGTGTAAAGTGGCTGTACTGCACCTCCTCGGCTTACGGACATATCGTTTAATTACACTTTGATCAATGTGATACATTCACATTCAAAAATCTCCCGAATCATCTTTAAACAGGGATATTTTTATTTGTAGACAATATATCGTTCGTGTCAAAATTAATACAGTTGTACTTATGCACATGTTGTAAAAAAATATAACTTATAAAAGCAATCTTGTTATTGCAAAACCGAAAGTTCAAATTATTATTGGCTTATTATGTTGAACGTCTAATTAAACATGCATCTAAAATGTTTTGATATTTGTTTCGTGTGCGTTTGTTTGCTGGTTTGCTGGTGTGCTGCCTCCTATATACATAGGGAATGCTATTTTGATGTAGCATATATCAGGATATATTTGAGCTATATCTATCACTTACCCTAGTTTTCCTTGTATTCTATTGTCCTACATGGAAAAAGGGAAAGCCCTCAAGAAGCATAGCTTGCATGAGAAAACAGAAGCCTCGAAAGCTGTTTATCAGTGGGAATGATAGATGCCACACCACTGACGCGAACTTGCGCATAAGTAAACAACATATAGTCCATGATCCCCGAGGACCAGGAATCATAAATAGAGTTCATCTTGAAGTGACAATAGCTTACTTAAAATATTGTGATATACATGTAGATACTCTAATATTTTAATCGCAATTGTTTTAATAATTAGATTAAACGACATTTATAATACAAGCATGATGATATTATAAGGAACTGAGCCATTATTTATTTTTGTGCGGGCAAACGCGTTACTAACATTTTTTAATCAAATAAAATAAGTAATTTGTTAATTTTAATGTACGTTTTATTTTATGATAATTGACCTATCGACAGCCCGCCCTCCCGCCTAATTTACGCATCGCTTGCCTGAATACTTATTATAATATGAAAGCCATATCGCTCCATTATAATATTACTGACCAATTATCGGACTAGGTGATGGTGATAGCGATTTGCATAGGCATGATTGACAAGTGATGGCCCGACAAAGCTGGTCCCTCAAGACGCCATTTTGGGCGGGCTGTCGATAGGTCAATTCAATGTCTTTAAGCCGTAGCCACGTGATGATAAGAAAACTGTCTGAACATAGGAGCCGAGCAAGATTATTTTCCTTTCGTGACATTTACAAAAACAACTCATTACCTTTTCTTCAAGTGGTTGCTGACAATACAAAATGCCTAATCAAATACCTTAAGTGTTATGTAAACATGTTAGACGACAATTATGTTTTTAAAAGTCGCTGAGTGGTTGCAAACATTTGCAAGGTACTCCGTAGAGACATAAATATTTTGTTAACATACTTAATTTTTTATTATATAATACAAACCTCTTGAACAGAGACGTTTTGTTACTTGTAGTTTAATTTTATTGGTCTACCAAATTTACCGATGCACTCAAAATGTATGAGTAAATGTACTACTTCACGGTCGGGGATATGTTTTGATCATGCAAATTGGACATAGTCTATATTAATCCTGAGTCATGTGATATGACACCTGTAACAGTATTTTCAAGTCACTTACTTTTTGAGTAGTTTTTTTTAAGTTTCTTTGTGATTTTACGCCGGCTTTACACTATAATTGTCATAAGTATAAAGACGAATACCATAAAACTGGTTTAAGGCCCAACTATAAATAATAGACCGTACCGAGGCGGTAACACAACATTTCTTAGAGAAATCAGTTTTAAAAATATAAAATAATAAACAATTGGACAAATCCTAAAAACACAAAACTAGTTTATTCTGAATGTCTGTTGCTTTGCCTGTTTCTTGCTGTTGTAAGTATTTGATTTTGTACGGGCGAGTTGGTTCCCTTAAACTTGATATGTTTTCATTGTTTGCAATACTTTTCTTTAAACATCTCTTCTATTGATATTGAATCAAATTTATAACATATTTCTAGGGAGGCAAGTAGTATTAGGGTAGTAGATGATGCTTAAATCAAATTCGCTGAAAAAAATATCATATTACTATTTCAATGTTTACATGTATCCGTCATTAAAGTCACCAGAGCACGGTTTGGGCATTACCATGGGACAAAATCTTAACTATTCCTAAAAGTCTAAATAACTGCGCAATAGAGCATAAACAATAGGTATCATGTGCTAGTTGTGGAGAAAAATGTGCACAAACCAGGATATTTCCAATAAACCATTCATTATGAGGGGAAATCATTTTCTTGTCCACGGACACAAAAAAGATTTACCTTATATTACATGCATTTTTTATCTTTTAAAATATGAAGTCAACATTATTTTAGTGTCAGCCATTTTACATCACATTTCTTACCTAAATCATATTTTAAGACATTGTAAACAGGTTTACCTAAACATGTTTGTGTTTAAAAAGATAATACAACCCCTCTCATTAAGCAATTCTACTTGGTCGATGCAACTTTTTATAATTTAGTGGTCAGTTAATTCCGACTGCACTGTTAACATTTTTCGACTAATTAAAAAGTGCACGTGCTGCCAGAAGTTTTAGAAATGAGCCTCAAGGGGAAATGTTTCGTTTGGTTTTTGTACCGATGACACAATGCGATCAGACAAAGTTTCTCAAACATGATACGTTTCTCCAATCAAGCTACTTCCCTTTTTCTCAGATTGATTTGAAATAAAATTCCGTTGTGATTGGAGCGCAGGGACATTATTCTATAAGCTCAAAATAATTATATTTTTAGGTTATATATGTTTAAATATAATACTTACCACGTTTTTGTAATGAAGTACACTAACTATTATTGTCTTGTCATTAGTTTTAATCTAGCGTAGCGAGGTTATCTTTAAGAGAGTGTTATAGCCTAGTGTTTTGTGCGAGGTGAATGAAAACTCATTAATGATGTTATTTAAGTTTTTTAGTTGACATGCATTTCAAGTGGTGATGACTTGCACTTCGTTTTGTTGTAGATACAGATGCCATAACGACAGTATTCTATTTAAGCCCAGATATCTTGTTTGTCGCGTATCGTGCTTGTGTTTTGTAAAACTGCCCTCACACATACCTCGCGACCTTACTGCGTCCTTGCTACGACCCAGGACGCAGCACAGTCGCCATGGACGCAGCAGGGACGCAGCGAAGTCGTAGCGAGGAACCCAAGGACGCACAAGGTCGCAGACCGTCGGCGACTATTTTGAACATGCACAAAACAGTCGCAGAACTCTGGGCCTGTGCTGAGTCCTGGTTAGGTCGCCGTGGGATCGCAGTGGAGTCGCCATAGTCGCAGCAGCATCGTAGTGAGGACGCAATAAGAACGCAATAGACGTAGTACATTCGTACAGTCGCAGGAC
>Ga0224511_10000479_pt1 | contig 19277 bp, 8 predicted proteins | sample SF_May12_sed_USG_2_FD_169988 | JGI IMG/M metagenome (GOLD analysis project Ga0224511, IMG submission 169988) | Sediment microbial communities from San Francisco Bay, California, United States - SF_May12_sed_USGS_8_1 | ecosystem: Environmental > Aquatic > Marine > Sediment | place: USA...
TTAAACAATGGAAAGCATGGTTCCTGTTTGTGATAAGCGTTATCACATATACAATAGATTTCGCCATTTTTGGGCGGAGATTAGGAAATTGTGGAACTATCCATTCAGTGTCGTATATACAAAGTATCGGAACGTATTTTAAGGAGCATACTTAATAAAACGATCAAGTTTTGCAAGAGAAAAACATTATTAGAATTTAATAAATCAATAAATTTAAACATACTAGTTCTTTTACTTCCATTTTAAGACATTTTGGTAGCAGATGTATCCAATTTATACTTTCAATTTGCCTGTTTTAAAGTGCAGTCACACTACAGTGCATGACATCAGCGTATGCAAGCGTAACTATGCTAATACGCTCGCATACGCTGATATACGTTAGGTATACGTTAGGTATACGTTAGGCATGCGTCGCTGTACGTTTGTTATACGCAGAGGTCAAATTATGTTTTTGGACATGTTCAGAATTTATCAGCCTATTTCGAGAGTATATAGAATATACGTTACTCAAATGCTTACCATACGCACGACATACGCTGAATACCCTAGACATACACTTACTACGCTAAAGATACGGTACTCATACGTTATACAAACGCTATCGATACGCTCTTCATACGTTTGCAAAGGCCTGTGTTATATGAGCGGGGTTTTAAACATCTAAAGTTGTGCGTAAAAGAAGCTTTTCTGATATTGTAATACGCTTTCTAGAATTTGCATACGCAATGAATACGCTATAGTATGACTGCACTTTTAACCTGCAAAATAATTAGTTTTTATCAAGCACAAATTCACACACAAAGGATTGGCAAGTAATCAGGATTGTGTTGACTGTATTGTGTTTGTTTAAAACGTTTGCAGTTGTTCCGCACAAAACAAGTTTTTTAACGAATATCGAACAAGGAAACATCTATATGAGTTCACACCTTTATTCAAATACTTGTAAAGTTGGCAAAACCCGACTATATACTTATAAACAATCATTAACACAGTTATTGTTCTCATTTAATTACGATTTTTGCCAGTAGGAAGCTGAACAAAACGCACAGGGAAAGCAAAACCAATTGTCTAGTGAATAAGTGTAAATAAGACAAGAGCTATCCGTTTTTTGCATATATACGATATTGTGGTCAGACAATATTTCCATGAAATAAAACAAAGACAACGACAACTTAGGACAAGGTGAAACATGTGACCTAATTGTCGGAAAACGCATAATTTAGCATGAAATACTAGAAGTTGGTCCAAGTACCTTTTCCAGTATTAATGTAAAACTACGGAAATCTGAGTCCACCCTTAACAAGAACTATTTTGAAAAATAGTCCGCGCAGAATTTAGGTAAGTGAAATGTGTATTTCAAATTAAAATAAAAAATAAAAACAATATGGTCTGGAGCGGTTTCGACCCCGTGATGGTCGACACGCGAAGGAATACTTTTGTCTAACGCGCTAACATACGCCCTTCACCGTGTGTAAAGAATTAGGGCTTCTAATAATGTAGTGTATTAAAAGCAACTACATGTACTTCGTAGCTGAAATCACGTGATCTCTATGCTAGCAGCTTGACCGGTGCCCTGAGTGCATATATAGCCTGTATATTTTAGGTCAATATTGTTTACATCTTACATTTTAACCATATTTAAGCAGCGAAACCTACTCTGGTAAATTTGAGAAACTGCTAAATCTAGTTATTTATGTATGTAAAAATAATACAGAAAAATGTATTTGTTGAAAATGTCTGGCCCGCAAATTTGGATTTGTTTATTTACGTTTCGACCCATTGCGTGACATGATTCAAAAAGGCTTTTAAAACTTTGTTTTGCCTTATTTCATATATAAAGGTGGAATTGAGTCTTAAGGCACGGCAATATTTAGTTATACAATCATCTAAGCTGCAGTTTCGAAAAAAGAGTGACACATTTGAAAAAAACATACTGCATTTAGTTTGATTTAAATACCTCTTGGTACCACTTTAATCAAATCAATACCATAAATTCACGTTTATAAAATAATATGCACATGCTTCTGTCACAATTATGTTTTATGAGTGTAAACATTTCACTGCAGTGGGACATTGGTATCAAATAAATTTTAAAATGCATCTTAATAAAAAGAAATTGAAAATTGGTCAAACAATAAAACATTGAGACAAAACTAGTATTGTTAAATTGTATATAAATACATTCTTTGCAATATTGCAAACAGAATACACAAAAATACGCTTTCATTTATTTGATGGGTGCTAGACCCGGCCCAAACACGATAAAGTCATGAAATGATTTCGACGGACATTTGCACCATCTGTCTGACACAGGCTAGTTTTTAGTTAGTGGAACAAATGTGTGAAATCGGTAATGTTGGTCATGTTTTTGTCGGCTTAGCTTCCTAGGAAAAGTTGGTAAACTGACCGCCGTGATTTGGTCAAACCAGTGTTTAAAATAGCATAAAGACAAAGCGAAGAAAGAAGAATTGGTATCTGGTGTCATTTAAACGACCACAGTTAATAGTTTGTGGTCACGTATGCGCAATTTACCAGTTACGCAGTAAAGGATACAGTCACTGTAAAAAACTTAAGGGAAATCGAAGCCGCGTTGTCGGGAACTTCTTTTTGTTTCTTGAACAAAGATAGGAATGGAAACATGTTCAAAGAAACATTTTGCAGACAAAGCAGAGATGTTGTTAAATACATAGTCGCTTTGATTTTAAAACTGCTACATGCCTGTATCTTGATACCTATATAATCGGTCACACATTTTGCAGTACATTAAGTATACGAAACCTACCGTTTGGTTTACAAAGCCGTATTGTAGCAAGTTTAATGTATACACACTCGTTTTAAGCAAATGAAGAATTGCATACATACACATCTGTTTTAATGCTTTAAAGCTGCTGTAATAATCACAGTTTGATAACATTTCACAAAAGGTTTTTATTATCAAGTACAAATGCAATGATTATAAACAGAATCTAAACGTTATGTGTATAGGTGATTACACTATTTATTAAGAATTGTCGTTAATTTCTTAAATGTGATCATTATTTCATCAAATTTTGTACTCATTTACCAACGCAGTAGATCTGCTAAGTCACATGATTGCGTCATTACATTTACTTATGAACATTATCATTTTGGTTTTAGATTGGATGGTTAGGAAACTATTTTTCTATTCTCCAACAAATGTAGAGAAAGAGTGAGGTTTGCTATATCTTAAAACTGGTGTTAACCCCCAATTGAAGTCATTGACCGTACCAAGGTGGTAACTCAACATTTCTTGGAGAAAACATTCAAGAAATTATAAATAATAAATAAAATAAAAATCCGACGAACACTGAAATAGTGTTTTGTTTTCTGAATGTCTGGTGCGTCTTGGTGTTCTACCTGTTTTTGTGTTTTTCTCTTTTTTTTGTACGGGCCATTTTGTCATGGTGCCCTTAAACTTGACATGTCTACATTGTTTACAACATTCTTTCTCTGAACATCTATTCAATTTAAATTAATATGTTAATTCAGGCGTGAAGTAAAAACATTTTAAGATTGGATGTTTTGGAAAGTATGTTTTATTCAACCAGATATTTTACACTACAAAGCTAATTATCTAGTGTTATGTGTATCATACGATTAGTACGTTTGTTCGCAAATATTATTTGTAGTCACACAATATGTCCAGTAATTAAATCAAACAAACAAACAGAACCGACAAAGTGCAGCACGAAACACAATTGTCTGACAATCCCTATTGTTGCGATATGTACAGTCACTATGTTAAATAAACGTATATATATATTTCTGTCCAGTTTATGCATACATGTAGATACATAATGTCTGCTTCACTGAATTATATCCTTTGGCAGATGTAAGATGGTCAATATTCGGGCTTTACAGAAAACATTGCAGATAAAACATATCATCCCCCGAATATATTTTATTGCAAGAAAATCATAATATTACTCATTAAGCTTAAATTATATGTTTACAGAACTGTTTGGGGAAATCATTTCTGTGCAATAGAAACGTTTCTCAAAATAATTGTATACAGTCTGTGTTTTTTCACAATAAAACAGCTTTCCAATTTTAAATGCAGATCGTTCTATGCCTACCAAAAACTTTTGATGTGACAGTATTGTGCAAAGTCTAACCGGCATCACATTCCATAAACATTCAAGAAAGCAAATTGCAAAGATTGAATAATGAATAGTACATATAAAAGCTTAGAACACATCAAATTTAGAGAATACTTCTTAAAATAGAACCTCTAAATCGTTTAAATGATTCCATTATAACTTCGTTTTAATAGCTGAATTTCACTTATAAAGGAAGACTTTAAAGAGATTGAAGGCACGGCAACACCAGGTAGTAAATTTTACTATACTGCAATTTCGAAAATACAATTTAAGAGACACGTTAGAAATAAACCTACCATATTTGCTTTGATCTAAAGACCACGTTGTACCCATATTATAAAGTTAATAGTAAAACTCGTTTATAGTATCATAACTCAGTTCACGTATTTCCGTCATTATTACGTTTTATTAAGGATTGAATTTCATTCTAGTTGCTTTAATGGGATCCTGAACGCAATGGTAAAACTGGCAAACCCATTAAGCGTTTCATGGGTAATTTGCCTGTTTTACCATTGCGTTCAGGATCCTATCAAAGCAACCAGTATGAAATTCAATCCTTATATTTACATTCTTAAATTAAGACATGCGCTATATTCAAGTTCAATTTTACATAATAATTGCTTGTTTTAATAAATAAAATAACCTTGTCAGCGGGAGGAAAAGGCAATTCCTCCTTCTCTCATAACACATTCTAATTATTTATTACACGCTATAAATAGAACTTCCAAATTGATAATACTTTCTTTAAAAATCACCAGTCTCAAATTGAAACAGTAATTGTAATAGTACATACACCGATAACTTCACTGTTTAAAGGGACGCAACTAATGAACGATGCCGTTTGAGTATTGATTTTAATTGTGCTGTGCTGCAACGAAGTGTCCAGTGCGGCAAAGTTTTTTATGCATTGTTAACATCACGTTGCAAATTTAAAACAAGTTTGGGTGTTTTTCTACAGCTTTTTTACGCAAACGGTGGAAAAAGAAAGTAAGTATTGCGTGTTTAAGCTTCAGATTATGTTGAAAAAAGTAAGTTCTTTTTATGTGTGCAGTATTTGCTTATGAAAACTGTTATTTAAACTTAGAGAAATAAAACGGAATGTCAAACAGAAGGCACGATTCCGTTGAAAAGGTGTCTTGAAATCAATGTGTATTCTTTTATTTACAAGAATAAACTATGAACAGTCGTTTATTGTAAGCAAAATTTCAATCTACTTGGCGACACATGTTAGAATCTTCTTCATTAGGTAGGTCAAGTTTTTTATTTTATATAATAAAAAGTTCACAATGTAGAATGTTATGAAATGTTAACGCCAGTTATGAGGCATTTCCTTTAGAGGCTCTTCAACGCAACCGTTTTCCTTATCAAAATGCTTGTTGAATGTAAATATGGTGTGTTGAGTGTTCACTGAAATTACTTTTCAACTGTGCATCTAAAGACAAGTAGAATTTACAAGTAACATTTTAAATGTGGGTGTATTTAGAAGCCTAAAATAGTTATTAGATCTAGATACTATAAACATATTTAATTTTATATTTGCAAATTCTATTGGGGATAATCTGCCAAATCCAGCTTTGTAAAGGAATCTACCATCAAATACAACTTTGTCTATACATGTTTAAATATAACAATTAAAAACCAATAAAAGTAACATTTTTATTATTGCGATTACAATTTTGGGAGTTTTATACAACAGTACAAATACATTACTTGTGATGTAAACCACATGTGACACTCATCTCAAACCAAACATGAAAGTCATAACTGCGTTGAGAAAATATAGTTGCTCGACGTTAATAATGCCATGAAAAAATGATGAAACATAGTTTTACCATACGATGATCAACTGTGCACTATTTCAGTGGTATTGATATAACCTTGTTTTTAAAAGTATTAATGAAATAAAAACATGAACATTAATAATTCTAAATACATTTTAGGTACAAAACAAAGCATAACAAGTAGTTAACTAGCACTTCATGAATCCAATTACCTTCATCGGTAAGCAGTTTCGATTTTTTCCTCCATTTTCGTCATTTGTAGACAAAAGTTTGTCTTCAACACCATTTTGATTTAATAAATTTGACACTTTATTATATCAGACGAAATGGAAGACATAGAAAGAGGCAAAAGAGGAGAATAGGCCGAAGACATTTTTGCATGCATCTTGACACCTTAGCGTCTTGTTTGGAAATGAAGGTACTGGGACGGTCCACAGTGGAAAGTCGGTGCTATTCATAGTCATAGGTTCACACGTGTTATGCGCACTTTACTCAAACGCTCGCATACCATATGTATACGTTACTCATACGCTCGCATACCATATGCATACGTTATTCATACGCTCGTATATGTTATGCATACATTACTCGTACTCTATCATACGTTATGCATGCAACATACGTTACTCATACCCTTATATACGCTACGCATTCGGTAATAACCGCTACAATGACAGACGGTTGTCTATAGCTCGGGTTTAAACACTTAAAAGTTGTGCGTATAAGAAGTTTTTTTCCAAACGTTCATACGCTACTCATACGTTCTAGCATACGCTGTAGTGTGACTGCACCTTTACGTACGTTAGGTCTTGCGTCTCTGACGTTTGGTGGAATAAATAAACGCGTCAAATACAAAAACAATAAAGATATTTAAATATTTAAATACTCTTTAAATTTCAAAGATACATGTATATTTACACACCAATTTGGGAAATTCGCTAAAATAGGCAGTGTTTACAAAACTATTTTATGAGGTCTAAATAAAAAAGGATTTTGATATCCATTCTGAGCTTACAAAGTCGGTATAGCAAATTTTGAAGTTATTGAAGTCTTTTGAAAAGTATAATATCTTAAATCACGTTAACTTTTTAACCATCTAAGGACAAAAATTGCAAAGACCGTACAAAGAATCTTACAAATAAAAGAACAGAACACATCAAATAAGAATAAATAACTAATCTTAAAATATATCTTTACAAATTAAAACGACTTTATTTTACTTCGTTTTTGCCTTGTTTCACACATCAAGGTGATGTCGAGACTAAAGGCACGGCAATATTAGTTATACGACCACCTCAGCCGCAGTTTCGAAAAAACAATGTGGCACATTTGAAATAAACATACATGTACTGCATTTAGTTTGATTTAAATACCTCTTGGTACTATTTTCAAATCAGAACCATAAATTTGCGTTAATAAAATAATATTCCCATGCTTCTGTCACAATACTGTTTTATGAGTATAACCATTTCACTGCATTGGAACATTTATTTCCAACAATTTTAAGAGTGCATCTTAAAAGAAAGAAATTGAAAATGGTAAAACAATACAATATTAAGACAACACTAGTATTGCTACACTGTATATAAATACATTCTTTGTAACTTTGACAACAGAACACACAATGATACGCTTCCATTTATTTGACGGGTGCTAGACCCGGCCCCGCACAATAAAAACATGGAATGATTTCGACGGACATTTGCACCATCTGTCTGAAACAGGCTAGTTTTTAGTTAGTGGAACAAATGTGTGAAATCGGTAATGTTGGTCATGTTTTTGTCGGCTTAGCTTCCCAGGAAAAATGTAAGGTGGTAAAATGACCGCCGTGATTTGGTCAAACCAGTGTTTAAAATAGCATAAAGACGAAGCGAAGAAAGAAGAATTTAAACGACCACAGTTAATAGTTGGTGGTCACGCATGCGCAATTTACCAGTTACGTAGCGAAAGTTACAGTCACTGTAAAAAAAGGGAAATCGAAGCCGCGTTGTTGGGAACGTCTTTTTGTTTCTTGAACAACGATAGGAATGGAATACATGTTCAAAGAAACATTTTGCAGACACAGCAGAGGTTTAGTTAAGTACATGTACATAGTCGCTTTGATTATAAAGCTGCTACATGCCTGTATCTTGGTACCATTATAAGCGGTCACACATTTGCAGTATATTAGGTATACTAAACGATTTAACATAAAGGAAATTGCTAAAGAATCACGAACAAATATTTCTCGGGCCAAAGAAGTGAAAACACAACCGGAAAAATGTAAAAGCAAACATAAACAAATCCTTTGTCCAAAACACATTATTTGTCAGGGAAGATTGCACCACTTTTTGCAATGTTAATTTATTTAGTGTTCTTTACATACTGCAAAATGGGTGACTGATAATAAAGGTATCAAGATACAGACCTAGCATCTTTAACTATGTTTAAAAGTAAGATGTAAATATTCTGGTTAAAAGATACAGACACAGCATCTTTAAATAAAACGTAAGCTAAATGCTAAAATGTTCTGTGGGAAATTGTATGGAATCTGAACTTTTAAGGTTGTTTTGTCAGCTTATTAGTTGAAATTTAATACAAGTCGGAATAATTAAAATGTGAAACCAACCCAATAAGTATTTTTTGAGTACGTAAAGAAATACTCGTGATTTGAAACGCACATTCGAAACTTGTTTTGTGCTTATTTTATGTGCATCATAAAACCTACCGTTTGGTTCACACAAGTCACTTATGATTGGAGCCATTCCATTTACTTATGTACATTATCATTTTGGTTTTAGAATGGATGTTTGGTAAAATATTTTTCTACTCTCCAACAAATGTTGAGAAAGATTGAGGTTTGCTTTATCTTAAAACTGGTCATTGACCGTCTCAAGGTGGTAACTTAACATTTCTTTGATAAATCATTTAAGAAATTATCAATAAAAAAGAAAAATCTGAAAAACACAAAAAATAGTTTTTTTTCTGAATGTTTGTTGTATTGGTGTTCTACGTGTTTTTGTGTTTCTTTTTTTGTACAGGCCATTTTGTCATGGTGCGCTTACACTTGACATGTGTACATTGTTTACAACATTCTTTCTCTAAACATCTCTTCAATTTAATTTAATATGTTACATCAGGCGTGAAGAAGAAACATGTTAAATTCAACCAGATATTTTACACTACAAAGCTAATTATATAGTGTTATGTGTATCATACAATCAGTAGTTTTGTTCACAAATATTATTTGAAGTCACACAATATGTCCAGGAATGAAATCAAACAAACACAGTGAACCGACAAAGTGAAGCACGAAACACAATTGTCTGACAATCCCTATTGTTGCGATGTGTACACCATGTTAAATAAACTTACACATAATTCTGTCCAGTTTATGCATAAATGCAGATACAAAATATCTGCTTTTCTGAATTATAGCCCGTTTCCGATTTCAGATGGGAAATATTCTGGCTTTACAAATATCTATTTTATTGCAAGAAAAGGAATGGCTCATTAAAATAAAAACTATATTATGTTGACAGAACAGTTCGGAGACATCATTTCTATGCAATAGAAACCTTTCTCAAAATACATTTTATGATTAAATTCTTTTCTCAATAAAACAGCTTGCCAATTTTAAATGCAAATCAATCTATGCCTACTAAATAACTTTTGATGTGACAGTATTGTGCAAATAACAATAACTGGCATCACATGTCAAAAACATTCAAGAAATAAAATTGCAAATACCGAATAATGAATAGTACAAATGAAAGCGTAGAACACATCAAATTTAGAGAAGACTTCCCTAAAATAGAACCTTTAAATCATTATAATGGTTTCGTAATAACTTTGTTTTATCTGAAGTTCACTTAATATAAAGGAACTTTTACGAGATTGAAGGCACGGCAACATCATTTTGCAAATTTTACTCTTCTGCAATTTCGAAAATACAAAGAGACACATTAGAGATAAACCTACCAAATTTTGTTTGATCTAAAGTCCACGTTGTACCAAATTTATTGTAAAACTTGTTTATTATATTATAACTCAGTTCACATGTTACTGTCAATTTTATGTTTTATGCGTGTTAAGTGTTTTCAACAACTTACTTGTCAACTGTGCAACTTAATACAAGTATAATTTAAATTTAACAGTTTCATTATGGTTGCATTCAGAAGCGTAAAAGGAGTTATGAAACTCTATAAAAAAATTTTCATATGTGCAAGTCCTATTGGGGATTATCTGTCCAATCCGGCGTTTTCAAAGGAATCTACCAGCAAACACAACTGTGTCTATACATTTTTCAATCATTGTACCACTATAATAATCAAACACCAATAAAAGTGATATATTTATTATTGCGATTACAATTTGGGGAATTTTAAACAACAGTACAAATACTTTACTTGTGATGTAAACTACATGGATTACTCATTGTAAACCAAACATATACAAAATATAGTTGTTCGACGTTCATTATACCTTGAAATCAAATGATGAAACATATTTTTACCATAAGATGACGAAGTGTGCACTGTTTTACTGTCGTTGGATTTGCCTTTTATGTTTTTGAAAGTATTAAATAAAAACGAATGAAAAGTAATAATTATTCACTTCATCAAATCTCAACAGAGTTGCATTCATTTAACACCATTTTTCAAAAGATTACGCACGTAACTTATTATTTTTCAAAGAATTCCTTTACAGTATTTTTTTTCTGATTACACATTTGTTTTCTAAAAATACATATTTATGTGCAAAACAAAACATAAAAAGTACTAAAATAACCAATCATCTTCAACGGTAAGTAGTTTCCGCGAATGCCATTTTGCACTTCAGCTAACTAATTGGTCCTCTGTTTCTCAACAATCCCATTAACTTTCTATTTTATTCATTGAAGTGAAGAATTCTATACAATATGCAATATAAATAACCGTTACAATACCACAATTTGTTACGATATATTATGATGCCAAACTAATTAAAGCATAATAAAAATGGTTAAATCTTTATTGTTTTATGTCAAGTGATGTCTTAAAATCATATCTAAGACATGTAACACCTGCATTTGACGTTAATATTGTTATGCCGTACTGATGTTGTTAGGCAATCATATTATTACTTTAAATAAAAATATTTAACATGTAAACATGTAAAAGGATATTTTTGTAAAAGAAACAATGAATCTCTTACACTTACATTTACCCGTGAAACTGAATATGTATTGGAACCTCCCATTGGAAGACGTCAACCAATGATGTTAGGGCTTTTATACAATCACTTAATAAGAACAAGAACAAATCACAACACTTTACCAAGAAATAAAGTAATGCATGTTGTCCACAATAAAAATGGAAATAATTTTCAAAAAAAAATTATGTTGCATACAAAGCAACAACAATTCTTACTTTAAATGATTGAATTGAAAACAACAAAATATTCGTATGTACGTAATATATTTTCCAACGACAACAAAGGATCGCGACAATCCATTGGACATCTGCCAGTAACAGAACACGACTTCGTGACCACTTCATCAGGTTGTTGTATAACGGCATCAGGTGGTACCCAATAGCAATACTCTTACCGATGTTTACATTTTCCAGACACACGTCAATAGCACAGACCGTAATTAACCTTCTGACGAATGCACAATAAACCATACATTATAGAAACGCGGTCAAATAGTTCCGATGGCATGGGTGTCGGTTCGTCAATCTAAAAAAGCGTGTGTTTGACGCCTGGTCCGTCCATATAACTTGTGAAATGGTTTAGTTAAGAATTTATGTTATGGCCATTCGCCATACTTATGCGATTTTGTACGGCGGACTTAAGTAGGGTAGTTGTTAGTTACTGGACCGAAAATGTGTTCTTTGTATTGTATTGTAGGAAAAGTGTGAGTAGGTTTTCTAGTGGTCGTGATATAATATGTTCATAAAAACGTTAATATCACAAATTCTACAATACCTTTACATTTTTTAAGTTTTACAAATATTTGACGCATGACACATCTGGTCTATTCGTGATATTCGTGATGATGTAAGGAATGTCTACAAACACGATAATTATGCAATCAAGTGGACGTGAAAACAATATAACAACGTCAGTTTTCTATTCTAGCACGAATGTCAACACAAAGACCAGGCATGAGGAATAGGAATTTAATGAAAAGGAAGAATGGAAAACTACAGCCTTTACATTGGTAGCTGTGTTTTATACCGTGCTAGTAGCATGTGGTATCCACTGAAACTCGGCTCGCAATCTAGTTTAGAAACAACTTTTAAAGACTATAATAAAATACGAGCATATATATATATATATATCTTACGTACTCAATATAAAGTAAGATGTGATAATTTATGACAAAATGTTGCAGCAAAAGCAGACAAGGTAAATCTTTAGCGATGACCATGACAAAATGGTTCAAACAAACCATGGAACAACAAGAACACAAAAAAGACACAACACACATTAAACATGAAACACTGTTGGAACATTTGATATGTGAAATTTACCAAAATACCAGTAACCTTGGCAAAGCCAGACTATATAAACAAACATCGAGGCAGTCGTTTCTCTTATTCAATATTAGCTACCTATTTTATTCAGTACGAAGAAAAATACAGTAACTCTTTTTTTACCATGGAAGCAACACGAAAAACTAATTGTCTAGTGGCTTTGTATGCGTGTGTTACATAAGAGCTTTCTTTTTGTTTGCAAATTGGGTGGCCACACAACATATCCAGAAACTAAAACCAACCAGTTGATGGCAAAGTAAAACACGCAACATCAGTGTTAGACAATCCGTGTTTTAGCATGGCAATATATTTTGATTTGTTTGCTTTTTTGATGGCGTGATTGTTTCATATTTGAAGCACAAAATACGTCAATTTTGAAGTTTAAATATAGCATACCGGGTAGATACTTTTAATCTAAAGGATGTAATATGTGTGAAATAATTGGTCCAATTTGTATTGCATAATAAGTTAGTATGTAGTATCCTTTTAAAGAGAAAGCGCGTTTCACATAATGCAGACAATAAAATATTGGCTACTACAAAAGTCATAAAAGTCCTAGCTTGACGTGGGATGGAAGCCGGGACATCCTGCGAGGGAGTCAAAACGTTGTAGCTTTTCGATCACAGAGAAAGTTGAATTGAAAGAATGTAGTGAAGCTAAGTATTTAAGTGTTTCAGTTTTGCGCATGCAAAAAGCAACAATAATTAACGAAGCCAAATCTGAGGTATGGGCAAGATGTTTTCAACAAAGTCATTTTTCCGAAATATGTATGTATAACTAATGAATGAAATTTGACAGTTTCGCAAACTGAAGGGTCGGTGTATGACTGCTTAAGTATAAGTGTGTATAAACATACATGCATTTTATTACAATACAAAGAAAACGAATCTTGAAGTGTGGCAGCGGATGACGGATAAAGTGAGATACAAATGACTCGTAAACTCCGTCCTGTTATAACAAATACAATAACATTTCAAACAAGTTTAAAGCATATGCATTCGGAACATTTCGTGGATAATTTGGATATCGTTTTAATTAGATAGGCAGAGTTCCCAAAATACTACTTCGAGAGATGTTTAATACAAACGAGACTGTGCTCGTAATTATTATGATTTACATTAAAACAATCACAAGTGCCACAGACATAAAGATAAACCAGTTTTGTAATAGACCTCAAATTATGAGACACCACCATCAGACGGTTATGAATTATTTTCAATAAAACACCATCTAAATTAAGGGGATGAGACAAGGCGAAATAGTCAAAAGCAGCCCAAAATAGTCATTTATCATGTCCAAAACCTAGCTATCATATTGAAACAAAATAAATGAAATATTGTTATGTTACCCCAATTGTATCACTTTTCAGTCATAAAACAAAACAACAATTTGTAATTAGTCATTAATTAGGCAAAATAAATATTTTCGCGGGCCAGCAGAACGTTAAAAATAATAGGAGAACACCTTTCACACTTAGCCGTAATACTATTTAACTTCATGTATTGACTGAGGTCATCTTAGAGTTTTAAAGGTAAAGCATTAATAGTTTGTCCAAAAAAGAAAAATCAATTTTGTTTTAACATTTTGTTTACGTCCTATTTTCTAACCTTTTTGTTTTTGGACAAACAATTGTTGTTGAAATCACTTATGAAATTCTTCAATGATCTCCGTTAATACGTGATGTTCAATACGGCTAAGTGCGAAATGTATGCTCTTAAAATATTTAATGTTCTGCTGGCTCGAGTAAAATATATTGTTTTGGCTTGTTTAAGACTTATTACAAATTGTTGTATGCTTTTTTACTTAAGAATGATACGTTTAGGGTAATATAACAATATTTTACTTATTTTAATTCGATATGATAGCTAATGTTTCCAAAAAAGAAAAGGTTAGAAAGTAGAACGTGAGCAAAATCTTTAACCAAAATTGATTTGTCATTTTTGGACAAACTATTAAAGCTTTACATTTGAAACTCTAAGATGACCTCCGTCAATACATGAAGTTAAATACGGCTTAGTGTGAAAGGTGTTCTCTTATTATTTTTAGCGTTCTTCTGGCCCGCGTAAAAGTATTTGTTTGCCTAATTAATGACTAATTACAAATTTATGTTATGTTCTATCACTGAAGTGTGAGTTTTTGGACATGATAAATGACTTTGGGCTGATTTTGGCTATTTCGCCTTGTCTCACCCCCTTAAATATTGATCATCGTTTTACCCTTAGATGACACAGCATTCTTTGATATGAGTTCGTTCGAAAATTACAATCACTTACGTCATCAAAGGAAGGAAATTGCAAAATTAAAACATTTAAAGGATTTCATTTCAAATTCGTACATTTTTATTTTATTTATAAAAGTAAAGTTAATTTTGAATTCATGCCAATAGCAAATTCCTCTTTGCTCCTGGTACTCCACTTTTGAAAACTCATATGGGCACCTTTGGGGAAAAACAACAACATTTGGTTTTATTTATAGACATTTTGTTAGCAGGTGTATCAAATTTATACTTTTAATTTGCCTGTTCTAACTTGGTATCAGTAGGTGTGATTATATTTCTAAAACCAGTGTATAACCACATAATGCAAAGTGGAAACAAAACACAATATAGTCAATACAATCGTGGTTTTTTGCATTTGTTTATGAAAACTAATTAATTTTCGTTTTGGTTTCGTACGCTTCTAAATCATGGTAAGATTTTGCGCCGACTGCATGCTTTTTGAATGAAGCAACTTAATGTGACATCTTAAAGCTAACCTCATAATCAACACAATCATGCTAACCTGGCAATCGTTTCTGTATACATTTGTGCTCTATGAAAACTTATTAATTTTCGTTTTGGTTTGCAGTTCCTCACAAACGACGATTTTAAACAAACATAGAAAAAGTGAACAAACACATGAGTTTGCACCTTTAGTAGAATAATTGTAACGTTGGCAAACCCGACTGTATAATTATAACCAAACATTAACACAGGTATTGTTCTTGTTTAATTACGAGTTTTTTTACAGTGTGACGCTGAACACGTGTTGTTTTCAACAAAACGCACAGTGGCAGGAAAACTAATTGTCTAGTGAATGAGTGTAAATATTACAAAAGCTATCATTTTTCGCATAAATACGATAGTGTGGTCAGACAATATTTCGATGAAATATAACAAACACGACCCAACTTGTGACAGGGTGAAACTGGTAACCTTATTGTCGGACAAGGCATAATTTAGCATGAAATATTAGATTTTGGTCCAGCATTCAGCACTTTTTCTTATATATGCAAAACCACGGAAATTTGCGTCCATCCTTAAAATCTAATAGAGAAGTGGTAGCATCACACTTGTAAGCATCAGTTGCCGTAAAATGTTGTTACTGAGTGACGTTAACAGAAATGTAACTCGACCGATTATCAAATTAACTTGTTTCGCAATCGACCTTAAATAAATAAGTTTAAATTAAATTAATATTTCAAAGATACATGTACAGTCATTCTGAGCTTACAAAGTCGGTATTGCAAATTTTTACATAAAATTCATGAATCTTTTGAAAAAGTACATTATCTTAAATCACATGTGTAACCATCTAAGGAAGATCATAGCAAAGACCGTACAGCGAATATTACAAATAAAGGAACAGAACCTATCAAATACAGAGAACACAGATCGTTTAAATAATTTATACCACTTTATTTAACTTCGTTATTGCCTTATTTCACATATTATCAAGGTGAAGTCGAGACTAAAGGCACGGCAATATTAAGTTATACAATCATATAAGCTGCAGTTTTGAAAATTCAATGTGACACATTTGAAATAAACATACTGCATTTGATTTGATTTAAATACCTCTTGGTACCACTTTTATCAAATCACTACCATAAATTCACGTTAATAAAATAATATGCACATGCTTCTGTCACAATTATGTTTTACGAGTGTTAACAATTCACTGCAGTGGAACATCTTTTTTTAAACAATTTAAATAGTGCAACAAAAATTGAAAAATGGTAAAATAATAAAACATTAAGACAACAATAGTATTGCTACACTGTATAAAAATACATTATTTGCATTTGTAAACAGAACATAAAATAATGCGCTTTCATTTATTTGATGGGTGCTAGACCCGACCCAAACACGATAAAATAAATGGATGAGATGTTTAAAGAACAAATGTTGTAAACAACGTGGACAAGTCAAGTTTATGGGCACCATGACAAAATGGCCCGTACAAAAACACAGAACATCACAAAGCACGGAGTATACAAAGACGCAACAGACATAAAAAATAACTATTTTTTTTTATTTAAGTCATGAAATTATTTCGTCGGAAATTTGCACCATACATGTATGTCTGACACAGGCCAGGTTTTAGTTAGTGGAACAAATATTTGAAATCGGTAAAACGGTAATGTTTTTGTCGGCTTAACTACCCAGGAAAAGTGTGATTTGGTCAGACCAGTGTTTAACATAGCATAAAGATGAAATGACGAAAGGAGAATTGGTATATGTGGTCATTTAAAGGGGATATGTCTGATCTTTTAATCAGCTATTTATCAGCTATTTATAAAATCTTTTAGTATAAAGTAGTAATTTATCTTATTTTATACAGAAATATACTGCAAAATACGCTAAAAAATGTATTCACGATATGTACCGAATAAATTGTTGATTGCCCATAAATCTCGGTTATTGTTTACCTACAATGGAAGTTTACGGACCTTTTCGGAGAGTGTCGCTTTCCGAAGAAATGACCGAGGGGTTCTGATTGGTCGGACTCTAAATTTAAATTGTTGCACTCAACAGGCAGAGGTTAATAGTTTGTGGTCACGTATGCTTAATTTACCAGTAAAGTAGTGAAAGTTACAGTCACTGTCAAAAAAACTTAAGGGGAATCGCAGCCGCCTGGTTGAGAACGACTTTTAATTTCTTGAACAAAGATAGAAATGGAATACATGTTCACAGAAACAATTTTCAGACATGTAGTTGAGTACATAATCGCTTTGAATCTATGAAGAGATAATTTTTCAACAAAGCTACTAGTAATTGTCTAGTGTTATGTGTATCAAACAATCAGTATTTGTGTTCGCAAATATTTTTTGTAGTCACACAATATGTCCAGGAATTAAATCAAACAAACACATAGAACCGACAAAGTGAAGCACGAAACACAATTGTCTGACAAATCCCTATTGTTGCGACATGGACTCAGTTTTGATTCAACTTATACATAATTCTGTCCATTTTATGCATAATGGCAGGCACAACATATCTGCTTTTCTGCATTATCGCCCGTTTCAGATGTAATATGGAAAATATTCGGGCTTTACAGAACATATATTTTTTTGCAAGAAAAGCATAATTATTATACTCATTAAATTAAAACTTTATGTTTACAGAGCAGTTCGGGGAAATCATTTCTATTTCTCTGGTCTGTATTTCTCAATAAAACAGCTTCCCAATTTTAAATGCAAATCATTCTATGCCTGCCAAATAACTTTTGATGTGACAGTATTGTGCAAATAACAATAACTGGCATCATATTTCATAATCATTCAAGAGCAAATTGCAAAGACTGAATAATGAATAGTACAAATGAAATCATAGAACACATCGCAATTTTGAAAACACTTCTTAAAACAGAACTTTTAAATCATTATAACGGTTTTGTTATAACTTCGTTTTAACTGAATTCACTTATAAAGGATTATTTACGATATTGAAGGCACGATAACATAATGTTGTAAATTTTACTCTTCTGCAATTTCGAAAATACAAAGAGACACATTTGAAATAAACCTACCAAATTTGCTTTGATCTTAAGACCACGTTGTACAAAGTTTATTGTAAAACTCGTTTATAATATTACAACTCAGTTCATAATTATGTTACTGTCATTATTATGTTTTTTGCGTGTTGAGTGTTTACAGCAATTACTGTTCAACTGTGCAACTAAATACAAGTAGAATTTAAGGAGGTGAGACATATTGAAATGCTCAAAGCAGCCCCCAAAAAGTCCATTTGTCATTTTCAAAAACTAGAGATGATATTTAAATGAAATAAGCAAAATACTGTAAGGTTACCTCAAAAGTACCAATTTTTATTAATAAAACATAAAATTAATTGTTAATTAACCATTAATTAGCCAAAACAATGGACTTTACGCGGGCCAGCAGAACTCAAAATCTTATAAAAGCGATACCTTTCACACTTAGGCATATAAAACTGCGTTAAGAAAATATAGTTGCTCGACATCATGCAATAAAATAAAATGATAAAACATATTTTACCATAAGATGACGAAGTGTGCACTGTTTCAATATTAGACTAGTTTGATTTTGGGAAAATACAACTTCTAACGGCGTTTTTAGTACATGCAGGCAGTCATGCCTATTTACATATTTGAGGTATGCTGATTACAATTTTTGCTCTACCATGGCTGTACTTCGAGTCCTTGACCTTCAAAAGGTCAAATCAAAATTGCCGCCGTAGATTTTTTATAAAGTATATTATATATATTAAACATATTTTATTGAACAAAAACACATTGTTAACACAAATTTACAATTTTTATATTAAATTTGATCGCTGGGATTACCTTATCTTTACCATTTACATATTCTTCTGTTTTCTAGAAATAATAACGGAAGAAAAAACAACAATAGAATAGGGAATATACCAGTTTTAGAAAACCAGTCTACGCACTAGGATAAACACTCTAAGTAAAAAAATGCATGTTTCTTAATAAATGCTGTTGAGATTGCGAAAATGTTTGTTAATTATTCTTTTTTTACGCTGTGTCTGTTGCATATGGCCAAATGTTTGTGATGGTTGCCATTTTGTCAATATTTTCGAAATAATTTTGGTGTAGAGACATACGAGTGTG
>Ga0224511_10000480_pt1 | contig 19274 bp, 7 predicted proteins | sample SF_May12_sed_USG_2_FD_169988 | JGI IMG/M metagenome (GOLD analysis project Ga0224511, IMG submission 169988) | Sediment microbial communities from San Francisco Bay, California, United States - SF_May12_sed_USGS_8_1 | ecosystem: Environmental > Aquatic > Marine > Sediment | place: USA...
GTTTTGGAAAGGTATTTCCGGTTTGAAATTTCACTGCTTTCTATTTTATGCATGCTAATTGCCCGAATGGAGATGGGAACCAGTCGAGTTTCGGGCGATTCCGATATCATTACGTAAACTACCGAACATTTGCTAGACGGTAATGGCCGAGTTGTTCCGATTATGATGATGTAATGCTATTTGTAGCGGAATGTATTCGCATCTTCACAACATGGCAAACAATTCCTTTTAAAAGGAAATTTTATTATTATTGTTTTGTAAGATAAAGCACGTCAGATGTTTCATTGGATTGACAGTACAGATATATCTGCGAACAGCACATAGGGTAACGCACATGTACCTTTTGAGATTCCTATGAATTCACCAATTCATTATTCTTCACATCATATTTATGTATGCTGTTGAATTCAAGACCGACAAGTATAGATGAGAGAGGTGTTGGAAAAGTGCCACTGCATATGAACATTTGTGCTGTCTGTGTGCACATTTGGAGACAGATAATATTATTTCGATTAATTTACAGCCATGTTGGATGCTTATAATATTTGGCACGACTTGTATTTAATACATTTCTCACAATAACTGAAACATGTAGCGTTTAGTGTAATTTAAAAGCAGTACTTTCATAAACGTATTATGGAAACAGGTTTAACAAATGTGTCAGCGTCTGAGATTTTGGGTCCAATTGACGATATGACGTTTCTCGGTAAAATGACGTCAACATAAGTCATCAAATTACACAGTATTTAAGAGAAGTTTTACTAGCCTATAAAAACTGTTAAAAGCGTCTCTATAGTCTTTAAACATGATGTAAATATATAATATCTATGCAAAATGATCTCATTAAATTGACCACACATGTATAAATATAAATGTAACACCCTTATATTGAACATATACACTGTTCATGATGCTTTAGGCATGTATTTGAAAATGGTAATGTAGACATGAAAAATAGGAATATCTCCATAATTATTATATTTAAAGCTGTAATCTGCAAACATAGCCCTTTCCAATGATACCAAATTCTCAATATCGCTTAAATAGTCAGTTGGACCCAAAACTTCATACTTGGACACAAATATTCTAGATACCATTATTGACCTGTTTTAATGAGTTCATGAACTAGCAGAAGACAAGAAATTGTCTATAAAGATATAACTTTCTTTCGTTGTAGCATTTAAAGGAAATATTAACATTAAAATGGAGCATATGGAATCCAATGTCTAGGAGTATATTATAATTATAAACAGTAGTTAATCTGGCCGCGAGACTATGTGTACAATAATGTTTTTAGCAATTGTTGACCTAGGCCAGTCTGATAAAACACTTACCCCGTTATCGAACTGGTTTCAAAGTGGCCCGTGCAGATATTTAAGTTTATGGACTCCCGCCTTTAAGATAATATATTTGCACTGGTTGTAATTAAAGCACGAACTTTAACCCATGGTGAATGTTTTTGTTTTCACAAAGATTTCACTTATTAAAAAGGTAATCGGGAAGTCCGATCTAAATATCTACATTCGGAATTTAAAAGAACGTTTGTTAATATTGACGTGCTATACTAATGGTTAAAACAATACCATAAGATAAGATGCCGTATATCATGCATGACGATTTTACCTTGCAAACAAAGTCCTAATTTACATCGTCGTTTGAGCTGGTTTGTAATATCTATTGAATACCTCCCTTGTGAGCCAGTAATTTGTTATTTCCTAGACCGAGGCGCTAAGTCTTCCAATTACCATCCAGACACTGTTTGGCATTACCGTCGTTCGTCATTAGTACAAACGACAACCAGAATTGCTATTCACCAATCGTTCAGACACTAAACACTCAGACAGGAATTTCTTCTTTATCCGTTTTATTAAGTCGCTTCCTTACTTAATGAGTCTGGAAAGGTAGGATTACTGTACTTCAAACGGCAAGATATATCTACAAGTCTACTATATATTCGCTCTTTCTCTTCAATTTTGATAATGCGTCGTAATAAGCACACATTAGTCGTACGTAATGCATATTGCAAAAGAAAAGAATAATAAAACACGTTCAACACAAAAGACCGTAGACACAATTTACTTGTTATTCTCGCCTTTTATATCAAGATAATTATACAGATATGATTAATTAATTCTAAAAATTGACATGAATATGTTTTTTTCTGTTTATTATATTCATTGATTTATTTTCATTTTTGTTCGGTGTTATGTCTTGCTTTTACCTTGACAATTAATTAAGGAATACATTTCGTGTTTGATCACCGAGTGATGGACATCATTAGGGCTGGTTAAAGTTTGTGGAGTCCGAAGGACTCCACGCGTGCTTTAACCAGCCTTTATGACGTTCATTGTTTATTACTTATATTTACACCTCATTTTATCACTTTTGTTCTGAAATATATGTAAACATCTTTATTTGAACGTTTTTAAAATGTCATTTCAGAACCATTTTCCCTGTTTCTTTTCGCAGATGAATTGGTCCGCCGATTTACGCAAAGCAAAATAATCATACTACGACAAAGAATATAGTTCTAATTTTATTTTTCGTATATCTAACAGTTTTATGTCATATTGTAAACATGTCTAATATGCTTAATACAGTACAACATTCTAACACGATCAAAGGTTTTCTTAGAATAAAGAAGAAATCAAAACGTTCTTAAATACTTAATAAAGCACAATTGTGTGTAACCAAACTATTTACGCTCTTCCATTTTTCTCCCCAAAATGTTAAAAATAAATAAAAACTTACCTTTGAATATAGAATAGCCAAATCCAACCCCAATATTTGAAATTCGCTAAAATGGACAGTGATGAATGTACGGTACGTTTTCATGGTCGTATAGTGGTGAGGATATTCATAATATAATGCAGCTATTGATGTGTGTTAAGCCAACAAGAAGAAACAACACACCGTCTGTTACTTGATATCTGAGACAACTACACAAAAATCTGACCAATAGTTAAGACTTTGGACACGCTAAGTCACATGTGACAAACACTTTTTGTCTAGCAACACAAATCATAACGGATCACTAGATTTATGCAAATTGTTTCGTCTAAATACCAAGCATTTGCTTCACAACATAATGACTTTGTGTCTATAGTTTAACCAAGTATGTAATAATGATTTGTTTGACAAAGAAAATACCGCTTTAACGTTTGTTTTATGTATCACCACATTTCTTGTAGATTTAGTTTGACATTTTGAAACAAAATGTCACGTCAATAAATACTAAAATTGTTTTGAAGTCTAAATGGTTTTGTCCTGGCTTATATGTTTATATTAAACAACAGGTTATTGTTATTATTGTTTTGTAAGAAAAAGCACGCTAGATGTTTCTATGGATTGACAAACAGTACAGACATATTTGTGAACAGCACCCACTGTAACGCACATGTACGTTTTGAGTCCTTTAAGTAATTGAAAATTGAAAATACCCCCCCCGTCCAGAAAAATCCGAAAATCAATAGTTATTTAGTAAAAATAGTTATTTCTTAGTGTCTGTTGCGTCTCTGTATACTCCGTGTTTTGTGATGTTCTGTGTGTTTTTGTACGGGCCATTTTGTCATGGTGCCCATAAACTTGACTTGTCCACATTGTTTACAACAGTTTTTCTTTGAACATCTCTTCCATTTATATTAAATAGTAAGTTGGACCCAAAACTTCAGACTTGTACACAAATATTCTAGATACCATCATTCACCTGTTTTAGTGAGTTCATGAACTAGAAGAAGACAATAAATTGTCTATAAAGATATAACTTTCTCGCGCTGAAGCATTTAAAGGAAATATTAACATTAAAATGGAGCATATTGAATCCAATGTCTAGGTATACATTATGATTATAAACAGTAGTAAATCTCACCGCAATATAATGTTTACAATAGCCGTTTTAGGCATTGATGACCTATGCCAATCTGATAAAACACTTCCCCCGTTTCCGAACTGGTTTCAAAGTGGCCCGTGCAGATATTTGAGTTTATGGACTCCCGCCTTTAAGATAATATATTTTCGCTGGTTGTAATTAAAGCACGAACTTTAGCCCACCGTGAATGTTTTGTTCCACAAAGATTTCACTTATTAAAATTGTAATCGAAAAGTCCGATCCAAATATCTACATTCGGATTTTAAAAGCACGTTTGTAAATATTGACGTGCTATACTAATGGTTAAAATAATACCACAAGATAAGATGCCGTATATCATTCATGATGATTTTACCTTGCAAACAAAGTCCTAACTTACATCGTCGTTTGAGCTGGTTTCTATTATCTATTGAATACCTCCCTTGTGACCCAGCAAATGTGTTATTTCCTGGACCGAGGCGCTAAGCCTTTCAATTATCAGCCAGACACTATTATGCATAATAGCTGTTAGTCATTAGAACAAACGACAACCAGATTTGCTTTTTTGACCAATCGTTCAGACACAAAACACTCAGACAGGAATTTCATCTTTATCCGTTTTATTAAGTCGTTTCCTTATTTAATAAGTCGGGAAAGGTAGGATTACTGTACTTCAAACAGCGAGATATATCTACAAATGGAAGAGATGTTCAAAGAAAAAATGTTGTAAACAATGTGGACAGGTCAAGTTTATGGGCACCATGACAAAATGGCCCGTACAAAAACACACAGAACATAACAAAACACGGAGTATACCAAGACGCAACAGACATTAAGAAATAACTATTTACAAGTCTACTATATATTCGCTCTTTCTCCTCAATTTTGATAATTCATCGTATTAAGCACACATTAGTCGTACGTAATGCAAATTGTATGAGATAAAAACCATAAAATATGTTCAACACAAAGACTGCAGAGTCTGCAGACACAATTTACGTATTGCTCTCGCATTTTATATCAAGATTATTATACAGACATATTTTTTTTTCTTCTAAAAATTGACATAAAATCTGTTTTTCTGTCTATTATATTCATTGATTTATTTTCATTTTTGTGTTCTTTTTTATGTAATGCTTTTACCTTGACAATTAATATTTAATAAAACTATATCAAATGAACAGTCACCACTTACAGGATTTATTTCTTAACAGCTTTAATCATCGACACCAATTCAATTCAAAATCAAAAGGCAAAACGAAATGCCATTTTGTCATGGTGCCCTTAAACTTGACATGTCTACATTATTTACAACATTCTTTCTTTGAACATATCTTCAATTTATATTATTTCACTCAGTCCATTTTGTTTGTATGTCAACTGTTCACAAAATAAGACATTGCTGATATTTGCAGAGTAAGTACATATAGAAACAAACTACATTTGTCTAATTGTTCAAGTAAATACATTTTAGTTTTTGCAAGTTTTGCCTAACTTCACAAAAAGAACATTGCGATTGCATTGTTTGTTTGAAATACGTTCTGCCCATGGTCAAAGTCTAATTTTACTTTAACATCCTTATGTGGGCAGCTCTTGTCTTTTATATATTATCATCAAGGGTTTGCGATTGCATTTGAAAGCAGGCAGCAGCCTTATTTATGATACCGGTAACTAGAATGCTGTGCTATTTGTCCCTTTCATCAGTTTAAACAATTAAAGGCATACAATAGAATATCAGTTCATAATTAGTATTTACTTAGTTTCAAATTATACAGCTTTTCAACGAAACACAACAACGAAACAATAGTATACAGACAATTGCGCTCGATTTCAAATGTAACAATGTAACAGGTGTCATTTACAGTTTGCGACAGAACTAACAAAACAAGTCCTTAGAAATCAGACTGGTCTAGAGACATATGTGGCAGATAAATAATACATCCACATTTGGATCCCACTACACACGTGATACTTCTTTCTTTGTCCATTGACATTTAATATCTGTTATACGCCTAGGTATCTTCTGTTTCTGTTATTGAGAAGCTCAGTCTAGACAACGTGATAACTAATGGTGTATTATAATATTAGGCGAAAGGACAACTCCGTCGTTAACAAGCTTGCACAAACTGGTCATACTGCTTATTCGTCAGTCTAACTTACATATCTCAAAGTCATTTTTAACATAACAATTTTTGTTCAGAAGAAAAGTCATGACGACATGATGGCGTGAAAGATCATTCATTATTTATGATATATTGACAAAAACACCAGTAAAGACATTAGCCAAAACGTGTTCATTTGGTTTAAGCCAGACGTTGTTTATCATTTTCTAAAATTAATTGACTGCTTTCGATTGCAAAGATGTCTCAGTTTTAGAAATGAAATTGTTATCCATCAATTTTGTGAAACCGACAATTTAAATATGTCTATCTATTTCTGTTAAAGCGTTTTTGTTGAATTATAATGAGAAATAGCTATTATTTATATAAGTGAGATAAAACACATGGTACCTAAAGTGTATGCTTTATTTGAAATTCGCAATTATTTGTTTTTTTTAACTGCTTCGTACGATACTGTCAATTTAATGATTTTGCAAAGCATTCTCTATTTAGAAATGTACTTTATTTTAATCAGAACATTAACATTTTGCCTTTGCTTTATAAACTTTGTTAAAAAGATGTTGTTAACTGGTTGTATTTGATCATCATGTCATTGAAAAAATACCACGTGACAAACGCAGTAGATTACGTTGAAAGGCTGTTTCCTAAGTTATATATATCAACTACAAATGCAATTCAGCAATCCATCGAAATATCCGGCTATCGCAGTGCGCAAGGCGGGCGCTTTATTATGCAGTTTGGTTTTATAATCATTCTTGTAAAATCGGGGGCGTGGGATCAATTCCCGGCACATACTCCAAAAAATGTGGGTATATTTTGTAAAATTAAAAACAAACAATGGCTTAATTTTCGTCAAAACACATACATTTTGGCATCGCACTTTTTCTCCCGTAAGGTGTTTTCATTTTGCGACATTGTCATAAAACGGCGACCAGTGAACCTACTTTACATCTTGCTCGGGTACCTGGTGTAAATATCCGTGCCAGAAACTAAAAAACTGGTTCAAAAGGATGGCCCAACAGCCATAGAAATCCCTAACAATGCACTACACAAATGAATTGTCAGACCGACGCTCGTGCCAACTGAGCTGTAAAATCCGGACCACTAGAGAAACGTGTAAAATCTATGTCTTTATAGATAATAAAGTAGATAATGTTAGTGTTTGTTTTTAAATTTAAGATTTCATGAATTGTATTTTTGCAAAAAAGACCACACAAAAACACAACAACAACAAACAACGAACTATTGTTGTTTTGGAATTATAATTATCTTTACGGTACAAAAGGCCAAGACCGACTTGCTACACATTAAAAGGCAATGAACTACAACTTTTCCGTGTCCCAGTTTATTATATTTTCTTTAAGATGTACGGTCTCCATTGAAATGGAGCAAACGGAATCTAATATAAATAGTAGTAAATGTCGCACCGAGATCATGTTTACAATAGCCGTTCTAGACATTGATGACCCAGGCCCAGTCTGATAAACCATTACCCTAATTTCCATATTAGTTTAAAAGCGGTTTGTGTGGATATTTGAGTTTTTGGACCCCACCCTTCAAGGTCATATATTAGAGCTAGAAGTAATTAAAAGCACGACATTAAGCTCACCGTACAAGTTTCGGATTTTACAGTATACCCTAATAAACAGTGGAATTTGTACATATTGACATACTATACAAGTGGTAAAAACTATTTCACAAAATTTCACAAAAGACAATTAATGTCGCATTTCATGCAAGTCGTTTTAACCTTACAAGTTACAAGTTTTACACAGTCCTAACTTACATCGTGGTTTGAGCTGGTTTGTAATATCTATTGAACACCTCCCTTGTAAACCAGTAATTTGTTTTTTCCTGGACCGAGGCGCTAAGTCTTCCAATTACCAACCAGACACTGTTTGGCATTACCGTCGTTCGTCATTAGTACAAACTACAACCAGAATTGCTATTCACCAATCGTTCAGACACAAAACACTCAGACAGGAATTTCTTCTTTATCCGTTTTATTAAGTCGTTTCCTTACTTATTGAGTCTGAAAAGGTAGGATTACTGTACATCAAACGTCGAGATATACCTACAAGTCATTTATATATTCGCTCTTTCTCTTCAATTGTGATAATGCATCGTATTAAGCACACATTAGTCGTACCTAATGCAAATTGCATAAGATAAGAATCATAAAATACGTTCAACACAAAATACTGCAGACACAATTTACGTGTTGCTGCCGCCTTTTTATATCAAGATAATTATACAGACATAATTAAATTATTCTAAAAATTGATATGAAATACGTTAATTCTTTTTTCTTTCGTATTCATTGATTTATTGTTTACTTGTTCATTGTTGTTTCTTGCTTTTGCCTTGACAATTACTATTTAATAAAGTAATATCAAATGACTTATAACTACTAAAGTATTTATTTTTGAACAGCTTTTATTTCCGACAAAATTCAATTTATAATGAAAAGATAAAACGAAAACGTCTTTTCTTGAACACGGGCAAACAAAATGTGTGCAATGTGTGCAATGTCTAAAAAAGTGCACACGACGATTTACATTCAAGTTTAAAATTCAAAGGTATGACTTACTTTGCTTATATATAAGGCCACCGCTCTTGTTTGCATCATACTTAATGTAGTCTCTAGATTTCAATGTTACTAGTATTGTCTTGCATTTACGTTGTTTAATTTACTCGGTCCATTTTGTTTTTATGTCAACTGTTCACAAAAAAAGTTATTGTCATGATATTTGCAGATTGATTTCACATAGAAACAAAAATTTGTCTAATTGTTTAAGTAATACTTTCAATTGCAAGTTTTGCCTAACTTCACAAAGAGAACATCGTGATTGCATTCTTTGTTTGAAATACGTCCTGCCTATGGCCAAATTCTAATTTTACTTTTACATGCTTTTGTGGGCAGCTCTTGTCTTTTACATATTATCATCAAGGGTTTGCGATTACATTTTAAAGCAGGGAGCAGCCTTATTTTGATAAATCGAATGTTGTACTATTTGTACCATGTGGTTTTAAAACAATTAAAGGAACAAAATAAAAGATCAGTTCAGAATTAGTGCCATTTTAGAAAAATATCAAATTATACATCCTTTCAACGAAACACAACAACGAAACAATGATTTGCAGAGCAGTGCGCTAGATTTCAAATGTAACAACATAACAGGTGTCAATTAGAGTTTGCGACAGAAGCAAACAACAACAACACACTTTTAGACGTCAATCTGGTCTAGTGCGTATGTGGCAGCTTCATAAAACATCCACATTTGAATCCCACCAAAAAAGTGATACTTCTTTCAACGTCCACTGACATTTATTATCTGTTTTACGTTTATGTATCTTCTTTTTCTGTTATTGAGTAGATCTAGTCTAGACAACGTGAAAACTAATGGTGTAGTATAATATTAGGCGAAAGGACAACTCCGTCGTTAACAAGCTTGCATAAACTAGTCATTTAAGTTATTCGTCAGTCTAACTTACATATCTCAAAGTCATTTTTAACAAAACAATTTTTCTTCAGAAAAAAGTCATGACGACATGATGGCGTGAAATATCCTTGATTATTTATGATATATCGACAAAAACACCAGTAAAGACATTAGCCTAAACGTGTTCATTCGGTTTAAGCTAGACGTTGTTTATCATTTTCTAAAATTAATTGACTGCTCTAGATTGCAAAGATGTCTCAGTTTTAGAAATGAAATTGTTATTCATCAATTTTGTGACACCGACAAATTTAATATGTCCATCTATTTCTGTTAAAGCGTTATTGTTGAATTATAATGAGAAATAGCTATTATTTATATAAGTGAGATAAAACACATGGTACCTAAAGTGTATGCTTTATTTCGCAATTATTTGTTGTTTTTTTTAAACTGCTTCGTACAATACTGTCGATTTAACGATTTTTCAAAGCATTATCTATTTAGAAATGTACTTTATTTTAATCAGAACATTAACATGTTGCCATTGCTTTATAAACTTTGTTAAGAAATGTTGTTAACTGGTTGTATTTGATCATCATGTCATTGAAAACAATACCACGTGACAAACGCAGTAGATTACGTTGAAAGGCTGTTTCCTAAGTTATATATATAAACTAAAATGCAATTCAGCAATCCATCGAAATATCCGGCTAGCGCAGTGCGCAAGGCGGGCGCTTTATTATGCAGTTTGGTTTTATTATCATTCTTGTAAAATCGGGGGCGTGGGATCATTTCCCGGCACATACTCCAAAACATTTTGTGGGTATATTTTGTAAAATTAAAAACAAAAAAATGGCTTCATTTCCGTCAAAACACATGTCCATGAATTTTGGCATCGCACTTTTTCTCCCGTAAGGTGTTTTCAATTTGCGCCGTTGTCATAAAATGGCGACCAGTGAACCTACTTCACATCTTGCTCAGGTACCTGGTGTAAATATCCGTGACAGGAACTAAAGAACTGGTTCAAAAGGATGGTCAAACAGCCATAGAAAGTACTAACAACGCACCACACAAATGGATTGTCAGACCGACGCTCGTGCCAACTGAGCTGTAAAATCCGGACCTCTAGAGAAACGTGTAAAATCTATGTCTTTATAGATAATAAAGTAGTTAATGTTAGTGTTTGTTTTTAAATTGAAGATTACATGCAATGTATTTTGCAAAAAAGACCACACAAAAACACAACAACAACAAACAACGAACTATTGCTGTTTTGGAATTATAATTATCTTTACGATACAAAAGGCCAAGACCGACTTGCTACATATTAAAAGGCAATGGACTTCAACTTTTCCGTGTCCCAGTTTATTATATTTTCTTTAAGATGTACGGTCTTCATAGAAATGAAGCAAACTGAACCAAGTATAAATAGTAGTAAATGTCGCAGCGAGATAATGTTTACCGTAGCCGTTCTAGACATTGATGACCCAGGCCCAGTCTGATAAACTATTCCTCTAATTTCCATATTAGTTTTAAAGCGGCCTGTGCAGATATTTGAGTTTTTGGACCCCCATCCTTCAAGGTCATATATTAGAGCTAGATATAAATAAAAGCACGACATTAAGCTCACCGTACAAGTTCCAGAATTTACAGTATACCACATAAACATTGGAATTTGTTCATATTGACATACTATACAAATGGTAAAAACAATTTCACAAAAGAAAATTAATGTTGTATTTCATGCAAGCGGTTTTAACCTTACAAGCTACCAGTTTTACATAGTCCTAACTTACATCGTCGTTTGAGCTGGTTTGTAATATCTATTGAATACCTCCCTTGTGACCCAGTAATTTCTTATTTCCTGGACCGAGGCACTAAGTCTTCCAATTACCAACCAGACACTGTTTGGCATTACCGTCGTTCGTCATTAGTACAAACGACAACCAGAATTGCTTTTTTGACCAATCGTTCAGACACAATACACTAAGACAGGAATTTCTTCTTTATCCGTTTTATTAAGTCGCTTCCTTACTTAATGAGTCAGGAAAGGTAGGATTACTGTACTTCAAACAGCGAGATATATCTACAAGTCATTTATATAGTCGCTCTTTCTCTTCAATTTTGATAATGCATCGTATTAAGCACACATTAGTCCGTACGTAATGCAAATTGCATAGGATAGGAATCATAAAGTACGTTCAACACAAAAGACCGAAGCCACAATTTACTTGTTGTTCTAGCCTTTATATAAAAAATTAATTCTAAAAATTGATTTGAAATATGTTTTTTCTGGCTCTTATATTCATTGATTTATTTCATTTTTGTTCTTTGTTATGTCTTGCTTTTACCATGACAATTAATATTTAATAAACTTATATCATATCAATAATCACTATTTACAGGATTTGTTTCATAACAGCTTAAATAATTGACACATTTCAATTCATAATCAAAAGGCAAAACGAAAGGCCATTTAGTCATGGTGCCCTTAAACTTGACATGTCTACATTGTTTACAACATTGTTTCTTTGAACATCTCTTCAATTTATATTTAATTGCAAACGGCCAAACACAATGTATTCCAGGTCTAAAATGTAGCGCACACGACTATTTATATTCAAGTTTAAAATTCAAAGGTATGACTTGCTTTGCTTATGTATGAAAATAGATTATATGTAGTCTGTTTTAATGTTAATATAGTTACGTTGTTTCACTCAGTCCATGTTGTTTTTATGTCAACTGTTTACAAAATAAGATATTGCTGGTGATATTTGCAGAGTCAGTACATGTAGAAACAAAATACATTTGTCTAATTGTTCAACTAAATACTTTCAGTTGCAAGTTTCGCCTTACTTCATAAAGAGAACATTGCGATTGCATTTGTTTTGTTTGAACCACGCCCTGCCTATGGCCAAAGTCCAATTTTACTTTTACATGCTTTTGTGGGCAGCTCTTGTCTTTTACATATTATCATGAAGGGTTTGCGATTGCATTTTAAAGCAGGGAGCAGCCTTATTTATGATAACGCGAATGCTGTACTATTTGTACCATGTGGTTTTAAAACAATTAAAGGAACAAAATAAAATATCAACTCACAACAACGAAACCATGAGTTACAGAACATTGCGCTCGATTTCAAATGTTACAACATAACAGGTGTCATTTACAGTTTGCGACAAAAGAAAACAACAAAAAACAAACTCTCAGAATTTAGACTAGTGAATATGTGGCAGAAAAATAAAATATTCACATTTGGTTCCCACTACAAACGTGATACTTCTTTCTTTGTCCCATGACATTTAATTAATATCTGTTATACGTCACTGTATCTTCTTTTTCTGTTATTGAATAGATCTAGTCTAGACAACGTGATACCTAATGGTGTACCAAGGCGGTAATTCAACATTTTCTGGAGAAGTCCTTTAAGTAATTGAAAATTGAAAATAAAAAACAGTAAAATCGAAAAACACAAAAAATAGTTATTTCTTTATGTCTGTTGCGTCCTTGTTCACTCCGTGTTTTGTGATGTTCTGTGTGTTTTTGTACGGGCCAGTTTGTCATGGTGCCCATAAACTTGACTTTTCCACATTGTTTACAACATTTTTTCTTTGAACATCTCCTCCATTTATATAATAATATTAGGCGAAAGGACAACTTCGTCGTTAACAAGCTTGCATTAACTGATCATTCAACTTATTCGTCAGTCTAACTTACATATCTCAAACTCCTTTTTAACAGTTTTTGTTTAGAAGAAATGTCAAGACGACATGATGGCGTGAAATATATTTTATTATTTATCATTTATCGACAAAAAATGCATTAGCTGAAACGTGTTTATTCGGTTTAAGCTAGACGTTCTTCTGCTCATGCGCTAGGGGGCGTCAGTGGTGTGGCATCAATCATTACTGCTGATGAACAGCTTCAATAAAACCGAGGCTGCTGTTTTCTCGTGCAGGCTATGCTTCCTTAGGGCTTTCCCTTTCATCATTTTAAGTTTATCATTTACTGAAATTAATTGACTGCTTTCGATTGCAAAGATGTCTCGGCTTTAGAAATGATATTGTTATCCATCAATTTTGTGACACCGACACATTAAATATATCCATTCATTTCTGTTCAAACATTTTGTTAAATAATTAGAATTATATTAAGAAACAGCTATTATTATAATAAAGTGAGATAAAACACAACGTCAAAATAAATAAATTAGATATATAAAGCTCAATACTTTGGTCTTATTTTAATATAAATTGAAGAGATGTTCAACGAATGAATGTTGTAAACAATGTTGACATGTCAAGTTTAATGGTACCATGACGAAATAGCCCGTACACAAACAAACACACAGAACAACACAAACACACGTAGAACACTTGCTTATGCGATGATGTCAATTTAACAATTTAACAGACTCTTTTTCGAAATGTACATGTACTTATTATGAGCAGAATATTAACATTGTGTCTGTGGTTTATAAATTTTATTAAGAAATGCTGTTAATTATTTGTACTTGATCTTCATTTTATCGAACATTCTACCCTGTGATAAACGCAGTAGATTATGTTGGAAGGCTAATTCACTATTGCAAGGCGGACACTTTATTATGTAGTTTGGATTAATTAGCATTCTTATAAAATCGGGGGCGCCGGATCGATTCCCGGCACATACCCAAACATTTTGTTTGTACATGTATATTTTGTGAAATTGAAAACTAGGGCTTAATTTCCGCCAAAACGCATGCCCATGAATTGTGGCATCGTACTTTTTCTCCCGTAAGGTGTTTTTACTTTGCGCCGTTGTCATAAAACAGCGACCAGGGAATCTTCTTAAAACCTTGTTCGGGTACCTTGTGTAAATATTCGTACCAGGAACTGGCGAGTGGCCAACTGATTCAAAGGGATGGTCCAATAGCCTTAGAAATCACTACATGACCAGCGCACCACACAAATGGTTTGTCAGACCGACGCTCGTGCTCACTGAGCTGTAAAGTCCTGACCTAGAAACGTGTAAAATCTATGTCTTTATGGATAATAAAGTAGATCATGTTAGTGTTTGTTTTCAAATTAAGATTTCTTCAACGTATTTTTGCAAAAAAACAACAACAACAACCCCACAACAATACAACGAAATATTGTTGTATTGGAAATGTAATTATCTTCACGATACAATATGCCAAGACAGAGTTGCCACATGTTTAAAGGCAAAGGACTAATGCTGTTTCGTGTCCCGAATTGTTATATTTCCTTCAAGATGTATGGTCTTATCGAGTTAACAATTTCAACTGTATAAGAAGAAGTAGAATGTACAAATGTTTTAACCGTAACAAAAACACTGACAGCGGTTTTACGAGACTTACGCCAAGCTTATATTCGAAGTACATGTATTTAAATATAAAAGTACACTGAAATGACAGAATCCTATTGTGATGTCAACAAATGGATTTGGATAAACACATTTTAGTTTGAAGCATTATAAAATGATTAAGATAAGTTTATGAAACAAAATCTTTGGCGTACTAGTATCAGCGTTCTTTATATAAACGTATTTCATAGTGGCGCCTTGCTCATTTGGCTATCTTCCTTATAATCCACCAATTTGTTTCGAGGACAGAGGCGCTAAGTCTTTCAATTACCAGCCAGACACGGTTTGGCATTATTGCGGTTCGTCATTAGTAAAAACGACAACTAGAATGGCTTTTTCACCAATCGTTCAGACACAAAACACTTAGACAGTTATTCTTCCTTTAGCCATTTAAGTAACACGTTTCCTTACTAACTTTATGAGTCTGGAAAGATAAAGGATTATTCCACTTCAAACATCTAGAGAAGCACAAAGTATATATAATATGCATATACTATAATGTAATACTCGCGCTTCCTCTTTAATTTGATAATACAGTACAAATAAGTCGTACGTAATGATGAATGTGATAAGAATAAACGTATTTACTTATTATTTGCTAAGAATCTTGTTTTAACCTTCACATTAGCAACATTTTTGTTTGTTTCTCGACGTCGATATTTATGCATCGTTGGGAAGATAACTATTAATGTACGAAATTGGACAATAAGGCAAAAATTCACTTTGTTTCTACCGAAAAATATATCTTATTTAATATTTGTTTAGATACTTTTTATGTAACAACTTTAACTAAAAGTATTGCCTGCGTAATAATATCAAACCTGCATTAAACGGACTCTGCTTTGGTCTAGTCTTGTGATGTCGCCCCGTACTTCATCATTGTGTAATTATATTTTTGTCGTCCTTAGGGATCATGGATTGTATGTTGTTTACATTTGGCAAAAGAGTTCCGCTCATGCGCTAGGGGGCGTCAGTGGTGTGGCATCATTGATTACTACTGATGAACAGCTCAATATCAATAATGTTTATCAGTGTGAATAATGCCATACCACTGACGCCCCCTAGCGCATGAGCGAGACTCAAATGTAAGTGCAGCCTGGTGTCGTAAGCGTGAGCAAGCCTGCCAAACTACGGCCACTGGTAAGCTTTAATCCAAAACAGCACCTGGCAATACATACAAAACTAATTGTACTTTTTATTACCAAATGATACTAGTATAAGAAAAGAACATTTATTAAAAATGGCATTTGAATATTATAAATACAATGTTTTACACAATGGTGCTTTGCAGAGGGGTGTTAGGTTGTTATCAAATATTTAGAAATATTGCCAGACATTAACTAGATCCAACTGTATATTTTCTTTCTGAATCAGTAAAACATATTTGTTTAGAAATTTGTTAAGCTCTGAAAAATCAGTGTTGAATGATCCAAATGCTTATTTGTTTCTATTTTATATAATTCCATTTCTCATTAACAAGAAAATCAATATTGTATCTTTTTTAAGTAAGGCAAAATAAAAAAGATGTCTGGTTTCTGTGACATGCCCCAAAAACATAGGTAGGGTAAGTAGGGATTTTTTTACTGATGCTGAGTGAGGGGTGGTATAATGACGTTATTTCAATGTATAGTTTGTGTGATTATAGTCTCCCGTGTGTGCAACCATAAGCTTTTTTTGTACTGAAACATGCACAGTGGAACATAACTGCAAGGTGGAGGGGTTTAATGAAAATAAAAGCGATGGACAACCAAAAAAATATATATTCGTGCACACTTTTTTCGCACAAATTAATTTTTACTCAAATGGAAAAAAAAGTTTAGGGTCGGGACGAAAAAAAAGTTTAGGGTCGGGTCACCGGAACCAGACATATTTTTCGTTTCGCCTAATTCTTTGTAAATAATTTAATTTAGGAAATATTGCCAGACATTAACTAGATCCAAATGTATCTTTTCATTCTAAATCAGTAAACACATTTGTTTAGAAATTTGTTTAGCTCTAAAAAATCAGAGTGTTAAATGATCCAAATATTTCTTTGTTTCTATTTTATATATTTCCATTTCTCATTTACAAGAAAATCAATATTGTATCTTTTTTAGTAATTCTTTGTTCATAATTTCATATACAGTAACAACCTTTAGTTTTGCTTTGCTCTGATCAGTAGTATGGCTTCTAGCAAATACCTACTTGTAACATGCCTTGTAGCTATGACAGAGCTTTCTATAGATTAGACTCACCCCTCATTAGATCTTATTTTGTTCATTTTTCAAAACACGATAACTTTTATATCGGTGCCAATCCATATTCGATAGTATCATGTATTTTTTGCAATAACATCATGTGGTCATCAATTGCCGTTGAGTCAATGACAAGGGCCTCATTTCAAAATAGATTCATTGATGCATGCCTGTAGATATTGCATGTTGATCCATGTGATTTCTCTTTTCAGAAACCATGTAGATGCAGTAGATGTGTAACTAACATTAACTATACTTAATGGAAAGACTCGATGTAGCCCTGCTTGGCTACTAGGAGGTCGTCAGTGGTGTGGCATCTTTCATTACCACTGATGAACAGCTTCAATAAAACCAAGGCTGCTGGTTTTCCATTCAGCCTGTGCTTCCTGGGCTTTCCCTTTCATCAGTTTAATTGACAAGTTTGACAATAATGGCCACTCTGTCAGAACGGTGTAATGGACACTGGAAACTGCTTTGCATCTTTTTGCTTTGTGTGTAGCAACAGCATATTCTGTTCTAACTCTGGCCTTGCTCAATTATTTGGTCATGCGAATAGTTCGAAACACAGGCAGGCTATAAAAGTATGCGAAGATAAGAGCCAATCATTGTTTTTGTTTAAATCTCCAACACCTGGAATCAGTCAGCAAGGAGGCGGGGATTATAAAAAAGAAGCTGCATTTTTAAAAACATTGACTGATCAAATAACAAAGGCCGAATCATTGTGGGCAATGCAGTTTGTATTTTGGATACTCCTATAGGTCATGTGATGGTAATGAAAAACTGTTCAATTTGATATTCCCTGGATCTTACGCTGACCACTTTATCATGAGCAAATAAAAATGTCATATTTGCTTTTTTATTGGCTTGGTCCTTATTTTCGAAAAGACATTTTAAAGATGTGTATGTCAAAATGCCCATTTACAATTCGGTTTGATAAAACTGGCAATGCACAGGAGACAAAGCAATGTAATGTTCCAGAAAGATTTTGGAATGAACAAAATGGTGCAATCAGTACTAAGTTTTTAAAAGTCGTATGTTCGGCCATGCAAAAGGAGAAACGATGAGTAATGCAAACATTGTGTGAACAAGACTAAACATTGCCTATACAACAACTGGTGGTATTTGGGTGTGATGGGCCAAATGTAAACAAAACGATATGGAAGAACAATGATAGACACAAGAAAGCATTAGGTTTTACTGTACTCTTCATGTTGTACACAACTCATTTTCAGAAAAGGCATTGATGCCTTTGGAAAAGATGCTGACCTGCTAGCAGAGGACATTTTTCAATGGTTCAAAACTCACTTCAGCCACCGTGAGAACTGTGGTTTGACATTGGTAGAGCTCGGCCTGGAGGAGGAAATGTATGTCAGACATGTACAGTGTCGTTGGTTAACACTTGTACCAGCACTTGAGAGACTGTTATAGCATTGGGATGCAGTGTTCCAGTTTTGGTAAGGATCTTTCAAGAAAAGCAATGAGGCCTAAAAATCCTTTTTTTCGGGCAACCCGACCCTGCCTTTCGGAACCGGCCGGCCCTAGACTTTTTTTACGAAAATACCGTTTTTTTTTCGTTGGGATCTTTATAACTGAGGTTTCAATTCTTAAAAAAACAGAGCCGACCCTACCTAAAGTTTTTAAGACCGTTGCCCTGAACATAAGATATTTTTTTGGCCTAAACAAAACAAGTGTGCAGCTGAAGACGAATACCAGGCACATGACAATTTGTCATTTTCTTTCTGGGAAAGAGGGCAAAGCTCAGGTCTAGTATAGTCTGGAGTGCACTGTTTGAGCTAGTTCTGAAAGACTGAAACGTTTTAGCAGCAATAAATCCTGATACATCTCCTCTACTCTAAGAAATACATGTATGTTCTGCTAAAAACTATATTGCTGAGATTTCTCAAGTATGATGTTGGTAAAAAAGTGGAAGTAAATTAGAAACAATTGATGTATATGACGGCAAGAAACTGATGAGTATTAAAAGTGTAGACATTGGGGGAGATTTCAACAGATATTGTCAAACCTTGGCACTGAAAAGCAGAATATACAGAGGACTGAAATGCTAACGTTCTACCAGGCTGTCGCGCATTTTCTGCAAAATTGGCTTCCACTGAAAGATGCTGTGGTACGATCTGTGCAGTGTCTCCACCCTGACATCAGGTATCAAAAAATTTCCTTTTAAAAGGAATGGCTTGCCATGTTGTGAACACTAGCGGAACCAAGGGGGCGCACCCGGCGCCCCCCCCCCCCCCCCCAACCGCCCGGCCCG
>Ga0224511_10000481_pt1 | contig 19258 bp, 9 predicted proteins | sample SF_May12_sed_USG_2_FD_169988 | JGI IMG/M metagenome (GOLD analysis project Ga0224511, IMG submission 169988) | Sediment microbial communities from San Francisco Bay, California, United States - SF_May12_sed_USGS_8_1 | ecosystem: Environmental > Aquatic > Marine > Sediment | place: USA...
AATGCCTGTCTCTCAGTACCAAATAGGTTGCCATGGTAACTTCACAGTGGAGGAGACTTCTTATAGTGTATTGACTATGGATTTCAATCCAAGGAATTTGATCAGATAAAGATGTATAAATCAATACACAATCAGTAGTAGTTAAAGAAGGCTTATCAGTATTTAAATGCTTCATCAGTTAGTATTAAATTCCAAGTTTACCACACTACGGTAGTCAGTGTAGTCAGACATGTCCAACTGGATGTAGTAGCGGATGTGAATTTAACACAGGTACTTGTATTGTCTGCCCAAGTGGATATCACGGGCCGCAGTGTAATCAGCAGTGTTCACATGTGTGCACAGATCTTGGTTGCCATCATAACGGAACTTGCTACAATTGTTTCTCTTCTAATGTGTATGGTTTAAACTGTAATATACTATGCAGCTCACTGTGTATAAATGACACGTGCGACAGGTGGACAGGAAAGTGCCCTTTGCGATGTAACAGCCGATGTGAAACGTGTGATTCCAGCACGGGCAAATGCCCTCAATGCAAGCAGAGCAGCAACTATGGAGATAGATGCCAGTATTATTGTAGCTCTGGTTGTTTGAATCTGACATGTAACCATACCTCGGGTGAGTGTTTTGCTTGTAGTAATAGCTATTTTGGATCATTTTGTAATATGTCATGCAGCTCCGCCTGTTCGTCAAGTGGATGTGATATGGAATCTGGAAAATGTCATTCGTGTTTAAATCAGACATCGTTGGGTGACATATGTGACACACCATGTAGTGATACTTGCATCAACAGTCAATGTGACCGAAATGGGGAATGTACATCAGGATGCATTACCAACCACTACGGTCCAAAATGTGAGTTCATTTGCTCAGAAAACTGCATTGCGACAATGATCGGCCACAGATGTGACAACCATGGGCGTTGTCTGAATGGTTGTACACCAGTCTATACGGGGGAAGACTGTAGAACAGGTAGCAATACAATAAACACGTGATAAAGGCAAGAGACCTTTATTATTTGTATTTATAACGACATAAAACTATATTTACAAGATGTAGTTTCCTTGTTACACATGACAACAAAAGTCGATCACAGGCAAGGCCTCTGTATCGTATTCTTTCTTTTTATGTTTATAGAAGTGACACAACGAACAGAAGCCCCTTATACGAACACCAAGGCAATAGACGCGACAACAGTAACGTCAGGTCCGAACAGTATAGCAGCCGTTGTAGGATCAGTGATGAGAGCTGTTATCGTCATTATGGGCGTTGTCATTGTCGTAGTTGTTCGGAAAAACAGGTTGTATTTCTATATTTTATTTCATTCTTGAATCCAGATGAATACTTTATAAACATTTTGCTAACTTGAACAGTTCTTTAAAAAATCGTTTTTGCTATTAGGATTGAAATACATTGGTTTGCATATCAAAACGAGTTTATATCATTATGGTATACCTTCCTTGCTACATGAACGATCTTTTGTCATTGTATTATTATTATTGTGTGATTTCACCTTATTTGATGATGGCATTCGTTTCTATTTTAAAATTTGTGTTAAAATGTTTCGACAAATAACAATCACCCTCAAAATATGTTAAAGGCGATTGCAAGCACACCATTCCAACATCTACCAAGACCTTGACACCAACAGACCACAGCGAACCTATGACAACATCAGGGGTGGTGCTGACACTGATGGTTAGTCCTTTGTAGAAATAGTGTACGTCTTTGTCAACTGTTATTTACATTTAAATAGTGAGTGTATGTAACTTCGTTGGGTATGCATTTATGCCCAAATAAAGAAAAGAAGAGTGATATATTTTACTAAACATATTATATCTTCGTAAGTGTCCATACGTGTGTCGTTTCTTAATCATTCCAGTATCACCCGCATTGAAACCTAATACAGATAGTCATCAGTATTAAATACAAAAAACATTTTAAACAGGTAACTACAAAGATCCAGACCCCGCGGAAGCGCGCGTGACGATGTCAGACAACCGTAACGTTTACTTCAACGACACGGAGAGACGCCGCGACGCGTAACATGTGTCAACACACCTATAAAGAATGCAATAAGTGTACATTATATGTTGTAAAATGAACTTAATAATTTCTTCTCTACAAGTTATAAATTATTCTAATAAGATTATATACTTTTCATAATTTGCAATGTGCCTTAAGAATGAACTCTTAATACAAGTACTGGGAGAAAAATGACTGTTTATTACTGACTTAAAATAGGTAGTTAAAATATTTATGTTTTAAGAAATATTTCTAGCCTTATATGAAAGAAATGTGTTCATAGTTTGATTTCATTCGAAAAAGATGAGCTTTCTGTTAATGTGTTTATTTTTCAAAACATAAAATATTACAATTAAACTGGTGAAAGGGAAAGCCCTAAGCAAGCATAGCCGGCACGAGAAAACAGCAGCCTCGGTTTTATTGAAACTGTTCATTTGTAGTAATGAATGATGTCACACCACTGACGCCCTCTAGCGCATGAGCGGAACTCCATTTTCAAATGTAAACAACATACATATACACTCCATGACCCCTGAGGACCGGAAAAATATAACTACACAATGATGTAGTACGGGGCGACTTTTTACAGCCGCCATACAGGCACTAAACACCAGCGGTTTACAAATCAGAATATATGTGGATACATCAGTGTACTAGGAACAATAATCAACTTCTAATACAGAACAAAAAAATGTAAATAATAACTTTGCGTATATGTGATACTTTTTGGAGAACACAATAAAGCAACAAATTAAGTCTTCACAGCATGGCTTAAAACATTTAAAAAACGAAATCTGCTCCGTCTTTTTTGACGTTCATGCACAATTTGCGCTAAAGCAGCTCACGTTAATGCTTTTATACTCATTTTATTCATTGATTTCATTTACATTGATTTAAAATTTATCACTTTTTATATCAAAAGCTTTGTGCATCACCCGTCGAGTTTAAATTATGTATATTTAACTTCAAATTCTTCCAAAACTAAATGAATATCTTTGAATGCTATAAAATGCTAAATAAGTGACTTCAAAGTGCTCCGTATTGCTATTGATGCATTTACATTAACTTGCATAAATGAGTGAAATTTTAAACATAAATCTGAAAAAAGAAATATACAAAAACTTGGAAAGTTTTAATGAAAACAATTGATATTTAGAAAAGTTACAGCCTCAGTCCGGGTACTTTTTGAATGACCCTCGTAGATGTGCGCAAGAGGCCTACAGCTCGCCGAGTACTGGCAGTCGGTCTGGTAAGAACCAAAATTTTATGTTGTGCTTAGTGCATTTTCATTTGATGTTGACTCTAAATATCATTTTAAAGGCCACTGTACATAAATTTAATAATCTTACAAACTCTATTCCGATCTTTGTCGGTGACGAGACTGGATGAAGCGAGTGCAAACGTCGCCTCGTAATTTAGCTCGCCGCGTACTCACTGTGGATGAATTGACTGTCTAATGTGATATCTATGTGTTTGTTAAAACACATTATTTTGCATTTGTGACATAAAATATTAGACCTATTTGCATATTTGAATATTGAAGAATATAATAAATTAATAAACTCCCTCATCTGTTGTGTTTGAGTGTCGATATCGGCCTTTGCCGCAAAATTTAGTAATTAAAGACATACGATGAAAATTACTAATACAACTTAAAAAATATTGCACAATTACACTTCACATGTTAATAATATCATTAACTAATTAAATTTGATAAACACTAATCATATACATGCAAAAACGACCTAATTATTTGACACAAAATGATGGAAACTGCTTGCGTGAATGGTTTTTTTACTCTGAAACGTTCCCCGTATGGGCCTCTTTTAAACATATCATATGACGTCATGGATTTTCCCTGACTGTACGTGTACGTAACTTGAGCCCAGGACTACTAATATGTACATGTATGCAATTTGGTCGAAAAATAAAAAAAAATAAAAAAAAACTCGAAATAATGACGAAATCTACCAGTAGAGACAGGTTACCTATCATATGTATCATTAGGAAGACAACACCACTTGTGCATTTGTACAACTCAACCGTCTCAAATATACCAAACAATAAAAACAGCAAACAACACTACCCGCGTCTGCCTAATAGATACACCGAGGTTGTGTTCCCCTGTTACGTCCAGTGTTGTTGACGTAAGCACATCCGCGTATCTCGGTTCCGCCTGCAAGTGTGACGATAGATTCGCCCAACAACTGACGTTACGCCGCCCTGGCCTTAATACAGCAACTGTCTTTCCAACCGCTTCAAATATTGGCCTCCCATTTGCTATTGCTCGCGTTGTGGTAATGGGCATTTCAATTGTGACGTCATCTCAGATCAAGAGCACGAGTGGTGCGGGATTGCTTCCCCTTGCTGTGCATTGTATAATTTATTCGCCCGCTTGTACATCTGTGGACATGTTAGAGTTCAAGGTCACGGGTAAATTACCTCTACTTTGGCCAAGTCGCTGCATGGACAAGTCAACTGTCTCGACAGGAAAGGTAACTCTCACAAACGCAGACCTATAATGAAGAGAACAATGACCATTAATAAAATATAGTCGGCGCTACATTTTGTCAAATTGAACTTAGATTTTAAAGATGATGTGCCTGTTTCTTTTAACCATAATTGTTTTCATCTTACTTTTTAACCATTGAAACCTAGATAAAAGACTTTGTTCAAGACGTGTGGCCTGCGAATTTGGCTTTATTTATGTTTCAACCCATTACGTTGATACAGTATATATAGCTTGATTTCAAGTCATGTGTTCCGTTGACTCGGAGGTAAAGCATGAAACTGCAGTGTAAGCAGTCCTGGGTTCAATTCCCGGCTCTGGCAAGGATTTTACGTTTGTTTGATTTTTGTTTTGAATTTATTGTGTTTCTACTGTTTTGTCCGAAAACACATTATTTGTCACGAAACTGTGCAATTCCCTTTGCAATGATAAATCATTTAGTATACTAAACATTCTGCAACATGTGTGACCGGTTTTAAGGGTATACAGATACACCCTAGCACCTTTAAAAATGGTGTAGCTGTTTTGAACCTGTGACCTGATTTAATAAAGTGACAATGGTTAGAACAGTAAGCTTTACAGGGAGTAAAGGAGAGAGTGTTGGACGTTAGAAGGACAAAATAGTAGGCAGGTGAGAGTAAGAGGGAGATATGGTTAGAGCGGAGGGTGTTAGAGTGAAGAAAGTAAATGCTGAAGTGTTTGAGGGATAACAATAAGATCGCATGTCGTTAAAATGAGACAAAATGTTAGAACAAAAAGAAATATTTCAGTTAAACGGCGTCATTAAAATTAATGGCGTTTGAGAAAAGAGAAAGAAGTAGAGCGGGTGTAAGAGGGGGTAAAATGCAGAGGGTATTAGAGGAAGAAAAGGCTAGAGCAGAGAACAAGTTTAAGCGGCGTTGTTAAAATTTTTAAAGTTGAAGCGAAGATCGTTAGAGTCATGAAATAAGAGTGGAGGATATAAGAGGGAAGAAAGTAATAGTGTAGGGCTTTAAAGGACAGTAAAGGTTAAAGGGGGCGTTAGAGATTGAAAAAATGGAGGAAGAACGTTTTAGAGCAGAGAGCGTTAGAGATAGATAACGTTAAAGAAGAGGACGTTAGAGTACAATGTTTATGCAAAGAACGCTAGCATTATAAAATGTTACAGAGGAGAGCGTTAACAGGAGAACGGGTTAGTGCGGTTGATGTTAAAAAGAAGAAAATTGAAGCATGGGCTTTAAATAAGAAGTTAGAAAAAAAGGGTTGAGTAAGACACGAATGTATCAGACTTGAAAGAAGTAAGAACGAGTGACTTAGAGCGGAAAGTAGGTGAAGAGATTGTTGAAAGGAAGGCAGGTCGCTGGTAAATGAAGTAAATAGAGAAGAGACCGGAGATGTTAGATAGCTTAGTGGTAAAGATAGAAGAAAGGTAGACAAAAGTATTTAATGATAAACAGTAAGCTATGTTGGAAATATTAAAAATATTTGATTTGGTATTAAGTGTGTTAGAATTACGACTTTGGTTTAGGGAAGATCTCGTACCATGCACTACCACAGGTACGAGGGAGACGACTAAACGAGTCGTGTAGAAACAATGTCAAACGTATGCGCTAGTGAATTGAGTGCGCAAAAAGAAAGGCTGATATTTGACTTAGTATGTCAGGTATGTCCTGTTACTTAGAGAAATTTGTAACATTTAGAATACAGTATGAGGTCAGTGTAAGAAATAACAGGAGTTTTTGCGTTCTGCGATATGGCCCTTTGCGTTCTTCGTACGATCTAAAATAAACTTCTGAATAATTAAACTAAAGGGGGAAGTCACCCTTAATTAAGTTCCGTTCTTCACTCTGAAACTAAAACGATTTATATGTATACTTTAAAGCAGCAGTGCTTATGCTAGATATTAATGTGTTGTAGTCTTTTGTGGAAAGGGAATAAGATGATTTGTACTCAAGGCAAACAAATGTTTATTCTTAAAGAGAATTTGCTGGTGCATGAGTGGGTAATGTCAACTTCTGTCTAGATGTAGTCATAACAAATGTGTTCGCAAACAGTGTACATATCGAGTTCCTTGTCGCTTGACACGTGACCTATACGTTTTACGCCCAGACGTGAAACTTTCTTTTCAAACGGTATGTATTCTCGTGCACGTGGGTATTGTGACGCACATTCATGTCCGCATTACAGAGTCATTAACTAGAAGTTAATGATACTTTTAATCGACAATAAGGAAAAGCTCTCCATTAAGCGATAACCACACAAAAATGTCCATAATGAACTGACGGCCGGAGGCTAGCATAAACGCCTTGTTTTACTGGAAGAACCTCCGCCTGCTTAAACATCGACTTCCAAAAACCTTGAGATCAAGCATGTGACGTTTATTTATAGTTCATGTAATAACTTATAGTAAAAATATGCTAGTTTTTAAGTGTGTACACAGACGCAGAAATCTTCCTAACAGCTAGCAAGTTCAATTGTTCATTTTACAATATACAATTTGTCATAATATTTAATAAGTATTAGATTCAATTTATACATTCAACAGCTAGCAAGTTCAATTGTGTCTTAATGACAATATTTTAGACTAACTTCATTTTTATAATATACAATTTGTCATAATATTTAATAAGTATTAGATCCAATTTATACATTCATATCCTGAGAACACGTGTCAACAATATCCTTTTGAACAACCATATATGGTGTGCTATGATTTATTTTAACACTCTTTAATACAAAAATAGCACGTAATTGCACAAAAAAATGTAATGAATTTTGTGCAGTAGACACTCTATCAACTAGGTAAAACTACATGTAGGTTAAACACTATACTTCCTTGTTTGTTTCTTATAGGCGAAGTTATATATTCTTAAGATGGATTAAGATTTTATTCATTTAGTTGTAAAGCTAGTATAATGGGTTTGACAATGATCTGGCATGAGTACAATCTTGTGTTGTTAATAGTTTTATTTCTACAAAGGCAGCTTTTGGTAAGACTTTTTAAAAATTATAGTTTATATACGAACACATTCAATGTAAGCAAACAATATTCATTTTAAACTCAAGACTAATAAGTAATACATTTTACATGTTGTATGAATTCCTTTCTTTGTTGTAGATTTCCATTACCATACACAATTAAATGTGAATTAATGTTATGCTAAAATAGTCGCAACATTGCATAACATGTAATAATGTTTTCTTTAAACATTTTACATTGATGTAGGGTTGTCTGATACACAAATAGTATTAAGTTTAGTCTTTTATACTTAGTAAGTAATTGTGCAATAATAGATTATAACTGAATTTAAACTTTTTAAACGTATTACAAGTATTTATAACAGTATTCATGTATAATTATATACACTAGGTCAGACATGTGACATCTGGTGCACGTCATGTTCAGGAAGCACGTGTAACAGCTGCATTGATGGCTACTACCCTTCTGGTAAAGACTGTTTCAAGTGTACCTATGATGGCTGCAAAACGTGTTCTGACAACAGCAGTTGTGGCATGTGCATATCTGGGTACTGGGGACCAACGTGTAACTACGCGTGTAGTGCAGGATGTGTGTGTGAAATGAATGACGGCAGCTGTACATGCAAACCTGGTTACTATGGAAGCCGTTGTGATCAAACCTGTTCTTTAAACTGTGTTGATAACACATGTTCTGCTGCTGATGGATCATGCGAGTGTGTCGGAGGGCATTTTGGAGCACATTGTGAAAACACGTGCATGCCTACTTGTCAAGACTGTAACGATGCTTTCCAGTGCACAGTGTGCCCAGTTGGTAGACACGGTCCATTGTGTGACCTTGTCTGTGACTGTAACGGCGGTTCATGTAATATCCTGACTGGACATTGTGATGGACAATCCACATGTCCGTCACAGTGCGCCTCGTGTTCAGCCATTGGAGTTTGCACGGCATGTATGACGGGTTTCTACGGTACTCAGTGTAGAGAGACATGTCCAGCTGGCTGTAATAGCGGATGTGAATTTAACACAGGTACATGTTTTGCCTGCCACACTGGATATTACGGCCCGCAGTGTGATCAGCAGTGCTCGCATATGTGCACTGATCTTCGTTGTCATCAGAATGGAACTTGCTACCAATGTGTAGTTACTAACGTATATGGTTTAAACTGTAATGTACAATGCAGTTCATTGTGTATAAATGGCACGTGCGACAGGTGGACAGGGGTGTGTCCTAACCAATGTAACAGACGATGTAAAACGTGTGATTCCAGCACGAGCAAATGCCTCCAATGCAAACAGAGCAGCAGCTATGGAGATAAATGCCAGTATCATTGCAGCTCTGGTTGTTTGAATCTGACATGTCATCATACCTCTGGAGAGTGTTTTGCGTGCATTGATGGCTTATATGGTTCATTTTGTAATATGTCATGCAGCTCCGCCTGCTCGTCAAGTGGATGTGATAAGGAGTCCGGAAAATGTCGTGCATGCTTAAATCAGACATCGTACGGTGACTTATGTGACACACAATGTAGTGATACATGCATAAACAGTCAATGTGACCGAAATGGCCAATGTTCATCAGGATGTGTTATCAACCACTACGGACCAAGTTGTCAGTTCATGTGCTCGGAAAACTGCAATACAACAATAACCGGCAACAGATGTGACGACCAGGGATTTTGTCTCCATGGTTGTACGCTGGGCTACACAGGGGACGACTGTAGAACATCTGAGCGAAACATTCAATATGTTGCACTTCGGCTGTTTTAACACATGGAGAATGAGAATGGTACCACTATGTAGTTTCATCGAATTCGATGCTGCAATTGGTGATATATATGGTTATGATGTTATTAACCATTATGTTACTGATCATTATGTATATTATACCCTGCCCTGTTTTGTTTGTAGAAGACAAAGAGGTGACACACACTTCCAACATCACAGCAGCCGTGGTTGGATCAGTCACGGGAGTTGTTATTGTCGTTATGGTTGTTGTTATCGTCGTACTTGTACGCAAAAACAGGTTATATTTTATATGTCATTCTTAAAACTAGATATGAACACGTCATCATCTTTTAGCTTAATCAATTACGTCGTTGTGACATAGCTACTTCATGCCTATTTTAATGATTGTGTTGACATAACTGTTACACAGTTTTATTAAAACAAAATTACATGTAAATCTTCTAACAGGCGTTTGCCATCACAGCTGTCATCTAGCGCCACCTACCAAGACATTGACACCAACAGACCGCAGAGAACATATGACACTATCAGGGGTGGTGCTGACACTGATGGTTAGTTTTTGTACAAATGTTTTGCTTCGTTTTGTTTATTTTCTTTCTCTTCCAAGCAAAGTAAATTGGTCGTGTACTTCAAAAAGAGTAAATATGGGTTTGCATTTTCATAATACATAAATGAGCTTCGTTTAAAGACCTTACCCTATAGTGTCGCGCGTTTGTATTATAATGTCATTATTATATGATTATATGAAATTCTGGTCTTTGATTATACCTTGTAAATAATTAAACAGGTAATTACGAAGACCCAGACCCCTCGGAAGCTCGGGTGACGATGTCAGACAACCGTAACGTTTACTTCAACGACACGGAGAGACGCCGTGACGAGTAACCTGTGTATCGATACACAGTGACGTCTGTAACAACGAATTGTCTATAGGCTGAGACGTTTGACTTGCGGCTCTATGCAGTGACGATGTTTTTTCAATGACACTTCATGCGATGCGCGTTACTTTTACCCTGAAGTCAACTGCAAAGAACATATAGATGCAAGGTGGTGTGTATCGTCGCAGGGCGTCTATCGTGTGGTTTAAATCGCATGGAGTTTTCAACAGCAACAATAAAAAGCGCTTTGATGCATGACTCGCATGACACGCAGTGTGGTTTTATAATTTACCAGATTTCAAATGGCGTTACTTATTTACAAACAATTACTTTTAACTAAATTGTATAAGTTATAGTTTTTAATACAATATTGAGATTAAGAATGCAATAATGCAAGTGTTTTTCATTGTAAAACACAGTCTATGGTAACATATAACGTTGCAAATCACATATTATTTTAATTAGGAGATGTCGCCTTATTATTTAAAAGTTACTTCAAATTTGAACTCCAACTTTAAACTGTGTGTTAGAAATATTCTAAAAAGTATATTGAACATGTTTATAAACAGTCTGGTTATGTTTCATACAACGAATACGATAATTGCGGTGTCTTATATTAAAAACAAAAACACAAAAAAGTAGAAAAAATAGTTATCTGATTCTCACACACACCTGGTACGTACTTGTGAAAACATACTTGTACATGTAGTTATGTCTGGACATTAACCGCGTTAACATTGCATTTCCATTGGCGTTGTAATATATGTATTATCACGATGATTGTATGTAAACTGTTTAGTAAATAACACCCATTATAATATCGAAATTGTTTATCAAATTTAGCACCGAAATGTTTTAAAGTGTGTAAGGGTCTATTCCTATTTAGTAAATTAACTGTTTCGGTTATCTAGTAAATGTATGTTTCTGCGTATGCAACACATATTTGAAACCACAATATAGTATTTATGTGCACACAATACGACACCTTGTACATTTATTTGGTTCTTTGCATTTGCCCTTAAATGGCCCATTTGTACCGTTACCTGACTTTGACAAACTTACACGTGTATATATTAATATGGTGTATATCTATATTATAAAGATGTCATATTTAAACAATCTTACTCAACAAATAATATACATATTAAAGAACATATGCTTTAAAATAACTGTTGAACTTACCATGAACGAATCTGCATTTTGGTGTACAAAAATAAAATATAAATTACAAAAGTATCAAAATACAGTACCCATTAATATATAAATATTATGTACATAGACAATCCCACAATGAGTTATGAAACTTATGCCCAAATATGTATGATTGCATCAATTTTAAAATTATGTCAAAATTTGCTTTTTCTACGGCATTTTAATCATGTTGATAATTAAAAAGGGGGATTTTTAATTTTAATTTTTACCGATTCATTCAACATACATTACACATCATAGTAAATGTATCATTTGAAAAGTAAAAAATGAATTTTACAGTGTCCGTCATTTATATTACGCGAATTGATTGATCGGAAAACACGAAACTCTTGCACTTAAAACCCCAGAATTGTGCACGTTGCGTTACGTTAATGCGTGCACATAATGCCTTTACTCTTCTTTATAACAGTTTATTTAAGGATTAAACTGTTTTTATTATTTCGTGTTTCTTCTTTTAGAACAACTCATCCAAATATCGGGTATTTGTCATTACACTTTATGGGTAGAAGTGTTGCCTAGTGAAATTACATTACTCACACCAGTGGATTTAATAAGGTTAATAGATACTTACCTGTAGTTGTCATTTATTAAATTCCATCTAAAGCGTGGCTCTGTTGCCTTGGTACGCAATAAACCTTTAATTGAATAAAAACCTTACGGCGTCACTTTTTGGTAATAAAGACTCAATACCTTTCGTTTATGGAAAAAGCGTGTGTAAAATGTGTAAACAATTTAATGAAAATGTCAATTATATATGATACGAATGCGTGAAAACATATGATACTAAAGTTTACAACGAGTTGGGGGGGGGGGGTTGCCGATTGATTTATGTTCCTTTTATATCATATTCATATCCTTTTATCATATGTACAAACACTTCATGTTAGAACGTCTGTAAGGTTGGTATAGCAAGTAATGTAGCTTGGCGAATGTGCTTTTTATGTTTATATTGGCGTGTACTGAAGCATGAAGCGTTTGTTATGTATTTTGGTTTCCATTTTTGAGTGTTAAGCTAAAAGGCTATTATGAATAAATTTCTTTTAACTTTAAATATGTTATTGCAAATCAAATTATATTGTTAATGTATATGAAGACTTGCATTGTAATTGTTGTTGTAATACAGGTAATGTCACCATGAGTGTATGTCAACTGTTCAGTAACTAGCACTCTAGTTAATAAACTTCTGCAATGGTTTATTACAGTTCGCACTGAATTGTTTCAAAAGGATCTGGTATCCTATTTGTACTTGAACTGTTTCAGTTTGGTATAGCATGAATGTTTGGGTACGCAAATTTTCTTTAAAACTTAATGTGTATAAGTTATGTGCGCACAATATATTTTTATATTTGGGTCTTTGAAGTTGCCTTTACACGACCGTACCCTGAATTGGAATAAACGTACACATGTATCTGTTAATATGTTGTTTATCTATGTTATAAACCTGTCATATATTCACAATATTGTTTAACAAAGAATAATCATTAATAAAGATTATAATGCTTTAAGTTTACCGGTGAAGTGCAACATACCATGAACCAATCTGAATTTGTTTTCATTTCTTCCTGGTTGTCTTATTGTATGTAGATCTAGTTTTTTGTTGTTGTATTTTAAAGCCTATAGATTCGAATCATAAAACTGAGCATCAATGGTTTGGAAAACAAATGTTTGCATTTTCCACTGAATATGTTGAATAATTGCCATTAAATTATGTGTTGTATGTTATGTTCTAAATGTCACAATACATAAACATAAAACCATACTATTTTACGATCATTCATAATAATAGGAAACACAATTAAAATACAATCTGCCTATGCCAATATTACATTTGTGTCGCCACGTGTGCGTCATGCCAAGAAGAAACGTGCTTCAGTTGCATAAATGGATACTTTCTATCTAGTACGCATTGATCAAGACCCTACGGAAGTTTGTGTGGCGACGTTAGACAACAAAAACGTCTACTACAACGACGTCACGAAGAGAGGCCAAAATGGGTGACTTACGTGATGATACACACTAATGTAAAGAGTATAGTCAGACATCGCAAATTGTAAATAAAATATTTTTAAGTAAAACATGTGTTTATCAAAACTGACATATGTTTTCCCAGTCCGTGATGTTACGGTTAAATGACATTATGTTCAACAAATCAGTCCTTTGTTTGATTTACATGTAAATAATAAAAAGTGTAAAAGCAAGAAGCATCATTTGTGACGTCTACTCCAAACCGTACAGCAGCAATGGTAGAATCAGTCATGGGTGTTGTTATTTTTTTTTATTTAATACGTAAATTGTCTCAAAGAGGTAAACATAACCAAGTTAATTTGTTCAATAATTCATTTAACAATGCATTCATTTATGCATGTATGCATTCATTCGTACTTTATTTTATGTAGGTATTTACTTATTTCTTTAATTACGTTTATATCAGATTAAGATAACAACTAACAAACATTCGACATTTTAACCAAGGCATATGCCGCATTCCAAATTTTATCATCTTTTTCATGTTTTTTCGCGAACAAAAGCGTTTCTAAATATACATGTAGCAGTAGCTTTACAGACAAAAATAATTTATATTAACATCAAGTGGAAAAATACAGTTTATTGGGGTCAATAAGATATTCCTGTGTTTATGCCTTCAGTGCATAGAATGTCTCGTGTATACATGACAGTCTGCGAATTAGTCTATAAGCCCGAAGCCCGAGTCGAATAAAAGGCCAGTCGGTCGATTAGATTTGTATGCAAGATAGCCCGACTGGTCGATTGAAATTTTGAATTAAAATTCTAAATAGAGAAACAATTTAACATAAAAACTGAGTTTGGAGATATGTGTTTGTAAGAAAACACAATAAAGATTATAATAAGTTAAAGTCATCTCATTTCTAATATGATTTGTATGGATTATGGCCACAACAAAAAGTTTGGGCTATTAAAATTTTATTCGGGCTATAGAAAATTTAATTAAAATAGCCCGAAGGGCAATACTCTAAAAAAAATTAACGCGCAGACTGATACATGATTTATGTTATCCTGAATCATCTATCAATTTGCTGTAACATTTGATGTCAAATGAATCAATGAACTTGTTATAATAAAAAAATAATATGCTATAGCATCGGTTAGTCCATATCTACCGAATATTTCACAGCTTATAAGTAAATGACCGTTACACATGTACTATAATATAGAGATAATTTTTAACAAATTTGAGGGGGAATTGGATCTGTACTAATGTAAAAGTGTATATCATTAAATTGTGCTAGTTTTAAATGAACAATGTGTGTAAACCCAAACCAAAATGTAAAAACCGTATGTATATGGTAACTTAACCATGCATTCTGTGCTCTGATTGCTTTTAACAATGTTTGGTGCACCTAAAATCTATCAAATACGAACGTGAACGTGAGCTTCCTAGTTATGTGAGGTAAAATTGTTAAATTTCATAAGTTCATAATACATGTACAGCGAATGTTTACCAATGGAACAGTGTATTCAACTGGGCTACGTTGAAATCTCTACTTCCTTGTCAGTTTATGGTTGAGGGCATATCAGTTATTCTTAAAATGGATTAGGATTTAATAAATTGTAAATTGTAAATGTAAAAAGACTATAATTTGACTGACAATGTTCTGGCACCAGTACACGTTTATGTTTTCTATACTTTTGCAAATTGCTACAAAGACTGTTTCTGGTAAGACTATTTTACTATTATAGTAGAAGTATGTACATACAAAATAAATTTTAACGTAAAAGGCTTTTTCATCTATTTTAGACTTTTTTAAAAAGTGAATGGTGATTAATTGTATATACATGAATGTATGTATACCACTGGGTGTACCTTGATACCCGTAGTATCGGGGAGTTTTAATTTTATTCTTAGCAAGTAATTATACAAATATTATATCTGCAATTTAATCTTTTTACACACTCGTACAAAACATTAATAATATTATGTATACACTAGGTCAGACATGTGACAGAAGCAGGTGCACTTTATGTTCAGGAAGTATGTGTTACACGTGCATAGATGGCTATTTCCCGGAAAAAGACAAATGTTACCCGTGTGCGTCCCCTGGCTGCCAGACGTGTTCTTTTTTTAGTTGTGACACGTGCTTGACTGGGTTCTGGGGACGAACGTGTAACAACGCGTGTGGTGCAGGGTGTGAAGGAGATGTATGTGATATGATTGACGGCAGCTGCATCTGCAGGCAAGGCTACTATGGAAGCCGTTGTGGTCAATCTTGCTCTTCAAATTGTTCAAACCGGACATGCAATCATACCTCGGGTGAGTGTTCGGCTTGTCAAAGTGGCTATTTTGGATCATTTTGTAATGAGTCATGCAACTCCGCCTGTTTGTCTAGTGGGTGTGATAAGGATTCTGGACAATGTGGTGCATGTTTAAATCAGAGTTCTTATGGTGACTTATGTGACACACCATGCAGCGATACATGCATGAACAGTCAATGTGACCGAAATGGAGAATGTTCATCAGGATGCATTACCAACCACTACGGTCCAAAATGTGAGTTCATTTGCTCAGAAAACTGCATTGCGACAATAACCGGCCACAGATGTGACGGCCAGGGACGTTGTCTGATTGGATGTATGCAGGGCTACGCAGGAGAAGACTGTAGGACAGGTCGGTGTAGCAATGCAGTAAACAAGGGGCCTATTTAATATGACATGAAACTATATTTATAAGCTGCAGTTTCCTTTTTGCACATAAAATCAAAATTAAATCGCAGAGAATACCTTTGTCATTTTTCTTTTCTGTATTTAATGTTTATAGAAGTCACGCAACGAACAGAAACCCCTAAAACGAGCAATATAGCAACAGACGCGACACCAGTAACGCCCTGCCCAAACCGTACAGCAGCGGTTGTAGGGTCAGTCATGGGAGTTGTTATCGTCATCATGGGCGTTGTCATTGTCATCCTTATACGGATTACAAGGTTGCATTTCTATATTTCTTCAAGTCGTCATTGAAGCCAGATGAACACTTTATGACATTTCGTTAATCGAAACAGTCCCTTTAAACAACAAGAACTTACATTGTATTTGACTTTTGAGATTGAAAAAATATTGTTTTACGCATTAAAAGCATTTTACAACAATATGATATTCCTTACAGGCTATAAAAATGACGATATATTTTAATTTCTGAGGCTTTTCCCTGTTTGAAGATGACCGTCATTTCAAGTTTAATGATGGTATTAAAAACTGTTTCCACAAGTGGACATAATATCTCTCTACTGTGTTAAAGGCGTTCGCCATCACAGCAGCCCAACATCTACCAAGACATTGACACCAACAGACCGCAGAGAACATATGACAACATCAGGGGTGAAGCTGATACTGGTGGTTGGTTTTTTTTCAACTACTATTTACATTTACCGTAAACAGTGAATTTGCGTAACTTTTAAACAAGTTGGATAAGCATTTATGTCCAACAAAGTAAAGGAGCGTGATGTAATTAACTTAACATATTATATATCGTCGAGTTTGTTTTTGCGTGTGTCCCTTCTATAATTATACTAGTATAATAACTCACATTGTTACAGATAGTCATCATTTTAATACATTTAACATTTTTAAACAGGTAACTACGAAGATCCAGACCCCTCGGAAGCGCGTGTGATGGTGTCACACAACCGTAGCGTTTACTATAACGACACGGAGAGACAACAAATTTGAGAGAGACTGCGACATTAATATCGCCTGGCTTTATACCGTGACATCAAGAACTACGTCATGACACGCAACTCGCGTGACTTTGTTTTCAGCTACGCGGAAAGACGCCGCGACGTGTAAGTCACGTGGCCATATACATGTGCTACAATAATTATGTAAATACGCCGCGACGCATGACAAAACCGAAAGGTGTTGCTTATTTTCTGACGATTTTCCCAGGTTATTGTTTGTGTGTTATTTGAACATTGTGTTTATTAAGAATGCAATAAGGGTACATCATATGTTGTAAAATAAGTTTTATGATATCTACTCTACAAGTTATAAATTATTTTATTAGAGTTTATACTTTTATAATTTGCAATTTGCCTCATAAATGAACACCAATTACAAACAATGTGAGAGAAACAACTGGTTATTACAAACTTTAATCATGTATTTTAATATTTATATTTTAAGAAATATTTCTGGCCTTTCATAAAGAAAAGTGTTCATAGTGTGCTGTCATTCTAAACAAGTTGGTTGGTTGTTAATGTGGGGGGTTTAATACATAACATATTACCAATCAGAATATATGTACATACATTAGTCTACTAGGAACAATATTCAACTTTTACCACCAAACAAAAATGTGAAAAATAATAACTTATCGTATATATGTGACTTTTAAAAGAACGCAATAAAGCAACAAATTGAGTCTTTAGAGACAGGTTTGCATATCTCATGTAAAATTAGAAAGATAACACCACTCGCACAACTGTACGACTCAACCATCTCAAATATACCAAACAACAAAAACAGTGAATAACTGTGCCCATGCCGGTCTTATAGATACACAGCTGTTGCTTTCCCCAGTTATGTCCAGCGTTTTGGACGAACGCACATCCGCGTATCTCGTATGTTTCGACCCATTACGTTGAAACAGTTGAAATAGCTGGATTTCAATTGATATATTCAGTTGAGCTGGCAAAGGTAATGCAAGAAATTGTTGTGTAAGCGGTCCCGGGTTCAATTTCCTGCTCTGGCAAGGTTTTTTATGTTTGCTATTTTGTTATGTGGTTACTGTGTTTTTACTGTTTTGTCCAAAAACGCATTATTTGTCACACATAAAATGTGCCATTCTTTTTGCAATGTTATTTCTTTTAGTATACTTAACATTCTGCATATATTTGCAATAAAATATTATTAAACTTATTAAACTAACATTCTGCAACATGTGTGGCCAATTGTAATGGTACAGACCTAGCATCTAAAACAAATGGTGTAGCTGTTTTTAAACCTGTGGTCTGATTTAATTTAGTAAAAATGTTACAATAAAGGGCATCAGAAGTAGATAAAATTAGAGCAAATGGGGAAAATTGCAGCCGAGGGCGTTAGTAGGAGACGAAAAGCTTGGTCGGACAATGGTAAAAACAGTAAGCTTTACAGGAAAAAAATGGTAGCAAAGTGAGAGTTATAGGGAGAAATGGTTAGAGCGAATGGTGTTAGAGGGAAAAAAGTAAAAGCGTTAGATGGATCAAAAATTATACAAGGTAAAAAAAAGGTTTAGCAACTGAGGCTAAAATTGTAGTCTATTTTATTTGAACATACAGAATATAGAAAAGCTGTAGATATATATGTGTAGATGGATGCAATAGCAACAAATAATCGTTAGGATAGATAACGACAACACTCTCAATAATTCGTTAGACACGTTAACGTCAGCTACGGGTCACATCCTAAAAGTAACACAAGCCTCAATATCGTGTACGATAGCCAGTTTTGGCGATCACAGCGGTACAACGTTTCCTCATGATGTTGCCCAATTTGTTAATCATTACAAAAAGAATCTTAGTGACGTTAGTGACGACAAAACGTTCACCGTTTGCGCGCCACACTTAAACTCTCCCATCAGAAAATCTAATACAAAATCATGACTAATAGTCCGGCAGCCAGTTAGTGATGTGTATATACATAACCTAACTTTGGAGTACGCATAATATGTTTTGGTATCAAAATGTTCGGTGAGGAATCCTCTTTAAGAATCTGCTGTATGACACCCTGTCACCCTTGAGCATTTTGAAAAATCCAAGATGGCGTCCAAGATGGCCGCCAAATATTTAAAACTGACTTCTGATCTTATATATGACCTACAAAATACAAAAAAGTTACAAAACTCACAGGCATTAACCATTTTATTTAATTTCATTGTATCTGTATCATCATTTACACAATAATATATGAAAAACTATTTTTTCTTTAT
>Ga0224511_10000483_pt1 | contig 19236 bp, 10 predicted proteins | sample SF_May12_sed_USG_2_FD_169988 | JGI IMG/M metagenome (GOLD analysis project Ga0224511, IMG submission 169988) | Sediment microbial communities from San Francisco Bay, California, United States - SF_May12_sed_USGS_8_1 | ecosystem: Environmental > Aquatic > Marine > Sediment | place: USA...
TAGTGTCATATCAGAAAATTCCTTGGTCATATTGAAAAATGGTGTCAAACATTGTAGTTTTACAATAGTATAAAGTCGGTAATGATTTAGGCAACCCTAACCTTCACGTCACGTGGTACTTGGAATAGCCTGGTTTAAATAATACCGTACTATCTATTTAAAGAAGGTATATCCCGATGGCAGAAACGCGAATTGTCTGTTTTCTAAGAAAAACATTGAACATATATAGGTTTTAAGAGATTTTTATTTAAATCAACGACATGTATATAAAGAGGTATTTTAGCATATTTGTACATTTCATGATTTTCTAGTATAATCTGGAGGACAGTGGATTTAATCTAATGTATCTGATATTGTCGTTGTCGTCTTCAACTGTCGTTAGGTAAAGAAATAAAACTCTATAATGGTCCCTTCGCGATGGATTTGTTTTTTAAAAGTGACGATGTAAGATCGTGTCAGTAATTATGTTCGATTATGTAAATAATTATAAATCTCAATAATTATCTAGAAGACGCAATGGTTAGAGTTCTGCTAACAAAACCTATCCGAAAAACGCGTATTAAGCGAGATACATGTATTTTCTGAAATTATATTTCGCTTCTCAGCGGAATACTCTGTCACCGATAACTTGGTGACAGTCAACTATACATATCGTACATATTTTACCAAAAGTGTCGATGTCATTATTTCATTATGTTGGTCTATCCTTATGTTAATGCTAAGTACTTCGGTATAACGTGGTTTGTGATTAAACCTTGGGCCTGGTCGAGCGCTTGCTATCATAGTTCACTGTCGCCGCAAGCTTGTATTAAGTGCATAAACATGTCGTAAATGAATTATAAGAATTTTAAGTTGGTTTGAACTCAATCTTGTTAAACAATTGAAGTCAAAACAAGCATAAAAACGTTTATATATTCTGAATACAACAATGATTACACCAATGAAATGCATACACAACAGAACGTAAAGAATAAAACTAATTTTAAAATGAAAACAATAGAATAACATAAAAAGGCATGTCTCATAAAACATATTAAGGTTATCGTATGGCATGTAAAATGCATGTATTTGTTTCAGAGTTGTCCAAGTACACCGTTTATAATGACGATCTTCAGAGAGAAACGCTTTAGCATTTTGTAGCATACTTTAAAGCTTCCGTTGTTTCCGATTTTCGGCTCAATGACAGTGTACTAGCTTGGGTCATCATTAACATTAGGACGTTTGTCATGTTTTGTTTAGCAATCTTTTGTTGACAACTGCATAGCCATATGTAGTAGGTCAAGCAGCTGCTTCTTGAGGTTCTAGCACAAAGTACTCATGTGGGTGATCTCCAGGCCCACTCGCAGTAGTTTCGAGTGTTGGTTGCTTGTTTACTACGGCATACTGGTGTGGGTGTGAACCATTCAGCCCAGTAATATTAACTTGTTGACCATTTCCCATTGCATTATACGTTTCACCAAGATGGTTGTACGTATCATCTCCATATTCGGCTTTGGCTTTAGCTGCACTGAGGTTTGGATTCACACGCGAATAAGTGTTATCTGCGTTATTTTCATTTTCCGCCCTACTGTTATAAAGATTTCTAGGATGGTTGATCAACACAGTTTCTCCTAAATGGCTGTACGTAACATCTATGTTTTCCCCATCCTTCGTTACTGAGTGACCGTATTCTATTGGTAAATGTGAGTAAGTGTTATCGAGCCGAGCCGTGGTTGTATTTGGAATGTGGGAATACGTGTTGTCAGTTACGATTGCTCTAGTCAAACCACCGGCAATATGACTGTACGTCTCATTGTCAGGTAGGTTATTCGTGATTGTCTGAAGCGAGCTACTGATTTGACTTTCACTACTTTTCTCTAAAATTTCAAAATCCGGGTACTTATTGAAATTAGCGACAAGGTCTTTCTTTTGAGATTTATTCATCTCATATCCATGATTAGGGTTTGGGATGTGTTGTCTCTTGTTCTTCGATCGCTTGTGTTGTGCTTGCCTCTTTCGTGTTCGCCTTCTGTATTTATAAAATTTACAAGAATGCATCACAACAACAACCAAATTCAAATCTGAAAGACATTATAGTCGTTGCATAAAAGCAGTTACAGAAAAGATAAAAATGACACAAACCAGTGAAAATCTATGTTTTGAATTGAACCAGCTTTGTTTGTCATTTGACACTGTTTGATACAGCTGTTAACGACATGTTAGTGACTATTATTGACTATTGACCGTTTTGTTCGTTAAATATGTTTATAACATATAGAATGGCTTGTAACGGCAAATGGGAAACACAATAATAAACACCACAATTAATGTAACACATATATCCATAGGATTGTATACATGGGCTTTAAAGGTTTTCTTAAACAAATAATAGTGCGAGCATAAAGAAGGTAAAACACGTAACACCGTAAAATAATACGTCTTACTTGACAGCGATGCAGATAACCACAACAACCATCAGTAAAACAGCAACGCCTGCACATACACCTACAATGGCTTTAACTGGGAAACGTCCATCTGTATATAAAAAAGGGACTACGTTGTATTACCATTGATCGTGAAAATGCAGTACGTAATATTTTCAGACAATCAAACGCGTATTTTTGTCATTTCATCATGTTCATTTGTGTGTTCCGATTTGCCACTGCAACACTGTTTAGTTTATATGTCGGTCGTGATCACATCTCGTTGCTTGGTCCGGCAGTATTAAGATTTTACTTATTAAAAGACTGACTTCTTTTGCACAAAAGACAAATAAATCAAATTGACAAATTGCACAAAGCACCATGAGTCAGACATAGGTCGCTGCGTTTTGAACTCCATACCCAATACTGTATTTTAAACGCACATACCTTTTAAAGACGAACGTATTTCGACTGTTTGACGGTGAGTTGTAGCCCAGTCAAATGTTGTGTCAGACCCAAATGGCGGCCATAATGTACTGACACTTAATGTCGTTTCTACATGTGTCCAAAACGTAAAGGTCGTGTCGTCGTCTGTAAAACCATTTTGATCGACTGTAGTTGTTTCCCAAGAAAGTGCAGAAGTCGGATATGCAGACGTTGTTTGTTCTGAAAATATTTAATTCACTTTCGAACATATCTTGTAAAAAATAATTAAAAACTCATCTATTTAGATAATATTTCAAACAAGGCCATTTGTAACAGTAAAGTTTGTTGTTTTTGTTTAAAATTTTATAAATTTAAAAACGGAAGATAAATCATTAAAATGTCGTATATCTTACGTTTTAACAAACATAACACCAATCAAATCACTACGTCGAGTTCAACTAAATTTTCAATAAATGCGCACTATAGGTTATACATCCTTAAAAATCTCAACATCATCATAGGTGCAATTTCGTTAGTACTTTATCATATGTATAGACACGGTTTAATATAAAATGCCAATGGCATAAAACTTTCACCGTCACATTTCGTGAAATCAATTTGATGAAGAAAATCTGTTTGTGCCTCCAAGGAAAACATCTTATGATTTTGAACAACAAGTGTTAAGACGCCGAGATAGCTACTGGTATCACAAAACACATCCGTTGTCTCTGCCTGGTAACATTTGATAAAGGTGTCGACCATCCTAAAATTACAATTAACATTATAGCAAATATATTGTTACCATCCCGAACAATTGCATAACACGTTGAAATAAATCTTAATTCATCGATCGTTCTTATCAAAAACCATTACTAGTCTTGATATTTAAATTGGGCATGTGTGTATAAGATTCACGAAATTACGAAATTGGGTTGGATTATAAATATAGTTACTCAAATCGAACACTCATTAAACAAAGATTGACATGTTTACAACTTCATACGTTATATATAAAAGGTCGTTTACCTGCACATCGACTTTTGTGAGACGATATCGCTGAGTAGTTGGTGTGTGTCGTTATCGGCCAGGGTGGTTATGTTGTGAATAAAACGAATAAGACACGATTGTCTTATGTCCCAAATGTGAACTAGCATCGATTCCGCACACGTATCCAAATGTTCTTTAAAGTAAATGACGAGATTAAAATATAGAATATATGACAATTATCAGTATTGATCTATGTATTAAAATATAGAAAGTTGTAATTGTCTCCATAACGAACACGTTTAAATCAAGTAATTAGTTAACTAATTAATGTTTTATAATAAAGAAAATTGACGAGACATTGGCGTTATGTTGCGAATAAGGCAGACTGAGCAAGGCTTAAGAGCACCATTAAAACATGGTCCGTACAGAAAAACAAACGCAGCGCAAAAGTATAACCGCGATAATGAGGCATTGAAAAAAATATTAAATTTTAAAATATTAAATTAAAGCTACAAGACAATATGTTATTAAATTTTGATAATTATATCAAACCGCAATTGGTGTCGCCACTAAGCCCGATTGGGTCCTCGAAGAAGAAAATGCCCAGTATTTCGTCTTTCGTGTAGTTCGTTGTACTCAATGCACATCCATACAAGTATAGATCATATCTAAAACATTTTAGTAAATACAATACCTTTTGACTTTGTAAATTTAATTGATTATTATAGCATTGAAAGGTTAATAAGTTGCTGAACACATAAGTCGTTTGTTGGAAAAAAGAACACTAACATGTATTTAAGTATTACATTTAACCACAGTCCTTATTTGATTACACACAACAGTTGGTACACCATGTCTTCGAAAAAAGGAAGAACGCAATTGTTTAACATACGTGCACATGTCTTGTGGTGACAACGATGTATATTCTGGGGTTTTGTTGCAAAATTGCACCAAAGCAGAATTAAAATCATCTGTGAACATAATATCGGCAGGCCACGGGTCATCAGGAAACTTGGTCGATTCTGAAAATTGCAAGTACGATACATGTAGTTGATTCATTCGATCTGTTTGCCCTTATTCTTTTCATATTATAATACGCTGTTGCCAAAACGGTTACTCTTCTGCTCATCAACAATACTGTAGCATAAGCCTTTAACAAAACCTTTAGCACCGCTAGTTACAAAATGTACCTAATATTCGGTTACCAAAGATTCATGCGGATGTTTGGTTATACATTTAAGCAACATTGATATGTGTTTGATATTAAATATTTAGCAATATTTGTTCTTTATCCTGCATGTACGTGGATTTTTTTGAAGTGACGATTGCAGAAAAAGGGATAAAAACAAACAAAGATGACTGTGTACTTCAAAGTCAAAAGGCCTGTCTAGCCGATGTTACTCAATACTTTTTACATGCTTTATGAGTAGTTGTCTAGTATCTTCGATTGGATTGCTTTTTTATATTACTAAAGTATATCCATATCAACAGTTAATAATGGTTTGATCCACTGAGAGCGTTGTGCTAACAGTTTGTGTATATGAATGGATAATCATTTACGTTTATTTGCTCTGAATGTAATTTAGGACGTGAAAATGATTTAAAATATATAATAACATTTTTGTTTAGCAAGCAAAAATGATTTAGTTGATGGTTTGGGCAATCAACATTTTCTATTGTACTGTCAAAAGTTATACGCAACACTACATGTGCATGCACTAAACGAATCATTAATTATAAGAACACAATTGTGATATTTTAATCAAATGACGTTGATAATGAAAAAAGTGTTCCCACCCCCTTTGTTTTTATTCATTTAAATCCGTTGTTTATGGTGCAGTTCTTAATACAATTACTAATTAACGAGTGTGTTTGTTCAAAACTGAATAAATGTGATGATATGCCTTCCTCGCATTTCTATCATTGAGCAGTTCTAATCAATAAATAAAAAACATTAACTTAAGCGTCGACAGATCGACATCACAAACATGCTATTTTAACAGTGAAAGAAATGTTTTGAACAATCTATGCTAATATAAGTATAATGTGAGCAAGTTCTGCACCTAAGCTACAAAAGTTCAACATATTATGTCTTTCAAAGAAAGCAACGATGTCATGTAGGGCTGGGACGATACAGTCAATATTGTACACTATCGATATAGAAATCAACCGATACGTATCGATACGGTCATCATTTCGTACCGATACATCTAGAAGTATAATCCACAACTGACTGTTATACAATTAAGCAAAAGATTTAAGCATAATGAGTTTGATCTTTTAATGTTGACCCAATACTTTGTGAATAAAACTACGGTACACACTACACAGGCTATCATTTTGCTTTAGCACTATTATTCGTTGAATTTACTGGACAGATCAACTCAAAAACATGTATATTGTTGTTAAAATCCATAATCCTTGATTTTGAAACCTTAAGAATTGTACATGATTGTGTATCGTAACGAAAAGGTATCGTATCGGCAAGGTCTGCGTATCGAAAAGGTATCGTATGGGCAAGGTCTGCGTATCGGCTGCTGACCGTATCGTCCCAATCCTAGTGCCGATGCATTTCATTGTACAGTTTAAGGGCTAGCAACAGTTTTATCATTTAGTGACCCGGATGAACACAATTGTTTGTACATGTATATACTGTTTTGCAAACCTAAGATACCAACGTTATCATCATAGAATCTATAAATGTAAATTCATGAATATGATTGAATGTATTTTTAAGTTTTCTGTTTGAATTAATATTTTGTATTCACATGTAAAAGGTATATCAGATAACGTAAACATCTATTTAGAAACGCTATTTTTTCCATTTATAAGTGAGAACAGTATAAACAATGAAAAAAAATTAAAACGTACCTATGCGATCAATATAAACCGCCACTACTATACACACAAACATGCACTTCGAATTCATTTCGTCTTTGGATTTGATAATTTACCAAAACAGGGACGTTTTAAATGGGCCAACATACGGCTATGGAGTACCTGATTTATATCCACAGCCAAATATATTGTACCTCAGCCCTTAAATTTATGATAGACCAGATATCAAGAGAATTGAGACTATCCTTGTTTCTCACTATTTATAAATCTGTATCGTTGTTATCGCATGTGATGAACAGATGCCACTCGACCTAAAAATAACTGCGAATAGAAGTACTCACGAAAAGTCAATTCGACCTATTACATGTATAAATAACGCCCTATGTTTAAATATTAAGCCATTTGCACTGTTACGTTATACGATCTTTTTTGCATTGATACAAGTAGAAAAACAAATTGTTGTTTACAAGTAATACACACTTTTAAAAAACGGAAATGAAAAAATAATATTGTAATCGAATATATTAGGATCTGTTTAAGAGAATAAAATCGTAAAAAACACTCCTTTGAACGCACATTGACTTGCTAAACATATCAAAGGGATGCCATATCATCACATAACAGTTCAAGTCCGAAAATAACAAACTGTTTCCGCACGTGGTTCTGATCCTGTCTGGTATCAATAATCATAGACTGTTTGCCGTCTCAGTAGGATTCGAAACCCTAAACTACTAGTATTCCGTGTCCATTTCATTGTTCAACAAGTGTCATAATTATGCTTCTATATCTTAGACAACATTCACATGTCGCACTCACAGTTTGGCCAACACACTTGAAAAGGAAGCAGTAGTACATCCAATAAATGGTCACTTCAAATAAAATATTTTGGACATACACCTTCACAAAGCTCCATGTATGACATGGTCAATATATTTTCAAGATTACTAATAGGCTATTGAAACACAAACACTCATATACTTTTAGCACCTACGCCAGAAACATTTATTTTAAGTCTACATGTGATTTAATACTCTCGGTAAAATAGTTTAAAACCCAGTTAACAAAAAACAGCAAAACTACTGCATGTTAACTAAATGTCAAATTCATCCAACCTAAATAACAGGACACTCATTTTCCGTCCCTAATATGCCTTTGTTGCTATTTTCTTGCATATGGGACATACACTTCCGCATCAACTCCCGGTGCTGAAAACTTACACCCCATATAAGACAGTTCGCGTGCTATGACGTCACGATTTCCCGTGCACTACTTCTGTACGAAAATGCATTTTTTTGCCGCAAACAGTAGAGATAGTGATTCAATTGTTGAACGTGTAATTATACAGAGCCTGAAATAACGGACAGCTGTCAATTTCAACTACAAGGCATAAATAAATGCATGATTTTAACTATCGACCGTGGGAAAATCCTTGCGTCAAAGTGCTATAACCTCAAATCCGGACACAAGGAAATTATTTAAACATATTTGAAAAATACATTTTACCGTTTTTATTTCGATGTTTTTGATGATGATTTGTAATAGATTCACATGTTGGTGCATAAAGTTAGTAATAAACATTAATTAACAGTAATTGTTAATTAACCATTAATTAGCCAAAACAATAGATTTCACGCGGGCATACAGGACTCAAAATTTTAAAGGAACATACCTTTCACTTTTAGCCGTATTAAACTCCATTAAACTCCATGCACCAACGAAGGTAATCTTAGAGTTTTATAAGTCAAACATCAATAGTTTGTCTAAAAAAAAGACAAATCAATTTTGGTTCAAACTTTTGTTAACGTCCTACTTTCTAACCTTTTTATTTTTGGACAAACTATTGGTGTTTCACTCATGAAACTCTAAGATTACCCCAGTAAGTGCATGGATTTTATATGGCTAAGTGTGAGCAGTATGTTCCTTTAACATGTTGGGTTCTGGTAGCTCGCGTGAAATACATTGTTAATTAACAATTATTTTTATGTTTTATTACTATATACTGGTATTTTGGAGGTAACATAACACAGTTTTACTAATTTCATTTTAATATCATAGCTAGTTTTTGAACATTACAAACTGACTATTTTAGGCTTCTTTTGGGCATTTAGCTTTGTATCTCCACCTTAAACTAGGCTAACATATTAACCTTATGAGGTTTTGTTTTGCAGGTGAATCTTTTCGATGGATTGTGATAGCATTTAACTGATACGAGGCAATTGACGGATATTGTTTTTCATATTACGTTCTATTTAAAATATAATGCGCAAGTTTAATCTAAGGATATTGCAGACGAAATTGACTAATAACACAAATCACGAGGTTATTGAGTAAGAACAATTGATATATATCATTCCGCTTAAGTAACACTATACCAATAATCGTTTAAAGAATAAGATCGACTTCATAACGTTTGACCATAATTTTCTTTTTTAATTCACTGTGGTTGAGATCGAACATTTTACGTCCAATACAGTATTACAAAACATGATTTATTATTCTCGTATGCTGTTAAAGAGTTTTCATCATCTTTATATCTTGCTGCGCATGAGGTCTACATATATTAAAGCATTTGCTTAGCTCCATGTTTGTCTTTGAGCATGGTAAATTAGCAACGAAGGAAGTTTTAAGAAAAATCCAACTTCGTTAACTTTATCAATTTAATAAAAGCATACATAGCCATCGCCATTGTACGCGATCCGTTAGATTTATGATAGGCCAGATAACACGGAAAATCAAATTTCCGATTGTCGCACTATATATAAATGTCAATTGATTTTACCTCAGTTAACAGATAGATGGCACTTAAAATATAGATACGTTAACATACATTTAATAAGGAGAATGCAATAAAACTTTTTATAAACAAATTCCAAAAGCCATATTTTAACATGATTGCCGCAAATGGGAGCATTATACGCCCGCCATATGAGCAGATGAACCCCTTCCTACTTGTGTACTCTTCATTTTCAGCTTGGGTAGCGCGTACGGTCTCACTTAGGTATTTCGTACTGCGAACCGTTTAACAACTAACACAACCTTTTTGTGGTGTCCATCCACATAATGAAAATAAGAAGTAAGGTCTACGGCATATGCAGGCACAATCATTCTTGCACATGTTAGGTTTGATGTGTTTCCTTGATCGTTTTCAATTTTCCTAACCCAGTCATACTTGTTTAGTCGTATGAATATTTAACCGTGTTTGTTTGTTCTGTTTTACGCTTTTTGCACACTGGTGAGGTTCTATCAAGGATGTAAGTTAAAACATTCACACTTTTCCTGGCAGCGTAGCAGATCTAAGCATAACAAGCAACACGTACGCGTAGATGACCCCGTAACTGACTAGGGCTTAAATTAACAGACTCCGCGCAAGTATTTTTACATTTAAATTATAATACAATGTTAAAACATTACCTGTGTTTTCCAACTGGCATGTACAAACGGTATAAAAGCTTCTGAAATTAATAATACACAAAAATGACTTTACACAACTAAACCAATTATTTATGACTATATAAACATATTTGTCATATTGGGCCTAAAATTTAATAATGTTAAAATTTTCGGACACAACAGTGTAGGGCTAAATACAATTTATTGGTGTAAACACATGAATACTCAGTAATGTGTTAAAACTTGGCCCATAATCACAAAGAATAATCTCAAGCTCAGACTTAGACTTTGACTTGAACTCAGACTTAGACTTCCCAGAGTCGATTTTCAAAACGACTTCAAACGGTATTCACGAACGGTTTTAGACTCAGACTCGGCTGAGATTATTTATGTCGTTGATTTCAGCGGCCTTTGCGCTGTTTGGTGACGTTGGCAGGTGCGCGCTCGAGCGCGTTAGTAGTTTCAAGATGGCAGATGACGTGTCAACAGGCAATGGAAAGGAACCCGCCTGGAGCGAGCCTTGGAAGCTCCGGCTTGTAGAGTTGGTAACGGAGAATTGGCCCCTTCTAGGTAAAGGCTTTAAAGCTGAAAAGCTTTCGGTCTCTAGCCGAAAGAAGTGGGCCAGAGTTATCAGCAAGTAGGTCATGTCTGTTTTGGGTTATTTTTGTCTTATTGATGACCTGCTTACTAAATTTAATACATTGGTTATCCTATGTGAATTTGAATATTGACATGTAAGTCTATCTAATTGTTGGTTATTGTTTACTTATTTAATTGTGTAAATCTTGTTATTCTTTGTTATTCTTTATGCAACTTCAAGTACTGTACATTGTACATGTATGTTCTGAAGTGAACTTGTTAGGCCTACACCATGTATGACTCTATCCCCAAAGGCTAAATAACAAAAATTGCTTTAAAATCAACGTCCCATACCTTTTCAGTGAATTTCTAGTTCTGCGAAGCTCTGAACAAACAAAAAACACAGAGTATCAAGAGCAGATGTAAGTTGTTACAAAATTATTAAAAGTACAAATCTTTATTGCCTGTGTATTTTGTATGTGATTCCTCTTGGACTCGTTTCCTCTTGTACAATTTCACACTCACATGTAGCATGACAGGTATATCAATGGTTTAAATTATTACGTTGTATTACTAATAAATAGTAGTTCTAAGATACATATATAATAATGTTTATTGAAAAAATAACAATTCTTTATATTTATGGCCAGTAATGAAATTAGTCTTTTTCTGTTCAGAATGTACACTTTTAGATTGCTAGAAATTCCATTTATTCATTGTCTTTTTTACAAACAACCAGCCGTGACGAAGAACGACGAAGCGACTCATCACCCCACCGGCAACCTGCCCCCGACATTCTACACCTCAGCTGAGAGGCAGATGGCGAACCATCTAGCCAATCACCGATTTGTGACTGGCATTGAGGGTGGTTTCGACTCAGATGGTAAGAGTAATTTGATAAACAAAATGTTATTCACCATTTTATTTATCAATACAAATACTTTTCATCTTTTGTTTATGCACACATGTCAACAAAGTTTGAAACAAGATAGTTTATAATGATGATAAAACACATAACGTAATTGAGAGTGTCACTTGTGCTTACAAACAAAAACTTAAAATTGGACAATGTTGAATGGAGGCCGAAACTGAAAAGTTAAAGCTAGGTGTTGGCGGAGAAGCTTCTGTGCATATCACGGTGTAGACAGCTTTATATAATGCAGTGTCCTTCATGAAAACATCATAATATTTTTTATTTACGTTTAAAAATACACCCTAAATACACTTGCAATAATATAAAATAAAGAGAAACTCAGGCAAAATATATGGCGTGTGGAACGTTGCAAAATTCAAATAATATTTTTTATGTTCAATAATTTTAAATTTATATATAATCCTTTTTTTCCGTGTGAGCGTCGTCACTAACACATTGCACGTGTTTATTAATTGTACAGCGTTCATACGGCGCGTGAGAGAAATGTTTCCGAGTTGGGGTACATACGGCTACGGAAACGTTTTCATATACAAGCCGCAAACAAGTAAGTTGCCAGACTGGGTTTCGAACTCATGTCCTTAGGACTTGAGGTTAGCGTTAGCAAGTTAGCGATCCAGACATATCATTTTCTGTAGAATAAACACATATTACATTTACCATAATTATATGTTAAATTCAGAAATATATACAAGTAATAACATTAAAAAATTTATTATCCGTTTATTTAACATAAATGCATAACGGTAAAACTGTCTAGAAAAGGGAAGCACTTGGGTCAATATTGGTTTTGGAATTACAAGCGCGGAAATAAAACAAATAAAAATAATGTATAAAAATCTGAACAAAGTGTTGATTAGACAATCATGTTAAATTTTAAGAACTAGTAGATCTATATTACACATGTCATATTTGAAGATGAGTCCTGTACATATCGATTGTGCAAAAAATCTGATAAGTCTATACAATGATATTATTAGTTAATTTGCACAGAATGTGTATTTGTGATGTTTGATGAAACAAATTGCAGGTAAGGTTACAAATACAAATGTATATTATTTACACAGTACTTGCTTTGTAAAGAAACGAATTACGTTTAAACTTTTATATAACTCTTTTAAAATGCTTTACAATGAGCAAATCATTTTATTTTATATTTTAAGTCAAAATGCTAGAGTGAAAAATACTACTAGTACCATCGAATTAATAGTTTTCAATGAAGATTTTGTTCGAGAATTAATTCTGTGTGGACATTATTGTATCAGCTTAACAATGAATATGTTAATAACTTGTAAACTCGGTGCCAACACATTGTAACATTGTATTTGTAAACGTTTACTGAAGTTTCTCAAGACGAAGATTTTCATGGGGGCCATCTCAGGATGTTTTTCAGATTCAACATCAGGTCGTCGCTTGTTAACCATTGCGTAGGCATATGGTCTTGTTGTGGTCACTTTGCACAGTGTTGCCGTTTGTTGACAACGTACGGACTTGCATTTGTCTTGTTCTTGTCTTTTGCGTGTACATTGAGATCAAAGACTATGTACTTGGAATCGGATTGTAGACCATTACGAATTCCCGAGGATGCATTTAACGTTTCGCAAAGATGAGTGTAGGTTTTGTCGTTTGTCTCGGTATTTCTAGGCTTTCTAGCTTCATTGCTTTTCGATTAATATGCGAATAATTATTATCCGCATTAATGAGGGCATCTGTTATTTTACCTTGCAGGTTTCTGTTATTGCGGGACGACGTTGAGGCCCGAACTGCTTCATTTGAATTGTTGTAGGTGGAGGAGTTATTCAAATCTTCATGCTGTAGGTAAATGGGAATACGTGTGATCACATCTTGCTTCAGGTGTATTCAGTATTTGATTGTATGTGTTGTCAGTTGCGAAAGCACATACAAGTCATGTGTTTGAAAGTTGCATCGTCGTGCGTAAACTGATTATAATTCATCAACTGGAGTGTAATGCTGTTTTATTCGCCGTCGCCATTCTCTATTTTTGCAATATCCGGAACCCCACTCTTATTTGAGACACGTTCTTCATTCCTGGTATCGTCATTCTCATATGCAGGGTTGTTTAAGATGTCTGGTTCATTGTCGCCTGATTTCCGCACGTGTGTATCTTTTTTAATTTGCTGACACCTCCTATTTGAAGATCAGTACAACATCTGTTTAGGTAAACTTTGAACATTAAATTAAGTCAATCAGTTAAACGTAGCATTACACTGAGAAAAAGGAAAGCTCTCAGGAAGCACAACCTGCATTACTTACAATTAAGTTAAGTGATAATCGATGAAAGAATGTCTAAAATAATGTAGACAAGTCAAGTTTAAGGGTACCATGACAAAATGGCCCGTACAAAAACAAACACACAGAGCAGCACAAAAACACGCAGAACACCAAGATGCAACAGACATTCAGAAAATTTTATTTTCTATTCATGATTTCTTAAGTGATTTCTCCAAGAAATATTGAGTTACCGCCTTTGTACGGTCATTTCGGTGTTGAAACCAGTTTTAAGATATAACAATATAAATTGAAGAGATGTTCAAATCAAGAATGTTGTAAACAATGTAGATATGTCAAGTTTAAAGGGACCATGACCAAATGGCCCGTACAAAAACTAACACACAGAACGACACAAAAACACGTACAAGATATCCCGCAACAAACATTTAGAAAACTATATGTTTGTGGTTTTCGGATTTTTATTTTTTCATGTTCTTTTTTATTTATAACTTCTTAAATTAATTCTCCAAGAAATGTTGAGTTACCGCCTTGGTACGGTCAATGACTTTTATTGGGAGTTAAAACCAGTTTGAAGCTATAGCAAACCTCACACTTTCTCAACATTTTTTGGAGAAGAAAAAGAAAACATACTCCCTCACATTTTCTCAGCATCTTTGGACGAGAAAAAAAATGCATTTACTCTCTCAAACCAGGCCACTTAGAATATAAACTGAAGGATAGAAAAGTGAAGAGAATTACAATTTAAAAGAAAGGAGTGAAAAAGGGAATCCTAAGTACAAAGGTCTTCTTCCTGTGAAAATCATCACAGGTCCGTGGCAGAAGTGCCAGGGCTAGAAAAAATCCTGATTAGGTTTCGAAAAGGAAATTCATTATGCAACAAAATAGTAATAGTTATGCAACTCAAGACAATTAAACATAGACACAAAGATTAAAACGTATTTATGACTGCCTTATATAAAGTATGCACATTCCTGATATACCTTGTAAAAACAACGAGCATTACTATAGTTATCAGAACTGCTCCAACAGAACCGCCAACTATCCATCCAATGTAAAGCGATGTTTGTTTGCCTAAACAAAACACCAAACACAAGATTGTTTAGTTAAACAATATAAACACACAAGCTATATTTGGGAGTGAATTATTCAAACTATATTCGATATATTATTAAAAACAAAGTAGGTAAAACCAAAATATTGAAACTTGTCTTTACCTGTAAAAAGCTTTTCAATTTGAAAACATCCCCACATAGTGTTTATCAGGAAAGTTTTAGTTAAAAACGATCGAACTATAAATATAACGTTTAACGATCTGTTTCTACAAACGGTAAAGTTTATCTTTGAAGATGTAACTCTTTCGTCTGCAACTGCTTTTGACCTTATTGGCAACATATGTGACAACAAGGAATGAGACAATACGGTCATCACACGATACGATACGGTTCGGTACGAAAGGAGGCGATATTATTATTAACGATATGATTCGCGTAGTGTTTGTAAAAATACAAACATGCACAATATTCACCATCTTTTATTTATGATCACCTTGATGATAAACACATCAGAGGATGTCAGTTTTACAAACACATTTGCAATAAGGTTCACAAATGAATTAGGAAAAAACAAATCCTTTGTTAAGATGATGACTCTTGTTGTAGATGTTAGTCTATGTAAAAACTTGAGTATTCAAGTGTTTGACATTACAGTTTCATGGAATGTAATTAATCAAAAACACATTAAGATTCTTAGGATTTGACCAGATATTTCACAATAAAAGATGACTAGACAATAAAATGATTTGCTAGACTGTAACATTTTCAACATAAAACATTTTTTTTCAATATGTTGACAGTTGAACATTTATAACTTCTGTCAGTAAAGAATATAGTGCACTTGAAGGTCCATTACAACAGCCGTTTTACAAAACAATTGCTTAAAAGAGTTGTGTTAAATGTGAAAACATTAAAAATAGTGGAAGTCAAATGACAACGCAGTGACCTCCCTTTGTTACGTATGTCAGGGTCGTATCGCGATATATTGCGCTTGGCCAGGAAACGTATCGTGGCCCGACGTATCGATATTGTATCGATATACCGCAATAACGTCTCATCCCTAGTGACAACTTACTTGCGCAAATCGGCGGACTTCCTGTCATTTGCCCTGAACCAGTACATGTCCTCACTAAATCACCACATGTGTGGGTGAAGCCATCGTTACAAGTGTAGGTCACAGTCGCGTTTACAACCACTGTATCTTTGGCTGGATCCACAATGGAATTGTCGACCGCGGTGTTGTTGCAGGTAACAGCTAAGAAGATAATAAGTAACATTTAATATACATTAAACAAGTTGAATGAATTACAGTATGCGCTACATCTTGTCACGCCATCAGTGATACGAAACGGTTCCTACTTGTTGGTACTTGTTTATCTGCTGCGAAAGATTTCGCATCTAAATAAACTACACTTGAATTGAAACAAAATGAAACTGATGGTAAACGTAGCCTGCTGTTCTTAATCTTTTTAAAAGGACGCTTGTTTATGGACATCACAACCTATATTGTGGTTCGATGATATGTTCCTACTGGTTGGTACTTGTTTATCTGCTGCGAAAGATTTGCAACGAAAGAAGACCGCGATTGACTTATGACCAATTCACTAAAATATTCGAACGAAAATGTTTAAATTATCTTGATTTACCTTTTTTATTCTTGATAACGCCATTGAATTTTATTTAAAGGTACTAAGCTCTACTTTGATATTAACTAATCCTAATGAATATGAAGACAGAAACTTACGTGAGCAAATCGGCGAATTTCCTGTCAGTTGCCCATTACCATTACATGTCCTCACTAAATCACCGCCGGTGTGGCTGTAGCCATAATTACAAGTGTAGGTCACATGTGTTTTTACAACCACTTGATCGATGGCTGGATCCTTAATGGAATTGTCGACCGCAGGGTTGGTGCAGAACACGGCTAGGGAGGTAATGTATACAGTATGAAGCATTTCAATATAAATTATACAAGTTTAATTAATGACAGTATGCACTTAATATTAGGATTTAATCAAATATACATATATATTGCATCTTAAGGAACACATTAAGGTTAAGTTCAAAAATGCTATGATGTTTGCTGTTGTTGAACTTTCTTAAAACATACAATGAATTTGTTAAGTCAATAGTAGATTCAGTATTTAATATGGTTTTGGTGATACTAATGTCACTGAATGATACAACATATAAATTGTTTAAAAAAACCACTTTATAAAAGCCACAAACAATTTTATTTTCGCAAACCTGCGTGTTCTTGTTGCCTACGTTTTTTTATATCATTGAATCCTCAATCTTTAAATCTGGTGGTTCAATAATATGTCCCTACCGGATCGCATTAGGTGAAACCTTGTAGTTATTTGCTGATTTAGGAAAGGTGTTTCAACCAAAGAATACCTCGATTGACTTTCACTATATTCAAACGTTATTGGTTGTAGTTTATTGATTGGTCGTTATTTTCAGAAAACAGCAATGATTTTTTAGAGTTATGCCTGACTGTGGTCTTGGTTAAGGCTAATTATAATGAAGACGGAAACTAACGTGAGCAAATAGGCGGTGTTCCCATCAATTGCCCAGAACCATTACATGTCCTCACTAAATCACCGCCGTTGTGGCTGTAGCCATAATTACAAGTGTAGGTCACATGTGTGTTTACAACCACTTCATCAGTGTCTGGAATCCTAGTGGTATTGTCGAACGCAGTGTTGTTGCAGGTCACGTCTATGGAGGTAAGTTATACAACAATATATAATAGTATACATGTAGATGATGTATAATTAAGTGTTACAATGATTAAGGTAAAGTGTAAATAAATGAGTTAATGAAGGTTTACAAATCGGTGAATTTCCTGTTAAATGCCTCGATGCAGTACATGTTTTATTAAAATCACCATCGCTGTGAATGTAGCCATCGCTACAATTGTAGGTTACAGTTGTGTTTAAATTCACTGTGTTAGTGTCTGGATTCCTACTGGTACTGTCGATCGTAGCCTTGTTGCAGGACACACCCGCAAGGGTTATTATACAATATTTTACAGGTCAAGTCACTTATGCGACTTAAATAGAATGCAGTGCTCTCTTAAAAAATAAGATACTCGATCTTAATGAATGATATAACGATTATTTAAAGTTGCAAATGATGATGGCGAATGCCTGCTTTTTTAAGTGTCTAGAATATACATAAATTTGTTTGATAAGCCATTGTAGATCTACTTCCTTAAAGTATTACTGACAGAAAAAATAAATTGCACAAGTATAAAAAGCAAACCAAAATGACACGAATGTGTCTGGTGGTTTCTCGGTTTTCCATACAACGACCCGCGTATGGTTTCAAAATGTTATATCCCTTCAAAATGTGACCAAGTTTTACATGTTTTATAACAAATAATTTGAAAAATTGTTAAAAAATATCAAATATAAGTCTGATACATATATAATGACATTAAACAAAACATCGTTGAATATTTCGAATTGTGTACATGTATGTTATGTATGTAATATACCTGCAACACACGGGCGATTATCGCCAAACCACCCACTGCAACCGCATTTACTCTCATTGCACTGACTGTTTTCCGAAATCCAGCTACACATTAAGCATCCTAAATAAAAAGCATTTCCAAAATGAACGTTGAGGTTGCAATAACAGGAAAATGCGAGAACTAAAGAAGCTATCCTAGCGACGAAACAAAAATGAGCCAAGAATTGACTTGGTGTTGAGTATAACTGAATTTAAGTTTTCTTATACTAGACTTAACAATCTAGAAGGACGGTGTAATACATGTTCAAAAACAGATATGATCAAATGTATTTTTACTCTATTCGATGATAAGTAAATCTGTTATACGTATTATTTACACAAAAGTGACTCACTGTTTTTGTTGACTTTACAGGTACATTCACCTTGAACCACTCCTAAAATAAGAAATACTGTTGTTTATGTTTTACTCTGTACTAAAATCTCCAATAAAAGTATCTAATTCTTACTGATCAACACCTAACTTTTTCTTACTTTATTATCTTTTATGTTTTATAGGGATGAGACGATATGATCATCACACGATACGATACGTATCGATACAAAGGGAGACGATATGGTTATTTTCGATAAGATACGATACAATACGGATAATAATTGTAAAAATACAAACACTTACAATGTTCGCATATATATAAACATTCACAATGTTCAAATCCTTTTATTTATGAACACAACATAATAATGCTTCGACTAGTTAGTTTTACAAACACAGTGGCATTGTTCACAAAGGAATTAGACAAAACAAATCTCTTTGTTAAGTTAAAAAAACAATGCACAGTTAAGTTTTTAATAAGAGTGTGAAGAAAATGACTCTTGTTGATTTTGATTCTATTAAAAA